>Ga0153923_100156_pt1 | contig 30665 bp, 25 predicted proteins | sample TSNJ007MetaG_FD_104682 | JGI IMG/M metagenome (GOLD analysis project Ga0153923, IMG submission 104682) | Attine ant fungus gardens microbial communities from New Jersey, USA - TSNJ007 MetaG | ecosystem: Host-associated > Fungi > Mycelium > Unclassified | place: USA: New Jersey, Brendon T. Byrne...
ATTCAGCTAAAACCCAGCGCACAGTATAGCGAACATCCGGTGGAATCAGGACTTCAAAATCGGGTTGCACAATAAACTGATCATTCGAATACTCTGCCACAGAATCAGGAAAGATCTCTCTACTGTACATCAGCTTTGGTTTTGCAGCAGTCCAGCGAAAACACTGGATACCCTCAGGCGTGCTCCCCAGTTCACACCATCCAAAGCCTGTTAGACAACGAAGCCAGTTTAAGCTTGATTGTTCCAGCTCTTTCCGGGAAACTGTTCCGGTTAAATTCATATCTGCCATCCAGTCCAGAAGCTCAGGCAACACTGTCCATTTCTCTGATACAAAAGCATTGCTGGATATTAAATAGCGAAAATGCTGATCGGCAGGCCCAATGCTTCCAAAACGATGAATAACAATCCCATACAGGATGTCAGTCATTCTTGTCTCAGGAAGTTGCAACCAACTTCCCAGCATATCCTTGTCCAGTCTATAGCCTGTTTTCAGCCTGGTAATAAGCCCAAGACACAACATGATATCTACTACAAGAGCCGCTGACAGAGCATCCATTTCATTCGAAGGAGTGCCCATAGAGAGCCCCGCTAAATGCTTTTCCTGAAAAGAAAGCTGAGCCGCTAAACGATTTAAATTCTTTTTATGAATAATTCCCTTAGCGGTAAAAGGCAGGCCTTCACGAGCCATGAACAGCAAGGCCCGAAACAGATCTACTGCCAGTCCAGCACCCGCCTCCATGGATAGATTTACTGAATAACCCTCAATAAACTTAGGCTGGTATGGGAAGAATTCTTGTTCTAGCACTAATAATTGTTCAACTGGAATTTGGTACAGCTTCTCCCCCAATATTTTATGCCTCGCAGTTAACAACCCAGCGTGCCGCAGTTCATTCATTGCAAGCTTTTGCTCTGCCCGGCAGAGCGTCGAAGGACGCCAACGCTCTTCTTTTCCCTCGTCAAAGGGCTGGGCCGCGTAAGCAGCACATAATCGCTTTAAGACCTCTAGGGCTTCCGCTGATAGCTGGTTCAATGGATCGTCCGCTCCTTTCCGTTCGGCACCATTTTAACGACATATTCATACCCCTGTTCTGTTAAAAACATCCGTCGGCGCATAGCGAATTCCTGCTCCCGGCTATCTTCAGATACCAGCGTATAGAAGTACGCTTTGTTCTCACCCGCCTTCGGACGCAAGATTCGACCCAAGCGCTGGGCCTCCTCCTGCCTGGATCCAAAAGCTCCTGAAACCTCAATAGCAATCGACGCATCTGGCAAATTCACCGCAAAATTCGCTACTTTAGAGACAACAAGCACCTGTATTATTCCCTCGTTAAAAGCTGCATACAACTCATCTCTTTCTCGCTGCTTCGTTTTACCCGTAATCAGAGGTGCACCGATCTTATCCGCCAGTTCAATTAATTGGTCGAGATACTGTCCAATAACCAGAACCGATGATCCCTGATGGGCTTTTAGAAGCTCGACTATAACCTCAGCTTTTGCAGGATTGCATGAGGCCATACGAAATTTCTCTTTCGCTTCCGCATACAAATACTTCTGTCTCAGCTCAGAGCTCATCGGTACGATCATCTCGACACATTCTACCTCTGCAATCCAGCCCTGCTGCTCCAGCTCCTTCCAAGGCATGTCGTAACGCTTAGGCCCGATCAATGAGAATACGTCCCCTTCCTTCCCGTCTTCTCTAACCAGAGTTGCAGTGAGACCTAGTCTTCTAGTAGCCTGAATATCTGCTGTAGCCCGGAATACTGGAGCTGGAAGCAGATGAACCTCATCATAAATAATCAAACCCCAGTTGCGTTCATTGAACAGCTTCATATGGAGAAAAGGACCGCCTTTGGATTGACGGTGCGTTAATATCTGATAGGTAGCTATAGTAACAGGCCGCACTTCTCTTTTTTCACCGGAGTATTCGCCAATAGACTCATCAGCCAAATCGGTTCGCTCAAGCAGCTCATCTACCCATTGTCTTACCGAAGTTGTATTTGAAGTTAAGATCAGTGTTTCGCATTGTAGACTTTCAAGAACGGCCAGTCCCACTACCGTCTTACCCGCTCCACAAGGCAACACTACTACCCCGCTGCCTCCCTGCCCTTCTATGCCTTGAAACATCTGGACAGCCTCCTGCTGATATTCACGCAGTCCAAAAGCTTCACCTTTCGCTCCATCCTTTGCGTGATTGTGAGACTCCTTCCAGGTCAAACTTAGAGCTTGTCCGACATGATAACCAGCATAATCCAGTACAGGGTAGCCTAGTCTCATCAGCTCTTGCTTTAAAAGCCCTCTGTTCTCCGCACGGCATGAGCTTTCTAGTGGATTTATTCTCTGCAAACCTAACTCCTTTAGACCTGATTCATTAAATAGTCCATTCAGAATCTCAGCTGTCTCAGCCCTAAGCGTAATGATCTCATTCGAAGTCTCCTGACCGTGAAGGGTGAGCTTTCCATACCTAGAGAGAAGAGTTGCGATCTCATCCTCCAGCCCGGCAGGAACACCCCAGCGCGCGAGTTGATGCAGACTCGAAATAATCGTTTCAGCTGTATAATTAAGCGCTGCAGCATTCCATAATGATAATGGAGTGATTCTATAGGTGTGATAAGCCGGAGGACTCTTTACGAGCTCTGCAAAAGCTCCTAGTTCTTTCCTAGCCTTCTCAAAACCAGGATGTGCACATTCCAGTAGAATCGTCCGATCCCTTCGCACAATGCAAGCCCCTGTTTCATTCATAACGTTCCCTCCCCAATCATTAATTTTATTCAAGCCTGCGCTATGTAATCTGCTTACATTCATACAAGCAAAAACGCCCTCGGCGTCTCAAAAGGACGGTAAGCGTTTATGCGAGAAATATTAGGATAATGTATTGTGTGAAATCTATATTTTCTTAGATTTGAACAGGAAAAAGCTCATCCCCGCATAACGGTCATGAGCTTCCCTATCAAACTATTTAATGTAAATGCTGCTGCGAAATATCATGAAGCGCTTCTCCAGCCTCGTCCGCAAAAATGTTGCGCACAGCCAAGTCACCGATGGACACTACACCCATCAGCTTCTGGCCACTAGTCACAGCCAATCTGCGAATTTGCCAGCTCGACATCAGTTCTGCAGCCTCATCTACAGATGTATTCTCTGAGACGGTCTGAATTTCTCTACTCATTACCTTTTCCACAGCTGTTGATCCAGGGTGTTTAGCCGCGTAACCTCTAATCACTAGATCACGATCTGTAATTACACCGAGTAATGTCTTATTGTCTTCATTATCAATGACTGGTATAAATCCAGTGTCATGCTCTCTCATTTTAACAGCGACTTCATACACATTATCCAGTAGTGTAACTGTTACTGGATCCTTCGTCATAACCTCTTTCACTGTCTTCAAGAACGAACCCTCCTAAACGTAATCTCCATGTTATGGAATAGGTTCTCCTCTATGAAACGAAATTATACGATTGTCTTCTCTTGCAAACAGGAATTCGCCATAGCGATTAATAATTTCATCCCATGCAACATAGCATCCTCGTCAAAATCAAATTTGCTATGATGATGCGGGTAAGCTGCATCTTTATCTGGATTCCCAGCCCCTACGAACATAAAGCAGCCAGGAATTTCTTTTACATAGTAGGCAAAATCCTCAGCTGGCATCAGCTTTTCCATCCGAATCACTTGAACAGCTTCTCCTAGTGCTCCTGGTGCCACCTCGGAAAAACGCTGGTATTCGCCCTCGTGATTTACGAGTGGCGGATATCCCATCACATAGTCTATCTTAGCTTCTGCACCGTATGCGCCAGCTATTGAAACTGTCATTTCTTCGATTCTGCTGCGGATCAGATAACGGGTCTCCTCGTCGAACGCCCGTACGGTTCCTGTAATGCGACAATGCTCAGCAATGACATTCTGGGCGAATCCCCCTTGAATGGTTCCTACACTAAGAACAGCGGGCTCCAGCGGGTTCACAGAGCGGCTTACGATGCTCTGAAGCTGAGTCACAAGCGCCGCCCCGGCCACAATACTGTCTATCGTGCGATTCGGCATACCGCCATGTCCACCCCGGCCGATGATATCAATGAAAAATTCATCAGCAGATGCCATAAGAGGTCCTGGCGCACTGCCCACGGTCCCCATTGGAAGCGGAGTCCACAAATGCAAACCATACACCGCATCCGCGCCTTCCAGCATGCCTTCGGCAATCATCCCCTGTGCACCACCCGGGCATACCTCCTCCGCTGGCTGAAAAAGAAAACGCAGCTCCCCTTCTAACTCTTCAAGGCGGCTGCTATAGTAAGAGGCTACACCCAGCAGTATTGAAGTGTGTCCATCATGCCCACAGGCATGCATAACTCCTTCATTTTGCGAAACGTAGTCATTCTTATTCTCTTCTTTAATAGGTAGTGCATCCATATCCGCGCGAAGGACTACCGTTTTCCCCGGCCGATGTCCTCGCAATATACCCGTTACACCATACCCAGACGTGCTTCTCCTAACTTCAATGCCGAATTCTGCTAACTTGTCTGCTATAAATGCTGACGTTTCCTTTTCATGAAAAGACAACTCCGGATGACGGTGTAAATGGCGTCTCCATTCCACGATCTCCGGCATGAGAGAATCAACCGCTAAGCTCTTCATACGTTCTCCATCCCCTTCTTCATAAACCCGCATCAATAGCATGCGACAGCAGTCCTGTACACTTTGTTCCAGCCGTATACGGCTATAATTCTTTTATTGTAGCAGAAACGCAAAAAACTGGGTATCGTTAGGAGGTGCCTACTCTTGCACAACGTTTAGAAACATACTATCATGAGGTAGAACATCAGCAAACGGATCATGAATTCATCATTATACTTCATAAGGGGGATATGCGTGCTATGATTTTTGAGAACACGGGCCTCGTAGGATTGAAGAGTGATCTTCTCTATCTGGACGAGAGTGCGACAAAGGCTGGCTTCATTCGCTGGCAATGGGAATACTATCGTGCCACTTACGACTGCAAAATTGAAGACCCACAGGATGGTGGCGAATACTTTCTACGCATCAACACTCGCGCTGTCGAGGGGAAGCTGGAGAAAGCTGATGCCGTACTTGCAATTGAAGCCGTATACTTAGGGAAAGCAACATTCCCCCATGGCCTGGAGTATGACTCCCCGGTGCCTAAACCAGTATTGGACACTGCTGCTACTCGGATTCTCGAATTAAAGCAGCTGTTGGAGGCTTGAGTAACAGAAAGGGAAAGACGAAACAAAATGTCAGCCTGCCCAAAAGAGGAACACCCGATTTCCAACTACTCATCTTAACACTACTACTTGTGGGTTTCGGTCTAGTCATGGTCTTCAGTGCTAGCTCCAGTTTGACCTTAGCAAGCTCGAAGTTCGGTAATGACCCTCTATATTTCATGAAACGCCAAATGATTTGGATCGTACTTGGAATCGTTGTTATGTTTATAGCCATGAATATTCACTACAGTAAATTCAAAAAGTGGTATGTCCCTATCTTCATCATCACCGTTATTCTCCTGCTAATTGTAGCCTTCTCCGAAAGAATCAATGGCGCCAAGAGCTGGTTAAGTATCGGGAAGCTAGGGATTCAACCTACCGAGCTGGCCAAAATATCAATTATCCTGTATCTCTCTGCACTGATTACCAAAAAAGGTGAACGGTTTAGAGATTTCCGTACAGGATATATCCCTGTAATGGTCATTGTGGGTATAGTTGCCGGACTTATTATGATGCAGCCAGATTTGGGCTCATGCCTTATTCTCGTGGCTACCAGTGGACTTGTCATTTATGCAGGCGGTGCCAGCATGAAGCATATCCTTGGCTCTATTGCACTCTTGGTGCTAGGTGTAGGAATTGTTATGGGGGCTAAAGCAGCGATTGATTCTCTTTCCCCCGCAACCGACAAAGTAGCTGCCAATCAGGACTATAGAAAAGGCCGTATTCAAGCTTTCATAGATCCCTATCAGGATGCTGAAGGCGAAGGATATAATATTATTCAGTCTTTGACCGCTCTCGGACAAGGTGGAGTCAGTGGCTCTGGCTTTGGCAAAAGCATTCAAAAGCTGGATTATCTTAAATACCCGTATACGGACTTTATTTTCCCCGTCATTGGTGAAGAATTCGGCTTTGTAGGAACGGCATTATTTCTGATGTTATATCTGTATTTTATCTGGCGAGGTATTTTAATCGCATTAAGGTGTAAAGATCCCTTTGGCACACTAGTGGGCATTGGTATTATGGGCCTCATTGCCATTCAGGCCTTTGTCAATATTGGTGGCGTAACGAAGACGATTCCGCTTACTGGTGTAACCTTGCCATTTATCAGCTACGGCGGTTCTTCACTTCTTGTGAGTATGCTGTCCATGGGAATTATGCTGAGCATTTCAAGAGAGACTAATCTTCCAGCTAAAGAGGAAGTCACGAAATCTGTAACTACAGTTAGACAAGTTCGTTCCCGGTAAGATTCATAAATCCGGATGTAATGGAATATATAAAAAAGCAGTCCAAGTTAAATATCTTGGACTGCTTTTTTGTGTACAAGCACTTTTGCATTAAGCAATTTCATCGTTCTTAAAGGCTACGCCTTCAACTTTGACATTCACTTCAACAATATGAAGTCCAGTCATGCTCTCCACAGCTTCGCGTACGTTCTGTTGAAGCATCCGGCACACTTCATGTATCGGAGTTTCATAGAGAACTATTATACGCAGGTCTACTGCTGCTTCTAGCTGTCCCACTTCAACGGTAACGCCCTTTTGGACGTTCTTGCCACTAAGACGCTTTGCCCAGCCCTCTGATAGGCCACCTGACATGGCTGCAATACCTGGAGTCTCCAAGGCAGCCAATCCGGCAATTTTCGAGACGACGTCATTTGAAATTCGTATATTTCCCATTTCCAATTGAAGTTGTTCTGCCATGCCATATCCCCCCTTAACTCATTATCAATTATTGTAATTCCTAAACAGGCTAAAAAGCAAATCAGTTTCTCGCTTTCTCGTTTACACTTAGGAATAATTTGGGTATATTGATTATGAATTGATCCTGAATACATAGATTGGAGTGTACTTTACATTGAAAAAATGGATTTCACCAGCTTTGCTGGCAATCACCTTTATCCTTAGTGCCATAGGACATTATGCAGATTGGGACCACACGCTTCAGTTCGTTCTCTCTGCAGTAGCCGTTGTATTTGTGGCTGGCTTTCTGGGCCGCGCCACAGAAAGTGTAGCACATTATGCTGGACAGCGGTTAGGCGGCTTCCTAAACGCTACCTTCGGTAATGCCGCAGAGCTAATCATTGCCTTTTTCCTAGTGAAGGAAGGACTGTTCGACATGGTGAAAGCCAGTCTTACCGGTTCCATTATTGGCAATCTGCTGCTTGTCCTAGGTTTAAGTATTTTCGCTGGTGGAATGAAGTTCAAAGTACAGAACTTTAACGTAACCCTTGCCGGTATGAATGGTTCCCTTATGATCGTAGCGGTGATCGCTTTATTTGTACCGGCTATGTTCTTCAATACCCATTCCATAACTGAAAAAGATACAGACGTGCTGAGTTTAATCGTTGCTGGGCTGCTCATCGCTTCTTACATGGCCTGGCTGGTCTTCTCCATGATTACGCACAAGAAACATCTAGAGGACGTTACAGAAGCCGGTAAGGAAGAAATGGCTCATGAGCATGCGCCTAAGTGGTCCAGAAACAGATCCATCCTTTATCTACTTCTTGCTACCGTAATGGTAGCCTTTGTGAGTGAGTGGCTGGTAGGGACGCTTGAGACACTAACTGAGCGCTTTGGATTTAGTGAACTGTTTGTAGGCGCCTTCCTCGTGGCAATCATCGGTAATGCCGCAGAACATAGTGCAGCCATTATGCTAGCCATGAAGAACAAAATCGGTGCGGCAGTAGAAATAGCTGTCGGGAGCAGTCTTCAAATTGCACTATTTGTAGCGCCTGTACTTATCTTCGCCAGTTATTTCATGGGTGATACTATGGACATTGTGTTTACAACGATCGAAATTGTCGCCATTGGTGTCGCCGTCTTTATTGCCAAATCAATCACTCAGGATGGTTCGACCAACTGGTATGAGGGTCTCTTGCTATTAACGGTTTATCTAATTCTCGGAGTCTCCTTTTATCTAGTATAAATACTTCCCTATTCATTCTATAATTCTCAAAAAAAAAACGCACATGAGTGACGAAAGTCCTCATGTGCGTTTCTATGAATACTATAAATCAAAACTTATTCTTCTTTTGCTTTGTTATTCAATGCCTCATAGAGTACTGCTAAATTCCGCTCCAGCTTACTCAGCACCATTTTACCGGTAATCTCTGGCACCAAACCTGCTCTAACCGCAAAATCGACCTCTCTTGAGAAACCGTACATTTGGGTATCGAGCACTTCCTCATAGAGAGGGCAGTAGCGTGTTGCCAGATTTTCCATCTGCACTTCAATAAGTTGCTGAATTTTATCGGCATCTTCTTGTAGAAGATTGATCGCTTTAAGATTAAACTGTTCCTGTAATTCCGACGAAGTCATGCCTCTTCCCCCCCATGTCCAAAAGTTAAGCTGCTTTTACTATTTTACTTAATATTAGTCGAAATCGGATATCAATACAACAATTCTGTTTATACTAACCATTTATTTGAAAGAAGCAGCTATGTTGTTTATAAGGGCTGGCATTAATTCCTCATCTATTTCTAGAAAAAACGCCCCACCGTAAATCGGTAGGACGTCTTTACATACAACTATTACTCAGCTACAACTGTAAAGTTCAAACCGTGTTTAGCAAAAACTTCACTCATTGCCTTCTTAGCTTCTTCTGCATCTGTTCCGTGAACATGAAGCTCGTAGCTTTGGCTTGATACCAAAGTCGTGAACAAACCAAGGATACTCTTAACATCAATGTACTTGTTGTCCGCTTGAAGAACGATTGAAGAGTTGAACTGACCTGCCGTTTGAGCAATATCAACGATTGCCGCATTGTTACTGGACATAGAAATCCCTCCGCAACTTGATTATGAAACATAAGTCATTTGTAATCATTTCTTATGATACCTTGAATCCGCTTACTTGTGCAAGGTGTTTTCTTACTTTTACAGCTTATTTCAAGTTTTCAGGATTCAGACCTTCCAGTTCTGGTAACACGAAGATTCCATCCTTACGGATTAATACATCGTCAAAATATATCTCCCCGCCGCCATAGTCTGGACGTTGGATTAATACAAGATCCCAGTGAATGGAGGACCGGTTTCCGTTATCTGTAACATCATATGCTTGTCCTGGTGTAAAGTGCAGGCTGCCTGCAATTTTCTCATCGAACAGAATGTCATTCATTGGGTGCAAAATGTAAGGGTTAAAGCCTATGGCAAATTCTCCAATGTGACGTGCGCCGTCATCTGAATTCAGGATTTCATTCAAGCGAGCGGAGTCATTGCTTGTTGCTTCAACAATTTTACCGTTCTCGAATTTGAATTTGATATTTTCAAAAGTCACTCCGTTATAAACGGATGGTGCATTATAGCTGATCGTTCCATTTACAGAATCACGAACAGGAGCGCTGTAAACCTCGCCATCCGGAATATTCTTTTGTCCAGAGCATTTCTCTGCACCGATTCCTTTGATGGAGAACTTAAGATCTGTTCCAGGACCTGAAATATGTACCTTATCTGTTCTGCGCATGAGATCAGCCAATGCATCCTGAGCCTTGTCCATTTTGGCGTAATCCAAATTACACACTTCGAAATAAAAGTCCTCAAATGCTTCTGTACTAATATTTGCAAGCTGAGCCATACTCGCATTGGGATAACGTAATACTACCCACTTCGTATGCTTCACGCGTTGTTCACTATGCACTGGATGGGAATACAAAGAATTATACAATTTCATATTTTCTTCTGGAACATCGGACAGGTCATTTACATTCTCACCTGCACGGATGCCGATATAGCAATCCATTTGCTTCATCCGGTTCAAGTCAATTTCAGCCCATGTCTGAAGACTCTCACGTGTTGCATATTTAAGCATGCTGCGTAGGACTGTACGATCTGTCAACTGAACAAAAGCATGACCGCCAGCTTTACCGATTTCCTCAACAACAGCTTTGATTAAATCTCTTTCATTGCCAATCATTTCTACAAGCACGTTCTCGCCTGGCTGAACATCTACGGAATAACCTACAAGATTTGCCGCCAGCTTTTGAATTCTGGGATCTTTCATTGTGTACTCTTCCTTCCTCTGTCTGAAAAATAAGCATGCTGTTCTATTGTAGCACGCCCTTTATGGAGCGCAAGACCTGCATAACCATGTAAAGATTAACGGTAACCTGTGAAATCCACCTTAGATACGTAAGTTTCATTTTCAGATTTATTCATCTTTTCACCGGAATAGCTTACTTTTCGATTCAAGGTAAGCCTTCTGGGAAGATTATGCTTCTTATCAACCGTTAGGTGGTAGACCGTTTCTACATTTGCCTGTTTCAGCTTTTGCTGTAGCTCATTATTTTTCTTCTGCCACAGCTTCTCCAAAGCTTTCGTCACTGCCTGATCAGCCTCTGTGTTGTTCTCAGCAGATTCGGGGACTTTAGGACGAAGGTTCTGCATCTCTTTCTCCAATTCAGCTGACAGCTGCTTTCTAGCCTCTGAAGGCGTCAATTCGATTCGTAGCACACTTGTCCCTCTGCCAGCTCCAGCCTCTTCGGTTACACTCGTCTCCATGGACTCAAGCTCCTCAAGTTGCTTTAGCGGATTTAGCGCAGGTAATGGATTTCCCTCCTCCGAGGAATTTTCAGTAGTCTGAAGTTCCCATCTGCCCTCTTTTTTCTCTAACTGACTGTAATAAGGTTTCAGAGCATATGCGCTACTCTTTAAGTCTTTAACGCCATCAGCTGCTGTTTTTTTGGTCATAGATTTATCTGGAAGAAGCGTGTACAGCTTGACCTTTTTATGATCCTCCACTGTGCCTCCGTAGAACAATAAGGATTCAGGAACCGTTGTTCCCCCTCGGTTCAGCATATTCGCCCCTTCAAAAACAACCTCATCACTTCCAGCCATCCCTGCCAACGCCAAACTTAAATCCTCCTTCGCAGGTTTGTCTCTTATGACGCTACATCCGCTACATAACAGGCAATACAGTGTCAGAACTAGAGGGACTCCTCCCTTAAGTAATAATAGCTTTCTCACGGACCTCAGGCCTTTCTCGGAGTATTTTGCTTAAGTACAACCCACTTATAGGGTTCTCCCTTCCTGCAAGCCTTATACCGCAATTAGAGCCAGAATAACTGTGCATATAAAAAAAGAACCCATGAGGCTTACCTCACGGATTCTTAATATTGCTATCATTTTCTTTGGTATCAAAAACAACTTGGTTCCGGCCGTTATTCTTAGCTTTATACAGCGCCATATCCGCTCGATAAAATAATGACTCAACACTTACTCGATCGTCCATCCAGCTCCATTCCGCTATTCCGCAGGATACCGTTACACTAGGTTCAGTTTCTTCCATAACGCGTTTGCGTATACGCTCAGCTACATAACCCGCCTGCTGCATTCCCATTAACGGTAAATAAACGGAGAGTTCCTCCCCACCCCACCTCGCAGCAATGTCGCCTTGACGGATGGAAGATTTCACAATTTCACTAACCTCTTTTAGAATCTTATCGCCTTTTTGATGACCATAGGTATCATTCACGATTTTGAACTGATCAATATCCACAACAATTAAACAACCGCAGAAGTCCGTAGACTGTCTTTCTTTTATCTCTTCGTCCAAATAATGACGAGCATAGAGACCTGTTAGGCTATCTCTATTCGCAAGACGTCTGACTTCAGCATGTAGCCTGGCGTTACCTACTGCTAGACCAATATGTCCCGCCATCGCCTGCAATAGCCTGTAGTTGTCATAGGAAAAATAATGAGAATCTCGATGTGCCAGCATAATCGCACCTCGCACTTCTCCACCTACACTAAGAGGTGTGGCAATCAACGACTGCGAACCGGTAGCATTCATTAGTCGGGAAGTTGTCTTAGGATTATCTATGTAGTCAGACATGATCAGTGACTCACCTGTGGAATACACCTTTCCACCTAAACCTGCCCCTACTTCTAATACTTCATTCTGCAATGACGGATGGTTGCAGGCAATAACTTCTAGGCCACCCTTTTCCTCATTCATATGTAAGATACAGCAGTAATCTGCACCAAACATTTCAAGTAGCTCTTCAAACGCAAATTGAAAAATATCGCCTAAACGCAAGCTTTGATTCAAACGCTGGGTAAGCTCATTACTCATGCGAAGCTCACGGATTAGCTGATTGGAGCGCTCATAAAGCTTGGCGTTCTCAAAAGCAGTCCCTGCCGTATCGGCTACCATTGTGAGAAACCGTAAATCAACGTCAGGGAAGATTGGATTATCCATCACCATATGGAATACCCCATAAACCCCCTGCTTACCACCTAACGGAAGCCCTATTTCTACATTTCGGTGATTTTCATCACTAGTGTGCAGCGCAACACGTCCATCCTTGAACGCCCTGGCACAGACATCATCACTGGACATGTGGAAAGGTAACGGTTTGACCTGCGGATTAGTGCTGCGATGATCTTGTGACATATACAGGTCGAGTCTGGCTCCAGGATACATCGCAGAGATACTGTCAATGACTTCCGAAAGTACAGCATCTACATCAATATTATCATGCATCCGCTGGACAATCTGAAATAACAATGAACGACGATTGCTTTCACGTTCTGCATGAATATGGGTACTTGCAAGATCAGCTACAAATATATGTTCAAACTTATGATAAAAACAGGTGCGGTAATGCAGCGACATAGCTTCTGCAGTATCTCGTCCACCCATTTCATATTGTTGCGTAGGCATAGAACAGCCCAAAAACGCAAAAATTTTATTGTCGACGCGAGTGAATAGCGGTATGGTAAAAAAACTCAGATCCTTACCTTCTACGGTTAACGGAACGGCTGAGATTGTTTCTGAAATCAAGCTAGAAGCCGCCGCCTGTTCCCACTGCTGCCTCCATAATTCTTGTTGATCCAAACTATTGTTTATATATTTACCTTCAAAATTCAGCACACACCATTCCCATGATCTAGAGAATGGAAGGACATTGAGCCCACCAAACCATTCATTGAAACTGTCTGCAATCAAATTTGCTAGATAAGGGAAGTCATGCGTTACTATTTCCGTTTCCCTAAGCCAGGCGGTGGGATCTTCGGAATCTCTACTAGCGTGTAAGTTGTCCTGTAACAGCATACGGCTGTCTTTATGGACGTATGCTTTCTGCTCTGACATAACGAAGATCCCCTTTGCATCTTGATTAAGAAAACTATCTTCCCTAGTAACAACTAATTAACTATATTTTACTCCCTTTCTTTGTGCATTGCATTATATTTTCATCATTTCCGGGACTTTTTTTTAGGACCAAAGAACTATCGACAAAGATTGACAAAAACTCTTTTAATAAGCGCTTGACTTTATATACTGTATTCATATAATATTTATTGTTGAACAAGACTGTAACAAGTCTTACTTGGGCGTAACGTTGTGTCACCCTCACGCATTTCGTTACTGCCAGGGCAGCGGCTGAACTTCCCTGGCAGTGTGGAAGCCATTAATGCTAATCACGGATACGAAATGCGGCGCAAATAGGCCCTACCCTGAAATTTCAATTATAAAGGAGTCTACTATAACATGGCACGTTACACCGGACCTAAATTCAAACTCAGCCGCCGTCTGGGAATTTCCCTTAGCGGTACAGGAAAAGACTTGAAACGCCCTTTTCCACCAGGACAACACGGAGCTAACCAACGCAGAAAAGTAAGTAACTACGGAATGCAGCTTTTGGAAAAACAAAAACTGCGTCACATGTATGGTTTGGGAGAGAAACAATTCAAAACTCTCTTCACTAAAGCACAAAAGCTTCCAGGTCTTGCGGGCGAAAACTTCATGTTCTTGCTTGAAAGCCGCTTGGACAACCTAGTTTACCGTCTTGGATTTGCTAACTCCCGTGCTGGTGCACGTCAGTTGGTATCCCACGGACACGTAACTGTTAACGGCAAAAAAGTCGACATCGCTTCTTACCGTGTAAGCTTGGGCGACGTTATCGGTCTTCGCGAAAGAAGCCAAAGCATGGCTTCCATCAAAGAAGCTCTTGCTAACCGTTCCCACCTTCCAGCTTACCTGGAATCTGCTGAAGGATCTTTCGAAGGTAAATACATTCGTTTGCCAGAACGTTCCGAGCTTTCCCAGGATATCGATGAGAAACAAATCGTCGAGTTCTACAACCGTTAATATCTCGCTTATAGCGAGTATGACCAAAGCCTCCGGATTTATCCGGAGGCTTTTTGTTATTCTAATAGGTAATGAACACTCCGACTGCATTCAAAATCGCCAATTTGTGCTATAATAATTCCGTTAAAAGGAGGAATTATCGTCGATGGTTCAAGAGAACAAGAAAAAAAACGTAAAGAAGCCTTCACCCCGCAGATCTGGGCTTAGCAGGTTCGGTTCTGTAGTTAAGTGGATGTTTATTCTTGGCATAATAGGCATTCTGTTCGTCGGTGGTGCAGCAGCAGGATATGTCACTTCCATGGTGAAAGATGAACCTGTTCGCTCTGAGGAAATGATTCAACAGCAAGTCGGACAAAATGCGATCACCGGATTCGCATACTTCCGTGATGGCGCACCGATCGGCCAGCTTCGTACAGAAGAAGATCGAAGGCTCATTCAATACAACGACATCCCCCAGATTATTATTGATGCAGTTCTCGCTATAGAGGACAATAATTTCAATGAGCATAATGGCGTGGATTTCAAAGGCACCTTACGTGCCGTCAAACAAAAGATATTAAATGAATCCGTTCAGACCGGAGGCAGTACACTTACTCAACAGCTCGCAAGACGTGTATTCCTCAATCTGGATCGAACAGAAGATCGTAAAGCAAAAGAAATTCTACTTTCACTTAGACTAGAGCGCTTCTTGACCAAGCAAGAGATTTTAACAGCTTATCTGAACAAGGTTCCGTTCGGAAATGGCTCGAATGGCTATAACGTATTTGGGATTAAAGCTGCATCCAAAGGTATATTCGGTCTGGATGATCTAGACAAGTTGAATATTGCCCAAGCGGCGTATTTGGCCGGTCTTCCACAGCTCCCATCCGCTTATTCAGCATTCAATGGCGTTGGAGAATTCAACGCAAAGGCGTTCAATAGAGCTATGGATCGTCAACAGCTTGTACTTCGTCGTATGCTAGAGGAGAACAAGATCACTACCTCCCAATATGATGAAGCACTCAAGTTTGATATTAAAAGCTCTCTCGCTCCTCACACTAAGAAAGCCTATGCTACATATCCATACCTAATGATGGAGACGGAGCGTAAAGCATCTGAGATTCTTTTGTCACTAAATGAAAAGAATAACAGTACAGCTGATACCAATAGCTCTAGTGATAATGCCGTACTTCTTGAGGAAGCAAGACAACAGTTAATGACCGGCGGTTACCGAGTCTATACCACGATTGATAAGAAAGTATACAGTGCAATGCACAGTATTTCCGAAGATAGTAGTAATTTCACCAAGGACAGCAAAACAAAAGGTGTTGAACAGACGGCTGGCATTTTGATCAACAACAAGACCGGAGCCATTCTCGGTATGATTGAGGGCCGCGATTTTAATATCGAGCAAATGAACTACGCAACCCAAATGGTCCGGCAACCCGGCTCAACGATGAAGCCGATTTCAGCATACTTACCTGCCTTAGATGCAGGACTGATTCAACCTGCTGGAATCTTAGATGATGCTCCAATCATTTTGAAGGATGGCGGGAAAGGCTTCCATATCCCTAAAAATGCTAACAATCGCTATCAGGGTTTAGTTACGGCTCGCTATGCACTTAATAAATCCCTCAACCTACCGGCGCTTAAACTTTTTAACGAGAAGGTCGGAATAGAGGATGCTTGGGCCTTTACTAAAAAGCTAGGGATCACTACACTCACCGAAGATGATTACAGAGCGCAGACTGGGGTTATAGGTGGTCTTCGATACGGTACATCCGTTGAGGAATTAACCAATGCCTATTCCGCCATTGGCAATAAGGGAGCATTTAATGATGCTTATATGATTGAGAAGATTGTGGATTCGGAAGGCAAGATCGTTTATCAGCACAAGGTTAACCCTGAACAAGTATTCTCTGAGCAAACTGCTTATCTAATGACCGATATGCTGCGTACAGTAATCACAGAAGGTACTGCAAGCACAGTAAGAAGAGATTATAAACACTTTAAAGACGTTCCGATTGTAGGTAAGACTGGCTCCACTCAGAACTATGGCGATGTCTGGTTCATGGGCTACACCCCTGATGTCACACTTGGCATGTGGGTTGGTTATAAGGAACAAATTAATACCCTTACAGGAGATACACAAAAACGACAAGCACAGACCTTATGGGCTAAAGTCATGAATGCTGTTATTGATAAGCAGCCAGACTTGTTCGTTACAGACAAATTCACACAACCTGAAGGAATTACCAAAAAGACAGTTTCCGCGTACAGCGGTAAGCTGCCAACGGCTCTAACTGACAAATTTACAACGGATCTTTTCAATACGAAATATGTACCTAAAGAGAGCGACGATGGGATTTCCAAAGCCAAGTATATTACTTACAATGGCGTCAACTATATCCCACTCGAAGGTACACCGGAGGATTTCCTGAAAGAAAAAATCGTCGTTAAACGTGAAAAGCCGATCCAGGAATTAGTTAAGGAGCTCTTGGCAGCCTTCCCTAAGATGAAGGAGCATAAATCGCTGGAGTATTATATGCCAGCCGATGCTAAGACAGATTTCCCTACTGAAGTCGATCCACGTGTGGACGATGGTGCTTCCCCTTCTGCTCCTGGGAATGTTAGTGTCTCATATAGCACTGGAAAAGCTGTGATCAGCTTCTCCCCAAGCGGCTCTCCAGATGTAGTAGGGTACCGCTTATACCGTTCTTTAAACGGCGGGTCTTTCCAGAAGCAAGCTGTAATTATGGCTGACGAGAGCAAGGTATTCTCGCCAGGAACGCCTGCGAGTGCCAATGCAACATTCTATGTCAGTGCTGTTGATGTCGCAGGTAATGAGACAGCTTCTGGCAGCGTTGCTGGAGGCACTACACCAACTCCGGAAGCAACACAAACTCCAGATCAGCAACCGGAGACAACGCCTCCTACAGGCTCTGAGAGTACACCAGGAGAGGATATCGAGATTCCTGGAACCATTCTACCTACGCCTACTTCAACGCCATCTGGTGAAGGTAGCAGTAACGGAAACAGTAATAGTGGTACAGCCGGCAATACGACTGGAAACCATTAACCGGTAGTCCGAAGAATAACTTCACACAACAAAACACCGTTCCCTTAAATTCATTAGGGAACGGTGTTTTTTTATGATCCATTCTAATCTTCTATCGTTGATAAATCGCCAGTTGGGAGATGAAGCTCCCAAGCCTTTAATACACGCCGCATGATTTTACCTGATCGTGTCTTAGGAAGTTTATCCTTAAATTCGATCTCTCTCGGCGCAGCATGCGCAGACAGTCCGGCTTTAACAAATGCCGCGATCTCCTCTTTGAGAGCAGCTGTAGGAGTATAGCCTTCTCTCAGCGAAATGAAAGCCTTGATAATTTCCCCACGCACCAGGTCTGGTTTACCAATTACACCCGCTTCTGCCACAGCAGGATGCTCTACCAATTTACTCTCCACTTCAAAAGGTCCTATACGCTCACCAGAAGAGTTGATAACGTCGTCAATCCGTCCTTGAAACCAGAAATATCCATCATCATCCATATAAGCAGAATCACCAGAAATGTACCAACCAGGAATGCGGAAATACTCCTCATACTTCGCCTTATTGTTCCAGATCGAATTCATCATGGATGGCCAAGGCGTCCGTATTGCAAGATTCCCCATTGAGAATGGTGGGAGAACATTGCCTCGATCATCTAAAATCGCTGCTTCAATGCCTGGCAACGGACGGCCCATAGAACCTGGTTTGATATCCATTCCAGGATAATTACAGATCAGTTGCGCTCCCGTCTCTGTCATCCACCAGGTATCATGAATGCGCTGGTTGTAGAACTTATCTCCCCATCGCACGACTTCAGGATTTAACGGCTCTCCAACAGACAGGACATGGCGCAGGCTGCTCAAATCAATTCCCTGAATTGAACTCTCTCCTGCCCCCATCAACATACGAAATGCTGTAGGTGCACTGTACCAAATACTAACCTTATTTCGTTCAATCGTCTTATACCAATCCTGAGGACTAAAGCGTCCCCCTCTCACGACATTCGTTACCCCATTTAACCAGGGAGAAAATATTCCGTAAGATGTTCCTGTCACCCAGCCTGGATCAGCTGTACACCAGTAAATATCATCTGGACGTAGATCCAGCACCACTCTACCTGTATAATAATGTTGAATCATTGCTCTTTGCACATGATAAACGCCCTTAGGTTTTCCTGTAGAACCAGATGTATAATGCATGATAAGGCCATCGTCCAGGTCAAGCCATTCCAATTCGAGCTCAGAAGACGCGTTATCCATCTCCTCAGTGAAACCTAAGTTACCTTGCTCGATATCAGTGGTACCGCCTACTAGAAAAATATGACGCAAATTCGGAAGCTCATCACGCTTCACACGATGAAGTAGTTCAGGTGTAGTAACCAAAGCAACCGCACCACTATCTTCCAGCCGGTCCTTAACTGCTGTCTCCATAAAGGCTTCGAACAGAGGGCCCGCTATTGCCCCAATCTTCAGGATACCTAGTAAACTAAAATATAGTTCCGGTTGACGAGGCATAAAAATAAATACCCGATCTCCCTTACCGATACCATATTTACGCAATACATTTCCGAACCGATTCGACCGTTCCTGCAGATCGGCAAATGTATAGGATTCATCCCGCACCGCATCACTGTAGAGCAGGGCCGTTGCCGCTCCCCGTCCTTCTTGAACGTGGCGATCCACTGCTTCATGTGCCATATTAACCTTTCCAGTGTCATACCATGAGAAGTTACGTTCAACATCCTCCCACTTAAAATTGGCTACTGCCTGGGTGTAATCAGACATATTGGAGCTCTGCACACGGCCAGGCAAAATTTCGCTATGGACTTGACCCATCACTCTTGCCTCCCTCACTCGTTTGATTTAAGCTTTAAGGGTAAGACTCTCCTCTTAGATAATGATGTCAATGCAATGAATGTGAATTTTTTATGTCTGAATTAGTATAACATAGCAAACGTTTACATTCCATATTTTATCATCCGAAAGGAGCACGGCTATGGAGCATCGTAAAATTCCTGTTTCCCATACGCTTTCATATAAAGGTAGAACAATAACAATAAGTGGCCCCCGATCTCCAGAGGACCTTAAAGCCCTCCACATGCATCATGATCTTGATGCCTTCCGCAAGCCGATTGAACAGCAAGAAGCTCTCATAGAGATTGCTAGCTTGCCAGAAGGACGTATAATTACAGCTGTAGAGGATGGCACTATAATAGGCTATGTAACCTTTCATTATCCGGATGAAATGGAGCTTTGGTCACAGGGTGGAATGATGGATCTAATTGAGCTTGGAGCTATTGAGGTGAGTAATGATTATAGGGGAGCCGGACTAGGCCGGCTGCTGATTTCCACTGCTTTTGAGCAAGAGCAATTGGAGAATTGTATCGTCTTTACAACAGAGTATTATTGGCACTGGGATTTAAAAGGGAGTGGGCTTGATGTGTGGGCTTATCGTCAAATGATGGAGCGGCTAATGAAAACTGTAAATATGGTTTGGTATGCTACGGATGATCCTGAAATCTGTTCACATCCAGCAAACTGCCTAATGGTTCGTATTGGACAAGAGGTACCTATGTCCTCACAGGAGACTTTCGACAGGGTACGCTTTAGACAGCGCTTCATGTACTAAACGAGTATTAAAGATGCTGCAGCATATATTCTAATATAGAATGTGAGCGCCCTGAGGCTTCCACCGTGAACTCCTTAAAACTCACATTTGCTGACCCGTCAGACTTATCAGACATCGAACGAATAATAACAAAGGGAGTGGCGTTCATCACACACACTTGTGCAACCGCCGCCCCTTCCATCTCCACGCACGCTCCGTCCAATTCCTCTCTTAATTTGGCTACAATCTTCGCATTAGAAATGAATTGATCACCTGAAAGTACTTTGCCGACCAAGTACTTTTGGCCTAACTCGTTACACGCCCTCTCAGCAAGGAGTACCAATGAAGGGTCTGCCTGAAAGATAGAATTATCCTGATAAGGTATTTCACCTTTTGAAAAGCCAAGTGCTGTAGCATCCATATCATGCTGAACACAAGTAGATGATATTACAATATCTCCAATATTCAATTCAGGGTGCACAGCCCCAGCAACCCCAGTAAACAACACACGAGACACACCAAAGGAATCAATTAGAATTTGTGTCGTAACTGCTGCATTTACTTTACCTACCCCAGATTTACAGAGCACTACAGACTTTCCTAATATATTTCCTATGTAATAATGAATTCCTGCCTTGACCTTCGTCTCCTTATTCTCCATCCTTTCTAGTAATAGCTTAATCTCTTCATCCATCGCACCAATTAATCCGATTATTTCAGGCAAAGATAACGCCTCCTCCGATGATTTACTCTGTAAAAAACATAAAAAGCTCCAAAAGGAGCTTTTTACGGAAATACTGTTTATTTCTTAAATTACTTATTCAGATGATTAACAGACAGGCGGAGAATCGTTTCATGAGGCAAGATAACCCGCGGATTCTCAACCGTCTCTTTCTTCATGAGTTTCGTCAAAAGTCTCATTGCTACCGCACCTAGGTCATACATAGGCTGGGCTACAGTTGTCAACAATGGACGAACCATCGAAGCCATACGGATGTTATCCACACTAATAATGGAGAAGTCATCCGGTACCTTCAGGCCTTCATCCTGAATACTGTGAATTGCACCAATAGCCATCTCGTCGGTTGCGGCAAAAATAGCGGTTGGCTTCTTCTTGAGTCCAAGGAAATACTTCATGGCTTCGACACCAGATTCATAGCGGTAGTTACCGATACGTACCAAGTCTTCTTGATACTCGATTCCAGCCTGTTCAAGTGCCTTTTTATAACCATGGAAACGTGCATATCCATTCGCAGGATCCTGGAGTGTACCACTGATCATTGCGATTTCTCGGTGACCGTGACGAATCAAAGTATTCACTGCATCAAAAGCAGCGGTTTCATGATCGATGTCAACGGAAGGATAAGTTCCCTTCTCATCCCGTGTAGCACATAGGACAATCGGAACTGCAGAAGTCTGGAAAGCTTGAATATGTTCTTCGGTTACCGTACCACCCATGAAGAGCAGACCATCGACCTGTTTCTCCAAAAGGGTATTGATGACACGGATTTCCTTTTCTTTACGCTTATCCGCGTTACACAATATAATATTGTAATGATACATGTTCGCGATATCTTCAATCCCGCGTGCAATTTCTGCAAAAATCGAGTTTGAAATATCAGGGATGACAACCCCAACGGTTGTCGTTTTCTTACTGGCAAGTCCTCTCGCCACGGCATTGGGACGATATCCCAAACGCTCAATCGCTTCAAAAACTTTCTTCCGGGTCTGCGGTTTCACGTTAGGGTTATTGTTCACAACCCGTGATACCGTAGCCATAGATACGCCTGCTTCTCGAGCTACATCGTAAATGGTTACCGTCAAATTACTCTCTCCATTGCGATAAATTTTATCGTTCGACTAATTAAAAATATGATACGACACTTTGTACAATTGTGCAATGATAACGCTTCATTTTCCTTTCAAAATTTCTTTCAAGGCTGAAGACGTAACCCCTAATTACAATTTTTGACTAGTGTAGGTTTCCCTATTCACGAGCACAATAATGTAACTTCTATCTATCGTAACAAAAAGTGAGTGAAAAATCCAACATTCCGTGAAAGTTTTTCATTATTTTCACAGAATGTTTTAATAATTTGCGTTTTTAGTCGTTTGGAACGTTAATTGAGACAGTCTTCGACTAGTTTCTTCCATCCAATTCTGGTCTTTAAGCCCCTCAGCTAGTCGGTATAGATCAAGTAACATATCCACTCTAACCTGAATTGTCTCTCGGATAGCCAACTCTAATTCTTGAAATCCTCCGACAACAACCTCTGTCAAAGCTTCTTTTAGGACACTAGCTAATTCATTTCTTTGAGTAAACGAAAAATCTTGTCTTGGCACATCCGCGTTCAATTCTTTCACTAGCTTTCCTAGATCTGCTTTAATAAACGACAAGGGCTCATAACTAGTACATTTCGGACAAGTATAGACAGGGACATGTGTAATCTTCACCCTCGTATTAAAAATCAATGAATGCATATGTAAGTTCATGAGGCCACCGCAGCTGCACAACTTCTCCATTAAGTTATCTGTATACATCTTCTACACCTCTTGCAAGAAATGAATTAAGTACAAAGTATGACTTTTCAATTTCTATATTCGACCTCCCTCGATTAAAACCCTCCTTAATTGCATATAATGATTAAATTGGCAATTTGTCTATAATTTACAATCCTTCAGATGACTTCGTATTTTAAATTTGATAGAATATGAAGGATCATGTGATACGAAAGGAGCTTAACAAAATGAGACTAGCTGGAAAAAAGGTCATAGCACTCGTAGACGATGAATTTGAAGATTTGGAGCTCTGGTATCCCGTGTACCGAGTTAGAGAAGAAGGCGCTGAGGTTCACTTGGCAGGTTTGGAAAAAGATAAAACATACATCGGCAAATATGGTGTGCCTGCAAAAGCGGAGTACTCCTGGGACGATCTTAATGCCGCAGATTATGACGGGATTTTAGTTCCTGGCGGCTGGGCTCCTGATAAAATCCGTAGATACAGTGCCGTACTAAAACTAGTACAGGATTTCAATGCAGCTAAGAAACCTATTGGGCAGATCTGCCACGCAGGCTGGGTATTAATTTCCGCTAAAATTCTGGAAGGTGTAACCGTCACCTCCACACCCGGCATCCGTGATGATATGGAGAATGCCGGAGCGATATGGAAAGATGAAGCTGTGGTTACGGATGGACATATTATTTCTGCTCGTCGCCCGCCAGATCTGCCGCCCTATGGCAAAGCTTTTTGTGATGCGTTAGCTGGGGAGTAGGGTACTGTACAAATATATTGGTTAAAAAATAAACAAGCCCTGTTTCTCACTTTTTGAGGAACAGGGCTTGTGATTTGATTCGCTCTACATCAGAGTTCATTACTTAATCCGAAGGGAAGCCTTCTCCTTGAATAAGGTTGGATAAGAATTAAATTTGAAAGTCAAGGGTTGGGGGAGCTTTTCCTTCCCTACGTTAAAGAAAAAGGTTACTGTAGTTCCCCTGCTATCTTCATTAAACTCTTTATATCCTGAGTAGCCATCTTTAACCCATCCTAACCAATGCCCACTACCAGTGCTATCCACAAAATTATCGTCCAGTGCAAAACCGCTATCAGCAAACGCCTCCATATCATCTTTAGGAATAAAGTAATCCAAAACCAGAATTCCCTGCTCTTCGTTCTCCATCCGCTTTGAAATCGTTAGATTGTTATCCGGTGCCTTTAGAATCTGCTGTGTTTCCGTGTCAATCACGAGCTCGACCTTTGATTGATCTAGAGCGGAGATTCCTTCAACTTCTAGTTTGATTGGTTCAGCAGGTCTCATATTGTCATTGTTGAAAATATAAGTTTTCAAGCCCCCTACTACTGAAGAAGCACCACTTACCCTCATTAACTCCTCTTGATGCTCCCCTTTCCCGATAACCAGCTTAGGTGAAATTATATTAAAAATCCTCATTTTATTCTCTTTGTCAAAGGTTTCCCGCATGTAAATACCCGTAGGTCCAATATAGATATTATCCATTTTGATTTTCTGTCCACCAATAGACAGACTATCCTTCAGATCAACAATCTCTCCCTTAAAATAGTTGTTATCGTCTTCCAGCGGAATTTTAACACTTAGCTTTTTAATATCCATGCTCGAGCTAGAAGGGTCCTTGGATTCTGGATATAGAGATAATGTAATATTCAACTCATCTGTCAGATCCTCTCGATATTTATCCCAGACGATTTGTTCTAACATGCGGGTCGTCCCAGGTGAACCTGCCTCTTGTGCATTAGAATTGCTAAATCCGCTATATCCGGTGAGGTCGTAATTATTCTTTTGATTTTTTTTCAATGACAGGCCTATCATTTGCATCTTCTGATCTGTATTATTCTGGATTGTATAAAGCACAGCAATACCTCTATGATCTGCCATGATTCCGTTAACCGTCCACTGTATCCCATCCATCTCAGGAGAGGAGATATTTACCTCCTTCAGTATACCTGCATCAAGTGCTGATTTAATCGTCAGATTATCAGCAACAATGGGTCTAAACACTTCAAGCTGACCCCAGCTTTTTGGTGGTAACTGCGCACGAACAGGATTGGCCATCTGATGTGCCCAAGGTACAATAATTAATAAAGCGATGGCTAGGACCGCCAACGCAACAACAGCGTATCTTTTTCTAAAAGAGAATCTTTTGTGGCTACCTTGCTGCATCCCCTTGCGAATCGCGGCATCCAGCTTAACATCCGGGATCTCCTCAGCCTCGACATCAATTCTCTGAAAATAATCGTTAAGCAGCTTTTCTTCAGACTCAGCCATAAAATAGATCCCCCTTCCGTTTCATTCTGTCACGCAGCTGTTTCAGACCTTTATTGAGCCATGTCTTCACGGTGCCCTCCGGTTTATCCAGTACCTCTGCAATTTCTGCAAGGGTCATATCCTTGTAATATTTGAGTACAAGCACCTGGCGATACTTCGGCTTTACCCCTTCCAACGCCTGTTCCATGTCTAATCTGCGGTCGCTTTTCATCTCCATGATCCCTACATCACTTCGAGCAGCTTCTGTGACAGCGTTCCTCTTTCTGCGCTTCAACTCATCGTTACAGCAATTGATCAGAATACGTGTTAGCCATGGAGCAAATCTCTCGGAGTCTTTTAAGCTTTGACGTTTAATCCATGCACGGCAGGTTGCCTCCTGTAGAACTTCCAACGAATCCGCTTCGTTTCGTAAATAGCTATAAGCAATGCTGTATAGCTTTCTTTTCTGTTCAGCTACCAGCTCATAAAATATGTCTTCATCCGTAGCGACTATTTCCATTTCGTCATTAATAATGTGTTCCATGCTTGTTTTGTCCTCCCCCCTTGCTTTCACGCATAAATCATTCCTGTGCAACCCGCTATATGTATAGACTGCGCCGAAGCGCAAACGGTTTTGTTTTTTTATAAAATACAAAAGAAAAAGGCCCGGCAAGAATGCCGAACCTTGATGTGGACTTGATGATGTAGCGCTTGATAACTATGAAGAAGCTTTCTCCTTTGTTTCCACGCTCGTTCCAAGCGTAATACCGCTTTTCTGAGCATAAGCACTTAGGATTTCTTCCGTCTCCGAGCTTGTACGATGATGGAAGCAAGCTTTAGCAACCCTTGTAGCATCTATAGCCAGTGTATTTAGGGTACGGTGTTTAACCTTCAGCAGTGCCTGTGGCGACATGCTAAGATCACTAATCCCTAACTCCAGCCAAAGTGGTAAAGAACGCTCATCTGCCGCCATTTCACCACATACACTTATATCTATTTTTGCATTACGGGCTGCTTCTACAGTCATACGGATCATTCGCAGAACCGCTGGATGATATGGATGATACATATGCGCAATTTGTTCATTCATACGATCTACGGCTAGTACATATTGCACCAAATCGTTCGTACCGATACTGAAAAAGTCAACTTCCTCAGCAAGTAAATCCGCAATCATAACCGCAGCTGGAACTTCAATCATAATACCGACTGGAATATTCCGATTAAACGGTATACCCCGTAGCTCCAGTTCAGCCTTCACTTCTTCCAATACTGCTTTTGCCGCCTGTACTTCTTCCACGGAAGATATCATAGGGAACATTAGCTTTACATTCCCGTATGCGCTCGCCCGCAAAATGGCGGTTAGCTGAGTTTTGAACATATCTTGTCGATTCAAGCTGATTCGAATGGCACGATAGCCAAGGAACGGATTCTGTTCTTCTGGTAGCTGGAAGTAATCCAGATGCTTGTCCCCGCCTATATCCAGCGAACGGATCACAACCATATTGCTGCCTACCTTCTCGACAACCTGTTTGTACACTTCAAATTGTTCATCCTCAGTTGGAAAAGAACTGCGATCCATGTAAAGAAACTCTGTACGGAATAGACCTACACCCTCGGCTCCATACTTGAGCGCTAAATTCAGTTCTTTGACTGAGCTGATATTACCGGCCAATCGCAGGTTAACGCCATCTTTAGTGACGGCATCGACTGTAGCAAGCAATTCCAGTTGTTCTTTCTTTTTATGCTGCTTATTCCGAAGAGAAACATATTCATTGATCGTTACCTCATCTGGATGAATTTGCACAGATCCCGTGTCTCCATCTATCACGAGCATGTCTCCGGTCTGAATAGGGTTAGACAAATTATTCTCCAAACCTGCCACGAGCGGAATGCCCAGTGCACGAGCCATAATGGAAGAATGTGAGGTTTTACCGCCCATCATAGTAACAATACCTAGAACATAAGTTGGGTTCAAGTGAGCTAACTGCGAAGGAGATAACTCCTTCGCAACGAGAATATACGGCTGTGTATCCGATGGCAGCGTGACCTCAGGAGCACCTAAAAGATGCTTTAACAGACGGTTACCGACATCCTTGATATCCACCGCCCGCTCCTTCATGTATTCATCATCCAGCAGATCAAACATCGCTACAAAATGATCAATCGCTTCCTTAACAGCCACTTCCGCCGCCTTATACTGGCGTTCAATAATCCCCCGGATTTCGCTCATAAACACCGGATCATCCAAAATCGCCAGATGAGCATCAAAAATGCTGGATTCCTCCGGACCGACTACTTCTCTGAATTCTTTTTTAATGAATTCAATCTCGTCCTTAGAGGTACGGATACCTTCGTATAAACGCTCAAACTCCTTAGCTAGATCCACTGGGTTCACTTGTGTGTCTGGTAAGCTCCACTCCCAGTTCGGTAAGACAAAGGCCTTCCCGATAGCTACACCTGCTGCTGCGCCTATGCCTTGTATCATCCTTCTATCCCTCCAACGTTACTTTCATGTAAGACTACGGACATTACTGAAGATTGCCCCTTTTTAACATTTTTAAATGGAGCATAGCTCCATGATTTTACTCGATCAGGATTCGTAATCACCATTGGTGTAGCGAGTGAAGCTGCATGCTCACGCAAATAAGCGAGGTCGAATTTAACAAGCAATTGACCTGGTTCCACGCTGTCGCCTTCTTTCACAACCGCCTCAAATGGGCCTTTAAGCTGCGAAGTGTCGATCCCTATATGCATAAGTACCTCCAGCCCTTCCGGCGTAGCAATACCAACGGCATGCATTGTAGGATAGACGTGCATAACCTTCCCGAATACAGGCGAAGTCAGCTCCCCTTTTTCCGGCAAAAATGCAACTCCATCACCCACCAGCTTCGCTGCAAAGATGTGATCCGGCACTTCCTCAATGGGCATCATTCTACCCTGCATCGGAGAACTGAACAATACCTGAGGCAAATCACGAAGCATTAGCTTATTAATCTCCTCGCGGATCAACTCTGAATACGTACCAAATACTACCTGGACATTCCCGCCACCGAGCTTGATAATCCCAGCAGAACCAAGACCTTTAAGCGCCCCTGTATCTATAAATCGATCATTATGGACGGTTAGCCTCAAACGAGTGATACAGGATTGTACTTGTACGATATTCTCCTTGCCACCAAGCGCCTCCAAGATCAATGGTGCCTGATAAGGGATATTGCCTGCCCAATCACCAAGTTCAGAACCTTCTTCACGCCCTGGTGTCGGGATCTGAAAACGGCGAATCGCCCAGCGGAACAAATTATAATACACAATCCCATAACCAATACCGATCGGAATCAAAAGCCAAGCCCTCTGTGACAGATGCAAATTCAAAAAGAAGTCAATCGCTCCTGCCGAATAAGAGAACCCGTGATGAATTCCCAGCATATAGGTCAGTACCATAGCGAGGCCAGACATTACAGTATGTATCGCGAATAAATACGGAGAAGCAAACAAAAACGCGAATTCAATCTGCTCCGAAACCCCGGTCAGAAAACAGACCAAAGCCGCTCGCATGAAAGTCTTTTTAATCTTAGGCTTCAAGTCCTCGCGCGCTTCCTGAATAATAGCAAAAGCAATGGCTGGCAGTGCGAACATCATAATCGGAAACAAACCCGCCATAAAAATGCCCGCCGTAGGATCGCCTGCAAAAAAACGTGGCAAATCCCCCTGAACGACAGTGCTACCATCAGGAGTTGTGAAATTTCCAAACTGAAACCAAAACACATTGTTGAGAATATGGTGAAGACCGAAGGCTGTTAGTACTCTATATAGCACTCCATAAATAAATACGCCAAAGCCGCCTGTCTGCAATATTCCTTGAAAAAGATCATCCAGTCCTCTTTGCAGCAGTGGAGAGATCCCTAACATCACCCATGCAAAGCCAGCCGAAAACAATCCCATGAACAGCAAAACAAAACGCGAACCTCCAAAAAACTGTATCGCCTCTGGAAGCTTGATATTTTTGAACCGGTTTTGAGCGATACCGGCAACTATACCCAGCAAAATTCCGATAAGTGTTGCAGGTTGTACAAGCCCGTCTCCCATATGGGTAACAATCCGGTCGTAAGTGAACATTCCAGCCAATGCTGCAAGACCCGCCGTTCCAGCTTGATTGGATAATCCCCATGCTACACCCACAGCGAACAAATAAGGCATAAAATAAAAGATTCCCTGCCCAGCGTATGTAGCCACTTCGGATACCGAAGAAAGTCCCCATGCAGACCAAGGTAAGCTGCCCAAACTAAGCAAAATGGCTGCCGCCGGCAGTACCATGGTAGGAAGCATTATGGCTCTGCCCAATTGCTGCAATGATCCGAGCCAATTCAAGGCTACCCTCTCCTTTCTTTCTATATTGAATGGTAAGCGCTGCGGGGGTTTTTGTCAAAATAAACTGAAGGAAAAGATCAGGGTATATTTAAAACAAATACACACTCACTCCACAATAAAATCACCTAGAAACACCATTCTCTGGGCTCAGGATTCCAAAGCACTAAAGCAAACAATGCTAAAGCTGGTTAAAACCGATAAAAAGTTACTCCGTATGGATGCGCGTCTGATAATGCTTCAAGTGAATGAGTAATATTTTATTGAATTAAGTTTTGTCTGCTGACTGAGTCTCTTTCTTTCGCTGCCGCTGATTAGAAAAGAAGTTAATTGTACTTTGTGCAGCTATTTATATCCTAGAAAAACTGAAATCCATATAAGTGTACTTTGTGCAATTATTTTTAATAATTTCACCCTTTTTCTTACCTTTGGTGTGTAATAAGTGTACAAAGTACAACTAAACCACAATAGAACAGAGATATTTCCGATATAGTTGTATATAGTGCAATTATTCTCCCATTCCTACCATATTTGATCTGGTCGCATAGCTTTCACTTCGTATTGTCGAACCCGTTCTCCCGTAATTACAGGCTTTATTAGCCCCTTCTCACTCAACGAATGCAATAATCTGCGCGCCGTTCGAAAGTTAATGCTGAAATGCGTGATCACATCCTTTGGACGGATCGCCCTACCCAGTCGCCAAGCCAACCGCAGAACCTCCTTCTCCTCAGACAAAATATCCACGCCTGCAGATTTGCGCGCCAAATGAGGTGCCAGCACCAATTGCAAAAGCATCCGGCACACCTCGGGGCGGTGCTGAAGATCATCAACAGAAAAATGAATCATTTTCCACCCCATTCCGGTCAGAAAAGTGTCCCGATTAACTGCGTAGTTGAATCTCTCGCGGTCCATGTCCTTCACATGACTTTGAAACCCGTCGCACTCAATCCCGAGACTGCCGCCGCTCTGCGGAAGAAAAGCGAAGTCCAGAAACTGAGATTTACGGTTCCAGTCGTACACTTCGTATTCTGGATGCAAATCATCAAGGCTCTCAAACAATGGCCACCATACATTCTGCAAGAACAACTTCTCCGCATAATTATGGCCTCTAACCAGCCTCCCCCTTCTTTCTCCTGATCTTTCAGTCAAGTGCTTGTTAATGAACATACCATGTGCTTCTTCAAATTCCATTGTGGTATCCTCCCTATAAAAATAAAAGAACGCCCTTCACCGCAAATCATGCGGATAAAGGACGTTCTTCGTCTAACTTCAGTATAACAAGCTCAGTTAGTGATTTGCATTAGAAATTGCACAGTCTGTACAGCGAATCGTAATCAAACGATGCTTTTGATCTTGGCTGTTCTTCAACATTAAATTTGCAACTACTTCAGCGTCAAAAAATTTAGTTCGCTGGTTTGTTAGTTTGTTCTTTTGTCTGTCGGCTCGTATGCTCGCCGGTTTATTGTTCTCTCGTTGTGGGTTCGTTTGTCGGTTCATTTTTCTCTCGTTGTAGGTTCGTTTGTCGGCTCATAAGCTCGTCAGTTCATCGTTTGCCCGTTCGTCGGTTCGTTCGAAATCC
>Ga0153923_100157_pt1 | contig 30488 bp, 26 predicted proteins | sample TSNJ007MetaG_FD_104682 | JGI IMG/M metagenome (GOLD analysis project Ga0153923, IMG submission 104682) | Attine ant fungus gardens microbial communities from New Jersey, USA - TSNJ007 MetaG | ecosystem: Host-associated > Fungi > Mycelium > Unclassified | place: USA: New Jersey, Brendon T. Byrne...
GAATGGCAGTTCGCGCTGAATCGTTTCTTATTAACATTGACAGGGATTGTTTCTGCATTTCTAATCAATATTATAGTAGTTCCTCCGAAACCACGGAAACAGTACATCAAGCAAATTGAGAACGTCTTTGCCAGTCTTTCCTTGCTGCTAAGAACGGCTGTATCTCATGAGATGAAGGAAAGTGTGTTTCGTGATGAAAAACTTGCACTGGAGTCATCTATTAAATCTTTAGCGGATAAGTACGCTTTGTTTGAGGAAGAGCAGAAACAGCTAAAGAGGGCGAAGTACAGTCAGACTAGACAAATGGTTGTCTATAAGAACCTGTTATCTTCTTTGCAAAAGGGCTTCGATGTTCTTGAGGCTGTGGATCGGCATTATTTTCAAGCGGATCGAAGTGAAGAGACAGATGCATTGTTTGACAGTCATTTGGAGCAGTTAATCAAATATCATCAACTGATCTTGCTGAAATTTGAAGATAAACTAAAACCAAACACTAATGAATCGGAACCCTTGGGAGACGAGAATGATGGATTTTTGAATTCAACGATCCTGGGGTATAATGCGGAGAAAATAGGTCAACTACGATTGTATGTTGTAGCCGCAGCTATTTACGATTACGGATATCAATTAGAACGGCTTGATAAAGTGGCAGATCAGATGAACCGTATAGCGACTGAGGAAAAAGAAACGGATCGCGAAGCTTAAAACATAACCTTGTGATGTGCAACATATAAGCTTAAGGATTCATCTATTAAGAGTATCCTCACTTGAAATATCAACCTTCCAAAGGGGATGAAATGTAGTGGAGAATCATGAAATTGAATGGAAAGAGGAACAGCAGCGGGTTGACGGAGTGACTAAGCTTTTGTCTGCCCATATCCGGCGACTATCTGAGGAGCTCGGACTCCATCGCAGTGATGTGGTGGATATGCGGAAAGACTTCTGGGAAGAGGTAACAGTAAACTTCAGTAGTCCAGATGATTTAGGGGAAACTTCAACAAGTCTGCGCCAACAATCCCAAATCTTGAATGAACGTGAACGCCATCATTTACAGTCGAGCAAGGCTCTAAAAAAATATAAAAAGCTACTCGTCTCTCCTTACTTTGGGCGTATTGACTTTACAGAAGCACCAAATGGAGAAACGGAAAAGATTTATCTGGGAATTGGATCCTTGATGGAGGATGATGGCACCTTCTTGATCTATGACTGGCGGGCGCCTATATCGAGCTTATATTATGACGGAGCTCCTGGCCCAACAGCTTATGAGACACCTGGTGGACTTGTTTCCGGTACAATGAATCTTAAACGTCAGTTTGTGATTTCTGATGGTGTTATTGAAGTTATGTTTGATACTGGGGTAACGATCGGAGACGAGCTTTTGCAGCAAGTGCTTAGCCATAGTGCCGATGATCGAATGAAGAGTATTGTAGCTACCATCCAGAAAGAGCAAAATGCGATTATCCGTAACGACAAAAGCCGAATGCTGGTCGTTCAGGGTGCCGCAGGAAGCGGGAAAACCTCTGCAGCATTGCAGCGGGTTGCTTATCTTTTGTATAAATACCGTGAAGTTCTGCAAGCAGACCAGATGTTGTTGTTCTCGCCGAACCCGCTGTTTAATAGCTATGTTTCAACTGTGCTCCCAGAGCTAGGTGAAGAAAATATGCAACAAACCACTTTTCAGATGTATCTTGAGCATCGTTTAGGACATGAATTCCAGCTGGAAGATGTCTTTAGTCAGACGGAAAATCTATTGAATGCCCCTGATGGCCCTGAAGTGGGTATACGCAGAGAAGGCATCGCTTATAAATCATCTGTACCTTTTCTCGATGTGATTCGTCGGTATGCTACGATGCTGGAACATGAGGGCATGCTGTTCAAGCCTTTAATGTTTCAAGGTAGAGCGGTAGTCAGTAAAGAAGAAATGGAACGTCATTTCTATGCCTATGATCCCGCCATTAAGCTTGCGAACCGTGTAGACTTAATGACACGCTGGTTACTGAAGAAGATCGCTGATTTTAGCCATGAGGAAAGAAATGCTTCATGGGTTGAAGATCAAATTGAGCTATTAGACTCCAGTGATTACCATCGTGCATATCAGATGTTGCGACGTAAGAAGAAAGCCACGCAGGATAGTTTTGATGATTTTGATACTGAAAAAGAAGTGTTATCCCGGTATGTAGTCAGCCAACGCTTAAAACCGCTGCGCGGATGGACTAAACGAGGTCGTTTTGTGGATGTTAAGGGGTTGTACAGTACGCTGTTTACTGATCGTGAGCTTATGGAACGTCTGAATGGTGTTAATTCTCTGCCGGAAATATGGGATGAGATCTGTGAACAAACACTAAAATCAATCGCAGTGAACGAGCTTGCCTACGAAGATGCTACACCATTCCTTTATTTGAAGGAGTTAAGCCAAGGCTTCCGTACCAATACGCTAATTCGTCATGTGATTGTGGATGAAGTACAAGACTACTCACCTTTCCAATTAGAGTTCATGCGCCGTTTATTTCCAAGGGCAAAAATGACCGTATTGGGTGACTTGAATCAGGCGATCTATGCACAAGGTGAGGTGCTCGGTGATTTGTCTAGTTTGGTAAGCATTTATGGGGAAGAGAATACAGAAGTGATCTCGTTAACCCGAAGCTATCGCTCCACTTTTGAAATTGTAGAATTTACGCGTTCAATGATTCCTGGAGGAGAAAGAATTGTGCCGTTTAATCGACGAGGAGAAGAACCTCAGCTAAGTGTAGTGTCTAGCGAGGATGCGCTTCTGAATGCAGTTGAAGTGGATATCCGGAATTTGCAATCCAAGGGGTATCATTATGTGGCTGTCATTTGTAAAACAGCAGAAGAAAGCGCAAGAGTTCATGATGAACTACATAGTAGGCTGCCAGTAAGACTCGTTACGAAGGAAACGCCGAATTTCCAGAAGGGAACATTGGTGTTACCTGCTTACTTAGCTAAAGGTGTGGAGTTTGATGCTGTCATCATTTACGATGGTTCAGCTGAACGATATGGCAGAGAAAGCGAGCGTAAACTGTTCTATACAGCTTGCACTCGAGCGATGCACTTGCTGCATATTTTTAGCCTAGGAGAACCAAACCGGTTTCTTCCATCTGTAAAAGCGAAGACCATGATTACAAATTCGCTGTAAAGCCCCATCTTCTGATCATAAGATCGTCCTTTCGCATTGGCGGGGGGACGGTCTTTTTATATGTATGAATAAAGAGGGATGAACAAACCACAATATAGAGAGTCGTCGCAAACAATGACAAAGGTGGTCAGTTCATGAAGGAAAGAAAATGGGATCTGCTTGCACTGGCATCCATTCCACTAATTATGACCCTCGGTAACTCCATGCTGCTCCCTATTTTGCCGCAGATTTCTAAAGAACTAGGCATTAGCTCTTTTCAGGTGAGTATGCTGATTACTGTTTATGGATTGATGGCTATCGTGATGATTCCTATTGCAGGGTACCTGTCTGACGCTTATGGACGAAAAAAGGTGATTCTTCCGAGTCTGATCATTGCTGCTATTGGTGGAGTCGTCTGCGTGGTGGCGGCTTGGTTTATGAAGGGCGTTACCGCCTATTGGGTCATTCTGGCCGGACGTTTATTACAAGGGATAGGTGCGGCTGGTGCTTTTCCTATTGTGCTGCCCTTCGTTGGTGATTTATTCAAGGAAGAAGAGGATGTAAGCAAAAGTCTGGGAATTATTGAAACCTCAAATACCTTTGGTAAAGTACTCAGTCCGATCCTTGGAGCTTATCTTGGAATATGGCTCTGGTTTGCACCTTTTATCGCTATTCCTGTTCTATGTCTAATTTCATTTGCTTTAGTTCTTTTTCTGGTTCGAAAGCCGGAAGCGAAGGAACAACCTGAGAAACAGGGTATAAAAGAATTTTTATCCGGAATTGTGAGCATTTTGCGTGAAAAGGGACGATGGTTGTATGCTATTTTTGCCATAGGCGGTATCTGTATGTTTGTAACCTTTGGCGTTCAATTCTATTTATCGGAAATGCTGGAAACTAAATTTAATATGCATGGGGCAATGAAGGGATTTGTGCTGGCAATACCATTAGCCTTGTTATGTTTGTCTTCATATGGAACAGGAAAGATCATTGGTCAGAACAAAACGCTAATGAAATGGCTGGGCTTTGGAGGTATGGTGTTACTAACTGCAGCAATGATCTTTGCGGGGTTCAATAAAGGTATTTATTTCTTAGTCGGGTTTATGGGCTTAGGTTGTGTTGGAATCGGGATTGTGCTTCCTTGTATGGATGCTTTAATCACGGAGGGAATTGAGAAAGAGAATAGTGGCACGATAACCGCTCTCTATAGCAGTATGAGGTTTATAGGGGTAGCCGCAGGACCGCCAGTGGTATCGCTGCTGTTAAGCAGTGGTCATTGGGTATTATTCGCTTTAATGGCTACAGTCGGCGCAATTGGTGGATTGCTGACCTTATTTGCAGTAACGCCAAGCAAGGGGAGCAAGGGAGAATCTGACGTGAAAGAAACGGAGCAGGTAGATGCGCGACTCTTGTCAAAGCGTGTTCGTCAGACTTCTGCAAGGACTTTAGATGGAAAAAAGAGCTATCCTTAAGCTGCGTTGCCGTAGCTTGCGGGATAGCCCTTTGATAAAAGAATGAAAGACAATCTTATGCTTGTGGTACGGATTCCCAATCCTTCAGGAAGCGTTCGATACCGTTATCTGTCAGCGGATGCTTCCAGAGGGTAGGCAGGAGCGAACCTGGGATGGTAGCAATGTGAGCACCAGCAAGAGCGGCTTGCTCAACATGCGCAATGTTACGGATGGATGCTGCAATAATTTCGGAAGTCATACCGTAGTTAGTTAGGATGGTCTTCAGATCCTTGATCAGCTTCATTCCGTCAACACCGATATCATCCAGACGTCCTACGAAAGGAGAAATATAAGTTGCGCCTGCTTTTGCAGCCATTAAGCCTTGAGCCGCTGAGAAGACAAGCGTTACGTTAGTTTTGATACCTTTTTTTGTAAGCTCATAACAAGCTTCCAAGCCATCTTCAGTCATAGGGAGTTTAATGACAACGTTTGGAGCCCACTCAGCAATTTCGTATGCTTCTTTAAGCATTTCTTCTGCTGTAAGTCCGATTACTTCTGCACTTACAGGACCTGGAACGATTGCTACGATTTCTTTGATAACATCTTTAAACAATCTTCCTTCTTTAGCGATGAGCGACGGGTTAGTCGTTACGCCATCCACTAATCCGAGGCGAGTAATACGTTTGATCTCTTCAATATTTCCGGTGTCCAAGAAAAACTTCATTTTAAGTTTCCTCCCTTGATTTCCATATGGATTGACAAACAATATTCATATTTTCATTATGAGACATGTCAAACGAAGTTTCAACTGTTATTTTGAATATTTCAAAATAACTTTATAGATTGAATATCGCTTACACTTGTTATAGTGTTGATAATATAGGATTGGTCTATGCAGTTATCCATGATAATATATAATCGGTATTGTTATTATGGAGTATTGGGTGGGACGTGATGAAATGTACTCGATATTAGTTATTTTGCTTGTGCTCGTGTTGTCAGTTGCCGGATTCTTGGCCTACCAGAACAGCAAATTGGTATCTAATCAGAAAAAATTAGGAACTTTATCGCGCAATCCTTCACTAATGTATTCTATCTTTGACCAATCTTGCGGTGCTAGTGTGGAAGACCCAGACGTAATTCCTTTAGTTCAATACACAGTTTTTGTGGAGTCCAGCGGGCAGGCAGTTGTGAATAAGCCTTTAGCAATCATTAATCTTTGTAGAGTAAGTGCGGGTAGAGGAAATCTAGTTCTCGCTGATGTCGAACGTAGTGTGCTGGAGCACATTAAATTGGCAGCCCCCTCAGATGCTTTCATTGAGCATAAAGCTTACTTACATAGGGCTGCTAACCACGCTGAAAAAGAGATGATCCTAAACTTAGAGGATGTAGTGAAATTACAATATACATAAGACAGAATGAAGAATATTGATTTTTTTGGCTGCAAGAAGGATAATACGAATTTGGATACAAGAAAAGAGGGAAATAGAGTGTCGCCCGTAACAGAAGTGAATTTTGAAGTAGTTGATCCAGAGAACGCTGATTTAAGAGAACTTATTACGTTTCTGGATGAGGAACTGAAGATGCGTTATCCGCATGAGACGATCTATGTTGTTGATTTCGAGGATCCCAAAGTAAAAGAAATGACTTTCATAGTAGCCTACTTAAACGGAAAACCAGTGGGATGTGGTGGGCTTCGTCCACTGGATTATATCGGAATAGAGATCGCAACGATGGAGTTGAAGCGCTTTTATGTAGATTCTAGTTATCGTAAAATGGGCATAGCTACAAATATGCTGTTATTCCTTGAAGAACAAGCATTAGCGGCGGGGTTTAAGGAGATCCGATTGGAGACCGGAATTAAGCAGCCAGAAGCGATTGCGCTTTACGTCAAGCATGGCTACCAACCGATTGATTTATTTGGACCCTACATAGGTGATCCGGATAGTCTCTGTTACGGCAAAATACTATAAAACTTTATAATGGATAACATGGGGGTATTAAAATGAGTATCAACGTTAAACAACTAGCAGCTGAAAAAGCAGTGGAATATGTAGAAGATGGAATGAAGGTAGGTCTGGGTACGGGATCAACTGCCTACTGGGCAATCCGCAAGCTCGGTGAACGCGTCAGTGAAGGCTTGAAAATTACCGCAGTAGCTACTTCACGCGCTTCCGAAGAGCAAGCACGAGAGCTGGGAATTCCACTGGTAGCTTTTGGTGATATTGATAGTCTGGACTTAACCATTGACGGAGCGGACGAGCTAGACAGCAGTCTGCAACTAATTAAAGGCGGCGGCGGTGCTTTGCTTCGTGAGAAGATTGTAGCTAGTAATAGTACCCGAATGATTGTGATTGCCGATGAAGGTAAAGTTGTAAACACGCTAGGCAAATTTCCGTTGCCGGTGGAAATCGTTCCTTTCGCCTGGGAATGGACTGTGGCAGAGCTTGCCAAACTGGGTTGCCAACCTGAATTGCGTCGCAGCGGAGAAGAGTTGTACAAGACGGATAATGGCAATTACATTGCGGACTGCCGATTTGAAGCGATAGAAGCTGCACCGAAGCTTGCACTGACCATCCAAAACATCCCGGGTGTTGTAGATCACGGCTTATTTATTGGGATTGCAGCGATGGCGATCGTAGGTAAACTTGATGGAACTATCGAAATTATTGAAGCTCAACCTAAGAATTGATTAACCGCAGACATAAAGAAACCTACCGTTCATGGCCGCTAAAAGGATTGACACGGGGAGTGCTAACTCTGTATAGTGCTACTGTTATCTATTGGATGTTTATCGGATTTGGACGTGAGGTACATACCGGAGGTCCTCTTCAGTATAATCTGGTTCCATTTCGCACGGTGTCACTTTATTTCAACTTGGATAACGGTTTATCACTTATCAATCGGCTAGTAAATCTGCTAGGAAATGTTGTAGTTTTTATTCCATTTGGTTTTCTTTCGCCATTAGTAAAGATACGTCCGGTTTCTTGGCTTAGGATCTCGCTATATGCTGTCCCTTGCATACTGCTTTTGGAGTGCTTGCAAATGCTGCTGCATGTGGGAAGCTTCGATATTGATGATTTACTATTAAACATGCTGGGTGTGTGGACAGGCTACGGATTCTTTCGAGTGATTAGCTTTAAAAGGAATAAAGAAGGAGAAATGTGAAGAATGTTGATTGATCTTAAACCCCTCATTGGTACACCTGAGGTGAATGAGCTGTTGACCTATGCGGTGATAGATGATCCGAATGCTCTACAGCAGACTTCGTCTGAGTATAGCGAACAAGCCGGGTTAAAGTTATATGGCTGGGAAGAGGAAGAATTACTGCTTGGTCTTGTAGGCTTTGAAGAAACAGAAGATGGTTCCTTGGATATTCGGCATATTGCTGTATTACCAGAGAACAGAGGAAAAGGTTATGCACGGGGGATGATTCTGGAGCTGCTTACTACGCGTCAGCCGCGTTATCTGGTAGCTGAAACAGAGGATGAGATTGCTGCAGATTTCTACCGTAGTCTTGGGTTCATGGTGTACAGCCTCGGCGAAAATGCAGCAGGCATTGAAACGCTGAGATGTGTTTATGAAGTAGAAGAGATCGAGGATGAGGAATAAACAGTTTTTAAAAGACATACAATGGCAGGTCGAGATGAAATCTCGGCCTGTTTTTTTGTTGACACCTTAAATAGTTCCTTAGAATTGTAAAGTTGACTTTTGAAATAAATGGGATTATAGTTTGACAATGAAACTATTCTACAGTTGAACTATATTTGGAGGTAGGAAGCTTTGGAAGATGAAGTTCAGCATTGGATTAACCGTTATATGGATGCTTATATGATGGTGACTCGACAAGTAGCCGCAAGAATTAAAGATAGCATTGCTGCAGATACAACGAATGATCAGTATCAAATTCTGCGTCTGATTAATGCTCAGGAACAATGTACCTCTACATATCTAGCAGAAACTTTTTGCGTGGGTAAAAGCTCCATTACAGCAATAATCAACAGACTGGTGCAAGCAGGCATTATTGAGCGAACTCGTGACGAGAATGATCGTCGTCAGGTGTATTTATCGATGTCAGAGCATGGTAAAAGAGTATTTGAAGCCGCTGAGTCGCAAGTACATGAAGTAGTGGCCCCGTATTTGTTTCATTTTGAAAAGAAGGATATTGAGACGTTCATCATGATGTTTGAGAAACTGGCAAGTCTAATTCAGAATGATAATGGAGGGAAGAGCCAATGAAGACGATTCTAAAAGCAAGATGGGCGGTTATCGCTATCTGGCTCGCTGTAGCGGTGGTGCTAGTGATGACGGCCCCGTCTTTCTCTGATCTTGTCCGTGAGAAGGGGCAGGTTACCGTTCCAGAGGGATACCCTTCATCAAGAGCAGCAGAAATCATGAAGGAAGCGTCAAGTGACAAGGGAGGCGAATCACTCCATCAAGTAGCCCTTGTGTTCAATAACCCGAAGGGAATCGGAGCGGAAGAAACAGCAAGTATTCAACAAGGCGTTGAGAAGCTGGCTGCGAATAAGGAAGCTTTGCAGTTAGATTCCATCACCGATCCTTTTTCACAAAGTGAGCTTAAAGATACACTAATTGCCAAAGATGGCAAGACTATTATGGTGGCGTTGTCCGTAAAAGGTGAAGGAGAGGCTGTTACTGCTCTGCCAGATAAAGTGGATGAGATGCTCTCAGGTGTTAAAGCAGATCATTATTTGACCAGTGAAGGTCTGATTACAGAGGATATGATTGCTAGCTCAGAAGCAGGGCTAAAGAAGTCGGAGTATATTACAGTTGTCTTTATCCTGCTTATTCTATTCGTCGTGTTTCGTTCGTTCGTAGCGCCTTTTGTACCGCTGCTGACCGTGGGTATCAGCTATATTGTATCCCAATCTGTCGTGGCTTTTTTGGTGGATCGTTATGATTTTCCTTTATCAACGTTTACTCAAATCTTTATGGTTGCGGTCATGTTCGGGATCGGTACGGATTATTGTATTCTGCTGATCAGTCGCTTTAAAGAAGAATTAATGACCGCAGAAGATACTAAAAGTGCAATCATTGCAACTTATCGAAAAGCTGGAGGAACGGTGTTCTATTCGGGCTTAGCGGTGTTTGTAGGTTTTGTAGCGATTGGGTTATCGAAATTTATTCTTTATCGTTCAGCAGTAGCTGTTGCAGTTGGTATTGCAGTTATGCTATTGGCACTTGTGACGATTGTTCCGTTCTTTATGGCTGTTCTAGGCAAAAAGCTATTCTGGCCCTCCCGTGGCAAGCTGGAGCATAGTGAGAGCCGTATTTGGGGATGGGCAGGTTCTTTTTCTTTAAAAAGACCGTGGGCCGCACTTCTAATCGTTGCAGTAATCGTATCCCCATTCCTAGTCACCTATAGCGGTAAGCTGTCCTTTAACAGCTTGGAGGAAATTGGCTCGGAATATGCTTCGGTAAAAGGTTTTAATATTATTTCGGAGAGCTTCGGACCAGGTGAATCGATGCCTGGCAAGATCGTTATCAAGAATGATGATCGTATGGACAATTCAGAATATCTGGGACTTGCGGAGAAAATTAGCCGCGAGCTGGAAAAAGTGGATAGTGTAAAATCTGTTCGGAGTATGTCACGTCCAACAGGTGAGCTGATTAGTGATTTCTTGATTCCGAATCAGGTAGGTACTCTTTCTGATGGACTGGACCAGAGTAACGAAGGTCTGACCAAGATTCAGACCGGCTTGTCTGAAGCTAGTAAACAGCTTAGCGATAATGCCCCTAAACTTACAGAAGCTGTTGCAGGGAGTGCTAAGCTGACAGAGGGCACAGCTGATCTCAAAGACGGAATTGTTGCTTTAGGCGCTGGGCTCGCCCAGATTGAGAGCGGGATTAAGAGTGGCTCAGCGGGTGCAGGAGAGATCAAAGCCGGTCTTCAGCAGGCAGCAACAAGTGCTAAACAGTTAGCAGATGCAAATGCGAAGTTACTTGAGGGCTATAAAAAAATCGGTGGAGGCTTAACCCAGCTGGATGAAGGACTCGGACAGCTTCCGAAGCAGCTACAAGGTGTTGCAGAGGCATTAAAAGGACTGGACGGTTCCTTCGCTGGCCTAGAGAGCAGTTATCCGGAAATTGTTCAGGATGTAAATTATTTGACGATCAAAGGTACAGTAGCACAAAGTAGTACGGGTGCAGCGCAACTAGCAGCCGGTCTTGGTCAGGTTTCAGAACAGCTTAAAGGTGCAGCTACAGGCTTAAATGAGGCGAATGCCGGTTATGCCAAAGCTGCGGCTGGGCAAACCGCGCTCGCGCAAGGTTTAGCTAAGCTTGTAGCTGGAATCGGTCAGCTGCAAGCTGGACTCGATCAGGCGGCAGCAGGTCAAGGACAGATCGTAGATAAGATTCCATCTATCACAAGTGGGCTTGATCAATTGCAAGGCGGACAGAAGCAGCTTGCAGATGGTTTTGGTGAATTGACAGGTCAGATTGGAGCCTTAACCACTGGACTAAGCGATAGTGCTGATGGATTGAAGCAAATTACAAGCGGTCTGGGCTCGGCACAAGAATACTTGAATCAGATTCAAGCGGCTAAGGATGAAGAGCTGAGCGGATTCTTCGTGCCAGCTGAGGCACTTAAAGCTGAAGGTATAAAGCAGGTATTTGATACGTACTTGTCTGATGACCGTAAGGTGATGACGTTGGATGTGGTATTTACCGAGAATCCTTACAGCTCAGAGGCTATAGATAGTGTGGGTGATATTCAAGCAGCAGTAGATCGTGCAGTTAAAGGTACGAAGCTTGAAAATGCTGAAACAGCTATTAGCGGGGTTACAAGCAGTCAAAGCGATTTGCGGAATATTTCCAATGAAGACTATACGCGTACAGTAATCTTGATGCTGAGCGGTATTTTCATCATATTAGTGTTGCTGCTCCGTTCAATCGTAATGCCGATTTACCTTATCATTTCACTTTTGATCACTTACTTTTCAGCGTTGGGCGTTACAGAGGCTATTTTCGTTAATCTTCTGCACTATGAAGGGATTACATGGACGACGCCATTCTTTAGTTTTGTTATGCTGATTGCACTAGGTGTGGATTATAGCATTTTCTTAATGGCCCGGTTTAACGAAAATAAAACATGGGACGTAAATGAAGCGATTCTACACGCTATGCGCAATATGGGTACAGTTATCCTTTCAGCTGTAGTTATTCTGGGTGGTACCTTCGCTTCGATGTATCCTTCTGGGGTATTGTCTATGATGCAGATTGCTACAGTGGTGCTCGTAGGATTGGCCTTGTATGCTTTAATCTTCCTGCCGTTCTTTGTCCCTGTAATGGTACGGGTCTTCGGCCGAGGGAATTGGTGGCCATTTTCGGTTAAACAGAGAGGAGAAGCTAACAAGCAGGATTTAAATATGTAAATGGGACTATACCCCATTTATGAATCAGAAGTCATAACAAGTTGTTTTTTTGCAGTCAGCCACCGATATATTTATCGGTGGCTGACTTTTTATTTGAGTAGAATGAATCGTTTCGATGGGGCATTATTAGCGGGGAGAACTACTAATCCGTTCAATTGTCATGGGTCTTTTATCCATTGTCGTCTGGTTCTTTAGGTTATTGTTATTATGTTTTTAGAAAATTATAATAACACTGGATTCGTTTTCAAAGTCTCCAAATTACAACTAGAAAGCGAGATGATGAATGATGAAAGTAAGCATGAAGAACAGCAGTATCGCAAAGAAGGTTGCTCCATTTGTTATTACTGCGGGGGTTATTGCCGGAGTAGGACTTATCGATATCGATAAAGCGTTAGGACACGGTTATGTATCAGAACCAGCAAGTCGTGCGAAGCTTGGTGCAGCGAATAATGTGGGTTCTGTTCAATATGAGCCACAGAGTCTAGAGGCACCAAAGGGTTTCCCATTGGCGGGTCCTGCGGACGGGAAGATTGCATCTGCGGGTGGCATGTTCGGAGGAATTCTGGATCAACAATCAAGTGATCGTTGGATTAAGCACGATATGGTTGGCGGAGTCAATGACATCACTTGGTATCATACAGCACAACATAGAACAACAAAATGGCATTACTATATTACGAAAAAAGGTTGGAATCCTAATACGCCAATTAAACGTTCCGATTTAGAGCTTATTGGAACTTTTGAAAATGGCGGTAAACAGCCTGAGCGTTCTGTGACGCACAAAGTAAATGTCCCAACTGACCGCAGTGGATACCATGTTATTTTGGCAGTGTGGGATATCGATGATACATCGAATGCCTTCTATCAAGTCATTGATGTGAATCTAAAGAACAGTGAATCAGGACCTGGGGTACAACCAGACACGGAGAAGCCGTCAACAGTAACGGGGTTACACACGATGAGTGTAGAATCGAGCAGTGTAGATCTTATGTGGAATGCTGCAACAGATAACATAGGCGTAGATCATTACATGATTTATCGCGGGGATAGCGTCGGTATAGCGAAACAAATCGGAACATCCTCAACAACGAGCTTTAAAGACATTACTGTAGAACCAGGTAAAATTTATACATATTATAGTGTTGCGGTGGATCGTGCAGGAAACACGTCAGGCGCAAGTAATATTATTGTTGTTAGCACACCAAACCCGGAAGTGGTTATACCTCCAGTGGAAACACCTGATACTTTGAAGCCTTCGATGGTTGAGGGGCTGCATACCATGTCTGTGAAGCACAATAGTGTTAATCTGATGTGGAACGCCGCCCAAGATAATGTAGGTGTTGATCATTATGTTGTGTATCGAGAGGGTGTTGAATTGACCCAAACTAAGGGAACTTCCTTTACGGATTTAACGGTGCAAGCTTCCACTACGTACAATTATCATGTGAGAGCTGTAGACGCTGCTGGTAATATTTCAGACAAGAGCTCTTTGTATACAGTCACAACCCTTGTGAAACCCGTATTACCAGATGTAGCAGCTTGGAATGCAACCGGGTTGTACATTGTAGGAACAAAAGTTGAATACAAGGGTAACGTTTATGAAGCTCGAGTGACATTTAGAAGTTTCGGTGATACCAACTGGAATCCGGAGTCGGCACTATCGCTTTGGAAATTAGTGACGAACTAATAACATCGTTTCCCCCCCAATTTATTATAAAAAAACGGAGATCATTTCTGATAATCAGAAGTGATCTCCGTTTTTTGGGTTAAGGAGTCGTCAAGTTTATTTCATCTTGGCGAAAAAGCTGCGCAACGCCCAACCGCGCTCCTGCCGTTTTTTATATTTAGGAAGTGAACGATAAACAGCGGTGGATTCTTCGAAAGCTCGCTTCGCATCCTCTGATCTGCCAAGCGCTTTATACATCGAGCCAGCCAGATAATACGCCTCAGAAGAAGAAGACTGGATTTCTTGATACTGAGTAACGTAATGCAACGCTTTATCATGATTCGTATGGCGGAAAGTTTCCGCTAACCAAAGATATGGCTGTCCATATCGAGCCTTACGGTTGATCTCCAGACCACGAAGCATTTGTGCTTCGCCTTCCTCCAAAGCGCCTAGCTTAAGATTCACATGTCCGAGTTCTACCCAATATTCAGCAGATTGTTCATAACGGTCCTCGATTTGCAGTAGGAGATCCTTCGCTTCCCTGTATTTTTTACGTTCTGTCAAACTCCGCGCTAAATCAAATTTGGATGAAACATCATTAGGATTTAAAGAAATGGTTGTACGTAACTTGGAAATTTGACGCATTCTTTTGAAGGGCTTTGTAATGCTGGGGAAGATGCCCACATATCGCCGATCCAAGAAATACAAGATAAGAAGCAGGATGAATATAGCCAGAAAAGGGTTGCCCACTAATCTGAAGAGCAGTAAAACACCTATAAATTTAAGCATAACTTCCCTCCATAATCATTTGGTTCCGGTATTGCGATTGAAAAGAGTAGATCCAAGGCAGCGTAATTATAACATAATTCAAAGCAATCTGAATCCCGGGATTTTAAAATTATACAACTTTGAGCAGCTTAATAGCGTCTTAGTGTAAGATGAATAATAATTACAATAATATCATAAGAAGGGAAAAACAAGATGAACTTATTAGCAAGGAAGCTACAGCTGTTTAGTTTGGCTGTTTGTTCTACTTTTATGGCTGTTACGTCAGTCCCACAAGTGATAAGCGCGGATCCCTCATCCGCGAAGCTGAGTGGAATTAAGGAGATTGTTGCCACTTCTGGATTTTGGGGAGGGAGCTCCTTCGCACTGGGGACTGACGGAACCGTATGGTCTTGGGGGAGCAATGTTTTTGGACAATTTGCAAATGGAACTGCAGGTCCTGAAGGGTGGACGATTACTCCCCATAGCATAGCAGCGCTTGATCGTACGAAGCAGTTAGAGATCGGTGGAATTTATTATGTTGCGCTGAACGAAGACGGGACGGTTAAAGCTTGGGGAGATTACCGGGATAAGAATGCTATAGAAGCAGGCAATGGGGTAAGTACTAAACAGCACAAGGTGCTGCTTCCTCAGGTTATCTCTGGGATGACCGATGTAGTCAGTATAGCTTCAGGCATACACAATACCTTAGCTTTGAGAAAGGATGGAAGCGTACTCCAGTGGAATCCTCCAGAAATCACTGATGTAGGTTTTACAGAGTTGCCTGCTGCTACCAAGGTTCAGGGTTTAAGTGAGGTAATGTGGGTCGGTAACAGTGACTATCAGGCCGCAATTCGCACCAACGGTACTCTTTGGATTTGGAGCGCTAACCCGCAAATAGAGAATACAAAAGCGGTGAAGAAGCCGACCCCAGTCAAGGATTTATATCATGTGAAGTCCGTTTCTATGAACTGGAGGAGTATACTGGCATTAACTGAGACTGGAAGTGTCTGGGCAACGGTTGACAGCAATAATTATAACGAAATCATGATGAAGAAGATGCCAGGTCTTACGGATATTGTATCTGTTCAGACGAATAATGGGTTCAATCTTGTTGCCAATAAAAAAGGAGAATACTGGGTATGGAAAGCTGGCACTTTATTGCAAGGTCTGCAAAAGATCACAGTCATAAAGCCGATCTCCAAACTTACGCTGGATTTAGGTGGCTTTGTAGCTGTTAAAAAAGATGGCACCGTGTGGACTTGGAGTACCCAATCATCAACCGACAGTAAATGGGTCTTTACTAAACCTAAACAAATCAAAGGCTTGAGCAATCCGGTTTCTTTTGCCACGGGGGAAAATAGTAAATATGCAGTTTTGAAGGATGGGACAGCAGTAGCTTGGGGGACGAATATGTTTGGTCAACTTGGTATCAGTGCGCTTGATTCACGTCCTTTTACTATATCACCTATCTTAAAGCCTGTTACTGTAATCGTGGATGGGAAGAAGATCGACTCCGCGCAATCTGCTATATTCTTGGATGGAAGTGTAAGAGTACCGATCAGGGAAGTGGCGGAAAATCTGGGCTACACCCTCTCATGGGACGGCGATATGACGCTCTTGAAAGAAGGTAAGAAAATCATCTTTAAAGAGGGAGCCATTAAAGTAAGTTATGCATCACTTGTTCCAGCGGCAGCTTTGGCTAAGGCACTAGGTGTTACTGCAGAGTGGAATAGTAAACTGTACCAATTAACGATACAAACAAAAAGATGACTTTCATTTAACACTTATTTTAATATTCTGATGTACAATAAGTGAATTATCTCAATTGAACCATAATAACCAGTCTGGAGTGATAGGTATGGCTTTTACAATATGTGTGTTCGCCGGTTCGAATCCAGGTCTTAATTCAGAATATACAGAAATGGCTAGAGAGTTGGGTTATCATATAGCTGCACAAGGTTGTAGGCTGGTTTATGGAGGTTCAAGAAATGGCCTGATGGGACAGGTGGCAGACGGAGTGTTGGCAAATGGTGGTGAAGTCGTCGGTATCATGCCAGTGGATCTTTTTAAAGATGAAATCAGGCATTCTGGGCTAACGAACCTGATTGAGGTTTCTAGTATGCATGAACGAAAGGCCGTTATGAGCGGTATGGCTGATGCGTTTATTGCCCTGCCGGGTGGTCTCGGAACCTTTGATGAGTTATTTGAAATTCTATGCTGGATGCAGATTGGGATTCATCAGAAGCCTATAGGGCTGCTGAATATAAGAGGTTATTTTAATCCACTGTTAGCCATGATCACTCACAGTGTAAGTGAAGGGTTTGCTCCAAAAAATGCGTTGAAAATGTTAGATATGAACTCTGATCCCGAATATTTGCTTGAACTGATGAGAGGTCAAGTTGATCATAGTAATAAAGATTTTGGGAACGCTAGATTTCCATCACAGCGTTAGATTCTAGGCTTCCACTGCTATAGGGAGCAAATGAACGGTTTACACAATAAGGACGTAAACACTTAACGGTGATTGCGTCCTTATTATTATTTTTTTAAAAAAATCATTCATTAATAGGGGGAAGGTTTATGATTCAAAAATTAGGTTTTGCGATTGACGACCGTTTGTTAATTATTAATGCCGACGATTTTGGAATAACTAAAGGAACTAATGAAGCTATTGTTAACTTATTTGAAGAAAAAGCTATAACATCCACATCTATTATGATCCCTTGCCCAGACTCAAATGAAGCAATGGAGATTGTCAATAGTAAAGGGATAAAGAATATTGGAATTCATCTAACTTTAACAAGCGGCGAGAAACATCTGTATCAACCAGTATTCAAAGAAAGAAATTTAAATAGTTTAATTACGGCGGAAGGATATTTTCATCAAGATGCCACTCTTCTGGAAAGAAACGCTGCTGCTAATGAGGTTAAATTAGAGATGGAATCGCAGATCCAAAGTGCAATTGTACAAGGCATTGATCCAACTCATCTGGATAGTCATGGTGGAAGCATTATGGGGTTATTCACAGGGCGAGATTTTATAGAAATAACATTTGATTTATGTGAAAAGTACCAACTACCCTTTAATTTACCTAGTAGGATCTTAGACCAACCATTCTTTAATAATGATCAATTGAGATTGTTTCAAAAAAGAATTTCTTCAGCAAAAGAGAGGGGGATTTTATTAATCGATGATATAGTTTCTCTTCCATATTGTTTTAACCCCACTGCTGAGTACAGCAAAATGAAAAGGAGATTAACTGATCTATTAAAGAATCTAAAACCTGGAGTAACCCAGTTAACTATACATCCTTCTAAAAAAACAGAGCAGTTAATAGCGATAACGGAATGTTATACAGAAAGAGAATTGGAGTATCTTCTTCTAAATGATATTGAAATTAAGCAAGTGATTACTAATGAGCAAATCAAACTTATTTCGTGGAGAGACATTCGTGATTTACAAAGAGGTATTTAGCGCATTGCAAAAAGGGATCATTTAAATTTGTTTAAACAGAAAGTTATAAAAGTGATTAAACTTTGGAGAAGCTGGGTAAGTAACCATATGCAATTAAGCGAAAATAGAAATTACAGGAACGACACGGAAGGAGGTTGGAATTCAATGAATGTGATGGTACATAATCTTATGGCTTACAATCATCAGTTTTTTAGACCTCAACCCGTGGTCAATCCTAAACAAGAGAGATCTAATAAGAAGAAGCAGAGTTTTCAGGAAGTCTTGAATGAAAAAATGAAAGTGTATGGCACATACAAAAATATTAAGTAAGAGCTACTACATATGTCTGCTGAAAAAAGCCGGAACGCATTGATCCCAAGGGTCACTGTGTTCCGGCTTTTTTTTAGGGTCTAACCTCATAAAATTGGCAACTCTTACGAGCGTAATAAGTCAGATCGCTAACCCTCGACTGAATAACTACATCAGAATCGGTGAAGCGGACAACAGTGGCCCCTGAATTCACCAAATGATCGTCCTGAAATACACGAACAGGTAGTTTGCGGTCAACGGCTTCTTGGAAATCGCTGTCTGTTAGCAGCGGGCGGTTAATTGGCATAAGTATTTAACTCCTTTTGATCATTTAATGAAGTTAGAAATAAAAATAGTATACCTGTGGAAGCATGAGAAATCCAATATAAATGAAGCTGACGAACATTTTATGAGCAGCACATTTGGACAAAATTCTATACGCCCATCCCAGACATAACATAGTTATGAATGTATTAAGGGGGTCTAGATATGCATTGGCTTTCCATCATCATTATTGGGTTGGCTTCAAATTTGGATAACTTAGGAATAGGCGTTTCCTTTGGTGCTAGGTCCACAAGAATTACACCATTTTCTAATCTGATTATTGCTGTTCTGTCGATGCTGGCTACCTTCCTTTCAATTACCTCAGGAGAATATGTATCAGAATATTTCTCGGAGGCACTTGGCAATGCCATCGGTGGCTGCTTGATTCTGTTTATGGGAATCTGGAGTATTAGAGCTGTGTATAAGAAACCAACTTCAAGTGTAAGCATGGATATAGAGACCAACGTCCTCAGCACATCATCTACAGATACTGGCTATCGTCATGTTTTAAAATGGCAAGAATCGGTGTGGTTGGGTGTGGCGCTAGCTATCAATTGTATTGCTACAGGCTTTGGAGCAGGGATCAGCGGCGTGAACGCAACATTCACAGCGATCTCAGTGGGTGCCTTTTCGTTTATCACTGTTGCTGCCGGAATGAAAATCGGGAATCGAATGTCCAAAACTTGGCTAGGTAAACATTCTGATCTTATCGATGGATTGTTATTAGTAGGCATAGGTCTGTATGAAATATTGATTTAAGGAAGGTCAAAGATACGAAGTAAATGTTTAAGACCACATTCAATTGAATGTGGTTTGTTAGCAACGATTTTTGAACGCTTGCTGGAAAATCTAACGAAAACAATCACAAACCGTTAATCGTGGAACTCATATCGACGGCATTGTAGATGTAGTTAGCTGCAGCGGTACATTCGTAGTCTCTTAACAATGTCCTACCCTATCACCCGGTTTTTGGATATACTTGGTATATTAATATATTGGAGGTCAGACATTGAAAAAGAAGATTATCGAAACTTTAGGGCATAATGCTACCATGACAGCGCGCAAGCTACAGAGCTGGAGAAGAGGCATGAATAGAAAAACACTTTATTTGATGCTCCTAGTCATATCTTTATCAGCATGTTCTTCAAATGTGCAGAATACACCACCGGAACCCACGAAATCACCCGAAGAAGTCAATAAAGCATTATCTGGTCTGATTGAGGAGAGGGATGAGTTTGGAGAATTCTCAGTCTATTATGCACAAACAACCATTGATAACATAGACAAGAATGATTTTTACGTTTATTTCATAAAAAACGAAGAAGGTATTGTCTCAAATCTTCATTATGTGGTTGATTATATAGGTAATCGTCAGATTGACACAAAGTGGATTGAGATTAGAGCAGATGATGAAGTTTTTGAAGTTACTAATAATGCGGGAATTCTAATAAAGAAATCATTTTCTTATAGTACTGTACGTGAAGTTTATGAAGATACTGTTTATCTTAAAGACTTAAAGATGATAAAGGCGATGGCTAATGCCGAGAAAACAATTGTGCGATTGACAGGATTGGGTTTATACCAGGAAGACATAGTACTGAGTAAACGTCAGAAACAGGCCATGCTAAACGTTCTCAGAGCCTATAAAAACGCTGGTGGGGAAAACAAATTTTATGGTAATGAACTTTGAGTCCTCTTATGAGGGCTTTTTTTAATTGAATCAGAAGTATTTCCACCATAAATCGGAAGTTTGCCTCCTCAAAAAAAGAATATAAACCCTGTACACTAAATCTTGTAAGAGAAACCTTTGAAAGGGGTACAGGGGAATGAATAAAGTAAAACACTTGGCGCTTTCGTTAGTCGCTATCATGCTTGTAGGTTCACTGGCAGCATGCGGAGGCAACAAGGCCGAGAATAATGCATCGAGTAAAAATACAGGTAACAACGCAGCAAGCACAAGTGAACCTGCAAAAGACGAGGGTACTGAGCCTGCTGAGAAAATCGAACTTTCTTTCTGGACACTCGGTAACGTGAACTACGAGGATCTAGCGAAAGAGTACACGAAGGAACATCCAAACGTTACGATCAAGGTTCAAAATACCGGTGACCAAACGGCTCACCATAATAATTTGACCACAGCTTTATCGGCTGGTTCGGGCGCACCAGATATTTTCCAACTTGAAATCGGTTTCATGGAGCGTTTTATCAATGCACAGGATAAATTCTATAACCTGAATGATCTCGGAGCCAAAGATATTCAAGCGAACTATCTGGATTGGAAATGGAAACAAGCCTCTTCCGTAGATGGAAACTTCCAGCTGGGTCTTCCTACAGATATCGGTCCAACGGTTGTGTATTACAGAACAGATTTGGCTGAAGAAGCGGGATTGCCAAGTGACTCCGAGGGATTCGGTGCAGCGATTGATACTTGGGACAAGTTCGCAGCTGTAGCCAAAGCTTTCAAGGAAAAGACAGGCAAACCTTTTGTAGACCTTACTGATCTTACATTTAACGCATTACGTGACCAATCTGCGGATGAAATCTATTTCAGCAAAGCGGATGGCAGCTTTATCGGAGACACCAATCCGCAAGTTCGCAAAGCTTATGATTTCACAGTTAAAGGTATCCAAGAAGGCTGGATCAGCAATGTGATGCTCTGGTCTCCCGAATGGGGCCAAGGCATGAACGACGGATCATTTGCAGTGGTTATGGGACCTGCTTGGATGGCAGGGAATGTTAAGAGTAATGCTCCAGACTCCACTGGCAAATGGAAAATCGCGCAGCTTCCAGAAGGTGCTGGTAACTGGGGTGGTTCGTTCCTGACACTCCCTAAAGAAGGTAAGCATTCCAAAGAAGCTTATGACTTTATCGCATGGATGGATAACAAGGATAATCAACTGGAATCATTCAAAACAAAAGGTTTGATGCCTTCCATTCCAGCACTGTACGAAGATCCGGCATTCGTAGATTTCAAAGATGAATTCTTCGGTGGACAACAAACAGCTGTTGAATTTGGTAAAGCTGCTAATCGTGTAAAACCTGTATACTACGGTCCTCTTCATGACCAAACCGATACCTTCTTCAAAAATGCACTGAAAAATGTGCTGGAGAAAAAGGCTGATCCGGCTAAAGAGTGGGATGAAGCTGTAAAACAAGCGAAAACACTGGCTGAACGCAGTTAAGACTCTAATAAAAGCACTCTATTTCTAGAAGGTCCGGATTCATGGAGAACGGTATTCTCTATGAATTCGGATTTATCTCGCATAAACGCTTAGCGTCCTTATAGAGACGCGGAAGACGTTTTTGCTTAATACGTTAGATTACCTGGAGGTGTGACATGGCTGAGCCTGTTATTTCGAGTCCGCATGCCGAGAGCAAGCGCCCGTTTTTAACTGAACAAAGAAGGAGCCGCATCACCGCTTATACTTTCATTTCTCCTTTTTTTATTCTGTTCTCGATATTTGGACTATATCCGATCTTCTTTACGATCTACCTCTCATTCTTTAAATGGGATGCCTTGAATCCTATGAAATTCGTAGGAATGAAAAATTATGAATTGGTCACAAGCGACCCTACCTTTTGGATTTCTTTTAGCAACACCTTAATTATGGGACTGCTCGGAACTGTTCCACAGATCCTATTGGCGCTTTTGATTGCCGTATTGTTGAATTCGGGGATGACTCGTTTCAAGAAAACGTTCCGTGTTCTCTTTTTCATGCCCAATATTACGTCTATCGTTGCGGTTACCCTGGTGTTTAGTACGCTGTTTGGGAACAACGGGATGATCAACTGGATGCTCAGTGGTTTAGGGCTAGATAGTGTGGCCTTCAACTCTGGCTGGTGGGGGGTCAAAATCGCGATCTCAACCATGGTGATGTGGCGCTGGACAGGGTATAATGCCATTATTTTTCTATCAGGACTTCAAAGTATTCCGACGGATTTGTATGAAGCAGCCCGTATTGATGGAGCGAACAGAAGGCAACAATTAACCTTCATTACATTGCCATTACTGAAACCGTTCATCGTATTTGTCACTTTGCTATCGACTATAGGCGCCCTGCAGCTGTTCACTGAGCCTTATGTATTCTTAGGACAATCAGGAACGGGATCTACACGTCAGGAAGGCATCACTATGGTTACCTATTTGTACAGCGAGGCATTCCGCAATGGATTCTTCGGTACGGCGGCGGCTACGGCAGTCCTGCTGTTTGTGGTCACGATTATATTTTCTGTCCTTAATATGCTGGTTTCAAGCCGCATGGGTGGAGATACAGGAGGGGGTAAAGCGTGAGTACTGTGCGTCTATTAAAAAAAGATCCGGATGATCTTGGGATTTTCGGCAAAGTAGGATTTTATCTCATTCTGATTTTTGGTGCACTCGTGTCCATCTTTCCTTTTTACTGGATGTTTGTAGTTGGCACAAATGATAGGGGCGCAGTATTCCATGTACCCCCTTTGCTTACGGTTGGGAACCAGTTTTTTGATAATTTCCAGCGGGTTCTGGATAAAACGGATTTCTTCCAAGCCCTTGGAAACTCATTATTCGTCTCGTCTATGGTAACCATATCGGTCGTATTTTTCTGTACACTTGCTGGTTATGCTTTTGCTAAATATGAATTCCCGTTTAAAAATATTCTGTTTTACTTTGTTATTGCCACTCTATTTGTACCCCAGCAGCTTGGTGTGTTACCTACTTATGTAATTATGGCCAAGCTCCACTGGATCGACTCTTTCAAGGCGCTGATTGTTCCGGCTATGGTTAATGCCTTTGGGATCTTTTGGATGCGGCAGTATATCTCTACAGCTGTACATACGGAACTGATCGAAGCTGGACGGATTGATGGCGGAGGACATTTCCGGATCTTCTGGAACATCGCCATTCCAGTTATCACTCCAGCTATGGCAACATTAGGCATACTGAATTTTATGACCGTATGGAATGACTTCTTCTGGCCTTTGGTTGTGTTAAAGAACCAAGAGCATTTTACAATACAAATCGCGCTCCAGCAGTTATTCTCCAATCGCGACGGTCTGGATTATGGAATGATCATGTCAGCTACGTTTACGGCGACCTTGCCACTGCTGATCGTCTTCCTGTTATTTAGTCGTTGGGTAATTGCAGGACTAACCTCAGGAGCTATTAAGAGCTGATTTTACTTTTAACATTTACAAGGGAATGGGCGGTTTCGTGAAGAATACTAGAGGACAGAGACAGCAGGGGGAAGGGGAATACCATGAAGCTCCGCCGTAAAATCTTGTTCGCTATTATTCTTCTCGTCTTTATTCCAGTGATTCTGATGGGGATTGTTACTTACGTTAACTTCTCTAACGCTATGGAGAAAAAATCAAGTAACTTCTACTGGGTTTCACTGCTCGAAACGGATCGAAAGCTCAAATTCGCCCTTAGTGAGATCTCCTCGATCTCAAATTCTGCGATCACACAACCGGTTATTCAACAATCGCTCAAGCAGACTAACTTTGTGCTCACCTATGATCGCAAGCAGGAACTCAACAATTTACTCATTAATCATCCGATGATTACTTCATTTAGTTTATATAGTAAAGATCGGTTGCTTTATCAATACAATGCGCCGATGTCCTTTGAGGAGATGAAGAAGCAAAGCTGGTTTCATACTATGGAAAGTGCTGAGGGTCGCCCTGTATGGTCAGGACCTGGTGAGAACGGTTCGGCATTATCGGGCCATCCGGTACTTGTGCAAGCCAGAGTAATCAAAGATTATTACTCTCTTGAAGATATAGGCTATTTGGTCGTGAATGTTAAACCTGATTTACTGGATCAGATTTTCTGGGAGGCAGCAACTCTTAAGAAGGGTGATATTCTGCTGGTGAACAAGCTGGGGAATATCGTTTTTAACAAATCCGGTGAACATATTGGGCAGCGCACGGAGTTCCCTTTTTTAGAAAATGATTATGCCAAGGAACAAAACTATTACATCGACAACTATCAGGGGGAAAAATCACTCATAACTTTCCTTCCTTCACATAATAAAGACTGGTATTTGGCAGCGATTACACCGATGAATCTAATCTCTTCGGAATCTATATCTATTCGTAATATTGCGATTATTTTGAGTACGGTTTCATTGTTATCCGCCATTTTGTTTGACCGATATTTTGTTAGAAGGCTCGTTTATAGCATTAACAGCGCGGTCAACGGGATGAAACGAGTGAAGCAGGGGATTTTTACACCTATCACTACACGATATCGTGCGGATGATGAAAGTGATTTTCTGATTGATGGCTTTAACCGGATGAGCACACAGATCAACGAATTGATTGTGCAAGTGCAGACGGAGCAGGGTCGCAAAAAGGAAGCGGAAATGAAGGCATTAATGGCGCAGATTAATCCTCATTTTATTTACAATTCACTAGAATCGATTAATTCGATGGCCGTGCTGCAAGGTAATAAAGATATTAGTAAAATGGTCATTTCACTCGGCAAGCTGCTGCGAATCAGTATTAGTCAGAATCAAGAGCTGATACCGCTGCAAATGGAGTTTGAACATGTTCGTCATTATCTGGATATTCAGAAGTTCCGTTTCGAGGATAAATTTTCGTATATTATAAATCTTCCTGAGGGTCTTAGAACGTTTATGACTCAAAAGCTGATTGTTCAGCCCATTGTAGAGAATGCATTGTACCATGCGATTGAACCGATGGAGGACCCTGGAATCATCGAAATCACAGCCTATGAAATGGGTACGGATATGATCATTATCGTAAAAGATAACGGTCCGGGCTTCGACTTAGCCAAGATGATGAATCTATGGGATAACGAGGGAGGCGGCCAGAAGAAATATAGTGACAGTGGTGTAGGGCTTAAGAATGTTCATGAGCGCCTGAATATCAGATTCGGCAGTCCATATGGCTTACTTGTGTGTTCATCCCCTGGATTTGGTTCAACGATTCGAATCCGAATACCAAAAATACTGCCATAATCGATCATACAGAGGAAACAGGGGGAGATTGACATGAAGTGGTTATTGAAGTGGGGCTGGATGTGGATATATCTAGTGCTGATATCTGGCGCTGTTCTATTTATTACGTTAGGAGATCACGAACCGATTGAAGATAATTCACCAGAAAAAATAACGCTGACTTTCCGTCACTTCTGGATCAAAGAGCATGATCGTCCACTGCTGGCTATCTTTGAAGAGATCGTGGATAAATACCAAATTGCGCATCCGAATGTGAAAGTCAATTTTGAAGGACTAGACCAGACGATACACCGTGAACAAAAGCTGAAAAGCGAGATGGTTACTGGCACGCCACCAGATATGTTCGTCTTATTTGGTGGAGCTGAAATAGAGCCGTACGTGCGCTCCAATCGGCTGGTTGATCTGACTGATTTTGTCCGAGAGAACGGTCTAACCAATCAATTCAAGGATCTGCATCTATGGACCTTTGACAACCATATTTATGGATTGCCCATCGAAGGAAACGCTGAACCACTGTATTTCAATAAGACTATTTTCAACAAGCTTGGTCTAGGGGCGCCTACAACGCTTCAAGAACTCGATGATGTCATACTGAGGCTCAAGGCTGGAGGATACATTCCGTTTGCACTCGGGAACGAGGATCGCTGGCCTGCCGGGATCTTTGCACATTATTTAATGGATCGTTATGCTGGCTCCGAAGTGTTCCAAAAGCTAATCACAGGTGAAGATCAAGCGAGCTTTCAGAATGAGTCCTATTTAAAGGCTTTTGAGCATTTGGATCAATGGATAAAAGAAGGTGCCTTTAGTCCCCAGTCTAATGATCTCTCAACTGAAAATGCAGTCGGTTTGTTTACAAGCGGCAAGGCTGCGATGTATTTAAACGGGAACTGGGATATCAATTTATTTTCTGGTAGTGCGGCTCCAGCAGATTTTCAGAATGAGGTAGGCGTTATTCCATTTCCTGCCTTGAAGCAAGGAGAGGAGCCTTCGATTGCGGGGGGATATACCATCGGCATCGGTCTTTCCTCCGAACTAAATGGAGCTAAACGGGAAGCCGCATTGGATCTTATGAAGGCTTTTTACACGCAGGAAGTTCAGACCCGAATTGTATATGAAGGACTGAGAATTCCATCCATTCGTATTGCTTTTGATCCGGAGAAGACCGGTCCGGTATTCGCGCAAGTGATGGAAATGATGGAAGTGAACCGCAAGAGCTTTGTGCCTTACGATAACGTATTATCACCTGAAGTTAAGAAAATGTTCCTAAGTGTCATCGAAAAAATGATTAACGAAGAAATGTCTGCAGATCACGCTTTAAAGCTAGTGCAGGCATCATCGATGGAATACTGGAATCTGATCCAAAACTCAAGTGTTCAATAAGCATGGAGGTGCTGGAATGGATGAGATAGAAGAGAAATATAAAGTACTGCTCGTAGATGATGAGCCGATAATTCTTCGTAGTCTAAAAGTAGCTATTCCATGGGATGATCTTCAGATGGAAATTGTTGGAGAGGCTCGAAATGGAGAACTAGCCCTCCGCTTAATAGAAGAAACTACACCGCATATTATAATCAGCGATATCCGTATGCCTGTGATTGACGGAATCACTTTGATGAAGGAAGTATTACCAAAGAATTCTAAGCTGGTATTTATCTTTATAAGTGGTTATGGGGAGTTCGAATATGCGAGAGAAGCTTTGCGTCAGGGAGCCTTTGATTATTTGCTGAAGCCCATCGACCATGACGAACTGGTTGAAATGCTATACCGAGCGAAAACGAGGCTGGATGAGCAAAAAGAGAACGATCAGATGATGCATTCCGTTCAGATGCTGTCGATGCTAGCTCGTGAACGGATGTTTGCTGAAATTACTTTGGGAAATGCAAGGCCGCTTGAGCACCTGAAATGGCTGGAGAACAGTGAACTTGAGAGTGGATATTTCATGGCTGTTGTCCAATTGGATGATTATTCTGTACTTACTGGGCAGTGGAGCGTGGAAGAAAAGCGGCTGTGGTTGTTTGCGATCCGTAATATTGTTGAAGAGTGGTCGCTGGAACATGGAGTACTTACAGTCTTTCCTTTTCATAACGGGGAGTGGATATTGCTCTTTCCTGGATCTTTAAGCGCGAGCAGAAGAGAACTAGGTGAACATTTAATTACAGGGATCAAAAGATACTCCAAGCTAAGCTGCTCTGTAGGAATCAGCCGCTGTACACAAGGGATTGATCAATTAAGTACGGTGTATCCATTGGCTGCGAAGGCTTTGTATCAACGTTTCTATTATGGTCTTGCCGGGGTGTATATAGATGAGGAAACAACCTTCGCAGGCAATACAGAAGTGAAATATCCAAAAGAACTGGAGACCTCGTTGATAGAGAGTATTCGTACCTTGAATAGAAACCAAATGTCATCATTGTTTGATGAGTTGGCATTATATATTGAGGCTCAAGCTATTCCTAAAGAGATAGCAGAACGTCTTCTTGTGGAAATGGTTGTTGTGTTATACAGACATTTTGAACATTTGAATCTAAATTCCGATTGGTCTCTACATGGATTACTAAGTAAGCTGCACCATTTGGTTACCTTGAGTGAAATGATGTCTGCGTTGAAGGAAGAATTTGGGGAGCGATTGGATCAAGGTAGTAAACCTGTGAATCGGGAAGACACACGCAGTTCCATCGAGAAGACGAAACGTTATATCGAGAGTAATTACTATAAAGACTTAAGTATTGAAGAAGTATCGGAGCTTGCCGATCTTAGTGTCAGTCATTTTTGTACTTTATTTAAACAAATAACAGGCTATACGTTCTTGGAGTATGTGACTCACTGTCGAATGGAGAAGGCGAAGGATATATTGCAAAGTAGTAATGTGAAGGTATATCAGATCGCTCCACTAGTTGGTTATCAGGATCCACGATATTTTACTCAAGTCTTTAAAAAAGCTAGCGGTCAGACGCCTACGGAATATCGTGAAGAGCATACGAGGCAGGTTAATTAACGAAGAGGTACGCAGGTTGCATAGCAAAAGGGGGGGAATAGGGCATAAGTATGACATTTATCATACCCTTTACTTGATGTTTATGACTTATAGGATGACACTTTATCTCCTATACTTAGGATAGATAAAAAGATCCTTAGCCAGACACATCAAGGAGGAAACGATAAAGATGACTACAAAACAGACATCACAGCTCTCCAGTCTTAAAAAAAGTGTAGCCCCTTACGAAAAAAACGACCGCAATGCGAGCATAAGACAGCTCATTAATACTTTAGGACCACTTGTGCTGTTATGGGGCGGAGCTTATTTCTCTTTATCCGTTTCCTACTGGCTCACCCTTTTGTTGGCCATTCCTGCAGCAGGATTTGTAATCCGAACTTTTATTATTTTCCATGACTGTACACATGGTTCGTTCTTTAAGAATCGTAGAGCGAATGACATTATCGGAACGATTACAGGTGTACTGACACTTGTTCCTTATCGGCAGTGGAAGCATAGTCATTCCATTCATCACGCCAGCTCCAGTAACCTCGATAAAAGAGGGATTGGTGACATATGGATTATGACTGTCGATGAATATGAAGCAGCTTCATCCTGGAAACGTCTGTATTACCGGATTTATCGTAATCCACTCGTGATGTTCGGTTTAGGACCTATTGCTGTTTTTATGATTCAATATCGCTTTAATGCTAAAGGCGCTAGACGTAAAGAACGGATGAATACCTATTTAACAAATGTATCTATCGCAGCTCTCTACGGATTGCTTATTTGGGCGATCGGCTGGCAAGCCTTTATCATGGTGCAATTGCCAATAGCCTTTGTATCCGGTTTTCTCGGAATATGGTTGTTCTATGTTCAGCATCAGTTCGAGGATTCCTACTTCGAGAATGAATCGGAGTGGAGTTATGTTATGGCTGCAGTAGAGGGAAGCTCATATTACAAGCTACCTAAGCTATTGCAATGGATCACAGGGAACATCGGGTTCCACCATGTCCATCATTTAAGTCCAAAGGTACCCAACTATAATTTAGAAAAAGCACATAATGCAACGCCACCATTGCAAAAGGCGACGACCATAACGCTTAGCACTAGCTTGAAGGCTCTACACTTCCGTCTTTGGGATGAGGAGAATAAGTGCTTCATCAGCTTTAAAGAGGTAAAGTCGAGACTAAGCAAACCTAAGGTAGCGGGAGAAGTCCTGCAAGTTCATAAGACTAGACTCCAAGGAGAATAATAACTATAGGTTCGAACAAAATAGGATTATATAGAAAGGTTAGAGCCGGAGAAATCATTCGTGGCTCTAATCTTTTTCTATTTATCGTAGTGGTTCAACAGATTTTCACTGAATTTGTGCTAGAATAAGGAGAGTAATGTATGGTAAAAAGGAGAGCGGTCATGCAAAAGTGGCATCATATTTTTCATAAAAGCACAGGTCTCAGCCCTTATGTGTGGGTCGTTTTTTACATTCTACCGTTTTATTTTATATTTCGCTCCTCCTCTACCTACCAAGTAGTTTGGGGAATCTTGATGATTGCTGTATTTTTTGTTTGTTATGTGCTTTCCTTTGTTTCTAAGGGGTGGCTGGTTTATTTCTGGACGAGTGTCCAAATTATAGTTTCTATAACAATGACGCTTTTGTTCGGATATATGTATTTTGCACTTTTTCTAGCCTTTTTTATTGGGAATATACAGAATCGAGTAGGGTTCTTCACACTGTACTCTATTCATCTGTTAACTACGATCATTACAATCAATTATGAGCTGCTCTCGCGTAATTCAGTGTTTATTAGCCAGCTTCCGTTCGTACTTGTTAGTATGATTGCAGTAATTCTTCTACCTATCACTACCTACAACCGTAACAATCAAGAGAAGCTGCAAGACCAATTGGAAGATGCCAATAAACGGATATCCGAACTCGTTAAGCTTGAAGAACGACAACGAATTTCGCGAGATCTTCATGATACATTAGGTCAGAAGCTTTCATTAATTGGTCTGAAGAGTGATTTGGCAGGAAAGCTAATCGACTCTAATCCTAC
>Ga0153923_100158_pt1 | contig 30330 bp, 37 predicted proteins | sample TSNJ007MetaG_FD_104682 | JGI IMG/M metagenome (GOLD analysis project Ga0153923, IMG submission 104682) | Attine ant fungus gardens microbial communities from New Jersey, USA - TSNJ007 MetaG | ecosystem: Host-associated > Fungi > Mycelium > Unclassified | place: USA: New Jersey, Brendon T. Byrne...
AGTAATCGATTGCATAGTTGAGTCTTGGCCAGGTATATAATGAATAAGTACAATTTTAACTCCAGTAATATGTTCATGTTTATAATAAGAATTTACATAGACATACCCACTGTATAGGATATAACCCAGCAATCCAACAACTAGAACAGTAAGTAATATTATTTTGTTTTTTTTCATATTAAAGTGAAGTAAAGCTCACCCCACCATAGCCGAAATTAGGTATGCGTTCAGTATAGCCACCATTAACATAACTCAACCAAGCCTTTTTATCTGCACCAGTAGTATAATTATCTGTATAAATTACTTTCAAAGCACTATTCGCACCTCTGACGTCATCATATCCTGGGATTCTAAGTAGATTTAGAAAATGACTATTACTATATTCAACTGCAGATCCAAAATAGTATTGGCCATCTAAAACTAAATAGGTATTTTTTTTGACTTTAGTTTCAACTAAAGCAGCTTCATGTCTGGTTTCGTTGTTTGTAGGAACGTTGGAGGGGATACCTGCAGTAAAAATGCTTATTACATTCCAAACTCCTGCACTTATTGTAGTCATTACAGTGTCTAATAAAAGTTTAGCGGTTGCATCAATAGTGCTGTTTGCATAATCGATCCATTTAGCTTTTGTTGTCTTTTTGATTTCACGATATGGGCTACTGCTACTATATGATACTACATCTTCATAATAAGTTTTGTTATTGTAACCAACATAAGTTCTAGTGGCATAAGTTGAGATTTCACTACCGATCCCTGCCGGTAAATAAAGATTTATTTCACCAGAGGTAATTTCACCTCTTTCGATTTTTTCAGTATATTCACGGATGTCCTTACTAGTTTGTGGTTGTAATTGATATTTATTAATTATTAATTCCACTTGATTACTATCAGACGGATCAATAGTAATTTTTTGTAACGGGACCTTGGATTGACTCATAATAGAGTCATCTATTTGACTAGCAATTTGTTGATCTAACTGATTTTCATCAACTGTATTACTTGCCGGATTTGCGAAAGATACACTTACTCCTGAATAAATAAACAACATAAAGGCTAACATTATTGATAATGTTTTTTTCATAAAAATCATCTCCTGTAAAATTATTTTTAGTCATACTTAATCCATAGAAATCTCTTTTACTCTCAATAAGATTTATTTGAGAGTTGAAAGCTGGCCAGCTTTTCAAAGAAACCAATAGTAACAATATACTACTTTGTTAAATGTACCATTATATGGGTATTATGTATATTACTATTTTATTGGAAATGAATCATTAAAAAATCAAGTAATTATTTTCTACTCTTGTGACTTTATTATTTTAAAGGACGGATATGGTCATTTTATTTTGTAATATTTAACTTCCGTTATATGATAATTGTGAAAGAAATAGATATGGAGGATTGATGATGATGAAGGGGAAACAAAAAATATATCCGACTTGCAGATTATGCGACAAAATGAATTCTGAGTTGACACATTGTGCTATTTATGGAGCTGTGGCACCTGAAAATATAAACAATATTGGAATGGCTGGTGTTTGTGTCAAAGCCGGAGAGTATGTTAGATTATTGCATGCTGTACCAAATGAATATAATTATGGACCATTAATCAATGGGAAAATAGTAGATGAAAAAGAATCGAATGAGTTGTTAGTTTTTGATGCAGTGAATGAAAAGGATGGTTTCCAACATAAATATGGTATGACACTTGAAGAGTGGGCGATACAAACATTCTCTGATAAGAAAAAAAAAGATGAAGAATAATTAGGGGAAGAATTGTAGAGGAATGAAGATTCAAATTACATTTATCTATTGTTATTTAGTATATTATTCATCTGATATATTAAATTATTAATATGTAAATGAATTTATATAATGTTTGATCTGTTTATAGATATTACTGATAGAAGTGCCACAAAAAACGGACAGTGTCTGCTGTTGGTATATGTTAATAGTAACTATGAGTAAACGAGACTTTTGAATTAATTCAGAATAGACATGTAAGAATCGAATATATTCATCTTAGGTATCATATATTTTCTACTATATTGGAATGGTTATGTAATTTAATCGTATGAATGATTTACAATATTATATATTAATGTTTTATAGTATTTATATTTTATATATGTTTATTGTTTTAGGAAACTGCGAGACTAATAGATTCATAGGGTTAAGCCCTGTTGATGCCACATAAAAGGGAGTTAGTTGCCACAGATATAGGAGTAAGCTGCCACAGTTGAGGGATATCAAGTGCCACACCTATGGGATTCAAATGCCACAGATATAGGATTACATAGGCCACATAAAAGGGACTTTGAATAATTGACGATAATTTAATTGGGGATAATTCAATATTTAGTCCCTAAAGTGTGGCATTTAGAATGAAAATAATGGTACTAAAACCTAATCTAAGTAACAATAATGCGAAATATACTCCCGTTTATGTGGCAGCTTGATTCTCTAGCTGTAATAAGGGCTTGAAAGTAATGAAATTTCATGAATATTAGTATGAAGATGTGGATAAGTAAATAAATAGTCCCCTTTTTGTGGCAGTTGGATTGTATTTCCAAAAATCGACACAAAAAGCAGTGAAGTATTAAAAGAAAACGATTTTAAGTCAAAAAAGACTCCTATTTTTGTGGCAGTTGGATTGTATTACTGAAAAGCCACTCAAAAAGTAGTGAAGTATTAAAAGAAAGCGATTTTAAGTCAAAAAAGACTCCCTTTTTTGTGGCACTTATAAATAAAGTGGTTGAATCAAGGCTAAATAGTTGATTGTACTCCTTTTTATGTGGCCGTTATGAGGCAAAAGGTAATAGAATAGGTTAAATATACTGCCACACAAAAGGGAGTAGATAAAGAAGAGAGCTTGCAATACAATCAATGTAAGAACTATATATCTGTGAGGATGAAATTATGAGTGAGGACAAGCAAGTTGAGTTTGATTTTAAAATGGATGCCATATCGGATCATTATATTGTTTCAGAATCGAATGCATTGATCGAAGCTAGGACTAATTTAACTATGTATGAAGAACGTCTTATATATATATTAGCTTCAAGGATCCACCCTGATGATACTAAATTTAAAACCCACTTTTTCAAAGTTAAAGATATTGCTGAGAAGCTAGATATAAAAGAGAAAAACTTCTACAAACGTGTGCGTGACATTATTGAAGGATTACAGGGTAAGAAGGTAGTCATTGAAGAAAAGAATATGAACTCTACCTTATCAGCGCACTGGCTGGCTGCTGCTCGTTATTATCATGGTAAAGGGACTATTGAACTTGAGTTTTCTGAAATGCTTAGACCATACTTGCTACAGTTAAGTCAGAACTTCACAAAATTTAAGTTATGGAACGTTCTATATCTTAAGAGTTTCTACTCTTCAAAGTTGTACAAGTTACTGAAGCAATATCTTCCTCTTGGAAAACGACGGTTTACATTAGTTCAGTTACGCGAAAAGCTAGAACTAGAAGATGGAAAGTATGAGAAGTACAGTCATTTGAAAAGTCGTATTTTATTATCTTCCCAGATCGAGTTGGAAGCCAAGACAGATATTAAGTTCACTTTTGAGGAAATTAAAAATGGCACCAAAGTTGTCGGTATTATATTTAATATATTACCTAACCATAGAGGAGTACGTGAAGGGTTAAATGATGCTGAGTACATAGATAAAGAGGATACGATTGAGCTGCTGTCCCGCTTCGAGATAAACAAGAAGACAGCTAAGGAACTTGTTAAATCGTTTGGGGAGAGCCATATACGTGAAAACATCAAATATGTTTTCGATAAGAAACGAAACATAGATGTGAGCAACATCTCTGGTTATATCATACGAGCAATCGAGGATAACTATGCAGATACGAAACGTATATATGATCCAGAGGACGATAATGACCAGGAAACTTCTCTCTCAAATTTGAATATACGTATTAGCAAATTTATTTTCTTTTACGATCAGTGTATTAAAGAAGAGATCAAGACGGAAGAGGAAAGTAATCGGGATATGCTGAAGGACATACTTCAGGAGATAACTAGGACTTCCGAAAAGAGGCTTTTAAATAACCTTCGACCGCTAGAAATCGAGGATATATATCATCATCGAGGTAAAGATGCTTTTAAATTTTATGAAGCACAAAACACAGCACAATTGATGTGAAGAGGAATAAATTGAAATCCCTGTCTCTTAATAGAGGCAGGGATTTTTGATTGATAGAGAGCACACTAGAATCTAGAGCGTTAACCACGGTATTTGATTCACAGATTCGGGTATAGATGTACCTTGATTGGGCCTGTAAAATATACATTCTTTTGTGATATGTAACAAGTCGTGATCTAAACTATTAGCATCTGGCAGGATAGCATAACGAACCACATCAGTTGAAATTAATAAGTCTCGGGTGACTGTTACTGAATGAACAAGACTAAGAGAATCCTCAACAGTAAAATCTGATTCTTCCTTTTGTATAGGCTGCCATGTGTTTTGAATACGTAATTCATCAATATCAGGGTGTAATTCATCAATGTCAATTTCGATTTCAAACAAGTAATAATTACCTGCAGAAATGGGGGGGATATTCACTTGTGCTTTGTTACCATAGTATATGGCCACAGGTATTTCATCAGTCATGTATGTATAGCCGTCAGTTGTGGCGAGGTGTGCGTAGGAGGAATCATGAATACGATCAATAGAACATCGGATCTTTCCTTCGCCCAAAATTCGAATACCTCTCTCGTTGTTGGTTCCTAAATAAAGCTTCAAGCAATCACCCCTAGAGCAGTTTATGAACGCATTTATTGTCATAAAATAGCGTAACATAATCGACGAGACGAAAGAACTTTATTGACTTATTTATTTTACATAAGCCATAAGTGTGTTGGTTAAGCTTAAGTAAGGTGATGATATATGTATATAGATCCAATGCTATTAGATGATGTGAAGGAACCGTTTGAATCCGATCAGCATATTGCTGAACTCAAAATAGATGGTATTAGAGGCGTTATTAGTAAGGAACTACGTGTGCGTATGTATACAAGGCATAATAATGAAATGACCTCCCGCTTCGATGAGGTAACAGCTGCAGTAAGCTCAGCAATAGAACAGGGTACGATCATAGATGGAGAACTTGTCGTATGTGATGTATCTACCGGAAAGCCTAATTTTGCAGCGACATTAAGCAGATTTCAATCTACGAAACAGATGAAGGAAACACCAGGACTATGTTTTGTAGCATTCGATATCTTGGCATATCGAGGTAAAGAGACGATCGCATTACCGCTTATGGATCGTAAAGCACTTTTAGAAGATGCAATTCAAGAAAACAAGATAGTAAAACGGATTCGGTATATTGAACATGGATTTATTCCCTTCTTTGATCTGTGTCGAGAACAGGAATTGGAGGGGATCGTAATTAAACGCCGTGATAGCCGGTATCATGTTGGAAAACGACCTGCAGGGCTATGGCAGCGGGTTGTAGTGTTTCAGCGTGAGGAATGTGTCGTTACTGGTTTTTCAAAGAAATCTTTAGCCTGGTCGATCGGAGTAAAGAGAGGTAAAGAAATCATATCGGTAGGGTTACTGAAGCATGGGTTGAATGGGGAAATGGGTAAGGCTGTGTATCCATTACTTCGCAAATTGATTATCAAAGAAACAAAGGAGTTTGCCTTTGTTGAACCACTAATCCATATCAGTGTTCGATTTCGCCATTGGACTGAAGCAGGGAAGATGCGTTTGCCAGTGTTAGAAAGAGTTATAATTTTGCCTATATTATAATGCTTGTGAGGATGGAACGTTGCAATTATCCTATCCGAAATAAAAGAGTGACAATCAAGGACCATTGAAGAAATAAGGTCCTTGATTGTCACTCTTTTATATACTAATAGCATTATAATCCGGTTAGTATTTCAAAATTGTTAAATGCATTTGTAGACTTTTATTACAATCAATAGACTCCATGTATCAAATTAACGAACATATGTTTCCATAGAACACTTATACTAGAGACAGATACTCTGAAAGCTGATAGTTTATATATATCAAATATCTTATGAAACAAAGGTGGTTTTAAAGAATGGGAAATAATAAAACTAGTTGGTTTAAGCGGCATCAGCCAAAAATTTTATTAGGGCTTTACATCATAATTGTAATAATAGTTGGCTATGAAATTATGAATAGTAACGATCCTCATAAAACGTTATCGGAATTATGCAAGGCGTTAGCACAGGTATTTATTACAATTGTACTGGGATACATTGCATTATTTGCAGGATTAGCAGCGATTTTCTATAAGCATAAGCAGCAATTGATTTCATTTCGAGAGGATCTTTACAAAGCCTTCAGTTCAATTGCATTCTTCGTGATCTCCAGCGTAATTATGCTAATGTTGTCCTTTTTTGAAAGTAGTGATGCAGTTCTATATTCCCTATCAGTAATTGCTATTTCAAATCAAATTGCTTTTGTAATGATAAACTACAGAGCCTTCATTTCCGTTAAAAAAATCATGAGTATCTAACACAAATAGCTCAAAATAAATGCAAAGGCTGCCGGTATGATCGGTAGTTTTTTTCTCATATTCTAGTGAATTGATACTTTACTAATGCTGTGTTGGACATCATCGAGAGTCACATCATAGCTCACAGTAGCGGAACATAACACGCATTCACATCACTTGATTTACAAGATGGATACTGTGCTATACTCAATAAAAAAAAGTGATGGTGAAATGATGATACCTAACGCAGAAAACTTTAAGCAATCTTTAGAATCCATAATTGCAATTGCACGTGAGAATGGACAGGAGTATATCGATGTCATTTCTGGAGAGTTACATTCGCAAGTTGGAGGGTATCCTTCTTCAAATCACCGAATGCCAACATGTTGTTCCGTTATGAGGCAGAAAATGAAGCCAAGCGATCAAGAGTTGTCAGCGCCAGCTAAAGGAAAAGGGGCCGAACTTAGGATTAGATATTATCTATAGGCAGACTTACTGGGATACGGACCGTGTAAGTTGTCACTCTTCTATGTCCATTGGGGTTACGTTTCAACAATGGACAGAATAGCTATAAAATAAATACACGTGAAATCAATATACGTGTTTACATGTATATACTCCCGCTCCCCCTTCATTTACCGCGTTCTCCCTACCTACACCAACGACTCGTTTATTGTAACTTTCTCTCGTTTGACCGAGCCTCCTTTAGTTTCCTTATATGCTCTTTCTATCTTCTATCGGTTTCATTAGTTTCTTTCATCCAAGTTGTCTGATTTAGATCAGGATCTGATTATCTTCTACAGGAGGGTTACATTTATATTCGCTAGCGTAGCCCGGTCTCGTTCTTCTACAGAAGTGGTGTATTATCTCAATATCCGCTATTGACAATGCTATGTAAATCAGGCGGTTACCTTTGATACCAGGTTTTGCGCGTAGCGCGTGTGGCCGGCCCCCCCGACAACCGAATTCTGCATCTAAGTACGTATTAAGTTGAAGAGTTTTGTTTTTCAACTTGATAAGCGAAGGGCAAAAGAATAAATACATAATATAGTATAAGATTTCGTCACTGCTGCTAAATACGATTCTAGATACAGCGAAGTATAGGATTGGTATAAAAGGTGATAGATAAGAGAAAATGTTCTACGTGGAGGAGGAGCGTGAGGGCTTGCGTGTAAACACGTATATTGTTACCACGTATGTTTATGGTATAATTTAGGTAGTGAGATATCTAGTGTTTTTCTTGAATTATATACGTTTGTTCGCTAGGAGCGTGTTTGATAAAGATTGATATTAGTTGTTGGTCTTTAGGACAATCTGTGAGCCTCTACTCTATCACATTGAAGCGGGAGCGGGTATTCAATTATTATCCCTTAAGAATGAAGTGAGGCTACCGTAGCGTCGCCGAGAATGAGATATCTACCCAGAGCAACAAAAAAAATATAGTATCCGACAAACGATGGTTCATTAAAGGGCGGTTTGAATCGAAGAAATCCAAACTAAACCAGTAGTTAGTTTGGATTTAAGCCCAGTGATATTTTGTAGGAACGAAACAATTCGAAAACTTAAGTGTCATATATTGTAATCTAACTCGGATTGGAGTACAATCAGATTAATTAGGTCGGATCAGAGTCTAATCCGACTTTAAATTAAAGCTACTAGGGGGTTAAAAGTATGCCTACGGTAAATGAAATTATTGAAATGACAGATCAAAAAAGAGGAACTGTGGAGCAATTCCGAAATGAACTTCAAAAACATAAGATTATTGGTAATAATCAAAGCTTAGATAATAGGGCTGTTGAAGTGTTTAAGAAGGCTATCCTATACAAAGACAGTGAGCAAACAACTTGGGAAGAATCGATGAACAGAGCAATACAGGAGGAGTATGGTGAGCAGATGCATCTCCCATTTCATTGGACTAACGAAATTATATTAAAGCAGCTTACCCATGCTATTGAAACGGGTGCCGTTCAAGTCACTAACGACTTGAACGAGGAAGATTTTTTTGTCATATACCATTTGATCATCGACAACTTTAAAGAGTTGAGTAAGACAGTTGATGCTTACAAGGGTAGCTTTGGGACAGACGGGAATCCTATCACTACTTTTAAACTTACTGGTAAGGATTTTCTGTACTATGTTGTTGGTAAGTACAATCATTTGACTAAATCAGAGGATATCCATATTTTTTATAACGAAGGTGTAGAGTTCAACATTATGAGATGTAAGCATATTTGTGGTGGGTTTTCTGATAAAGGAAGGTTACACGAACTATGGAGACTATGCTGTGAAAAAAGCCAACGAAATAATAAACTTGCTCTTGAGTGATCGTGTACGACTAAAGGAACATAAATATTTATTTTCCTTGAGCATAAAGCTACGTGACATCTACTCCATTTATACTAATAAAACGTAAGGTCGTGAAATGATGCGTAACAAAACACCAGTTGAAAAGGAAATAACCCTTGGTCATGTTGTTAAGGTACAGCAAGTAATCGATTTCATAGTACTCGCAGAACTACAACAAGGTCAACGGTATGGTAAACAGATTTATCAAGTCATCATTCAATCTCTAGGTGGTGTTGGTGTCAACGACTCCTATTTAGCCCAGAGACTAAAGGCACTGGCTGAAAAAGGACATGCAGCGAGCCACTGGGAGGATGATAACAGATACAATCGTTATTATGAAATTACCGATTCTGGCATCGAGTATTTCAATCAACTCCTAAAAGAACTACCTGAGCGTGTTGAATCAGCACAAAAGGTATACCGATTGTTTGATAAAATGCTTCAGAAATACGACAAGTAGGGAGGAAAATATATGGAGAAGAGTTACCAGGACATCGTTACAGATTTAAAACGTTCCTTCCCTAAGGGAACAGTTCAATTCCGAAGTGATAATAACAGACCCTACGTTCCGAACCAGGTCTACACTGACAGGGTAGAACAGGCAACGGGTAGTCAGTGGGATCGCGAAATTAAAGAGCTTGAAATAAATCCTTCATTCCGCTATGTGAAGACCTTAGTTCGAATTGTTATTGGGCCCCATTATAGAGATGGGTATGGATTTTCTGTAATCGATGGAGATCCCGCGACTAACCCAAAGGCTATTGAAAAGGCAATAGATGATGCTGTGAATGAGGCTATGCGTGAGGCGCTAGATACCTATGAGATGGGTTGGAAGGACCTTGCTCCATATAAACTAAAGGATTGGGGCGGTAACCCCGCTCTAAAACACCTCATGGATAGTCAGCCTTCTAACTTAGAAGGATCAGGAGTAGCCTCAGTACAATCCTTCGCTAAAGTAGACCATAAGTGTGTGCAGTGTGGTGAAACCCTCACTCATGAGGAGTGGGATTTGCTTAATTTAGTACCAAATTTGAACCTAATCTATTGTTTCGAACATTTGCCAGCGCATATGAAGAGGAAAATAGATAAAAAGGTTTTGGACTCTTTTGAAATCAAATGGCGAGCCGGCTGAAGAGAATACGATACAAAAATCGAAGGTTACACGAGGAGATTACAAGATGCACATTTCTATTAATGAATTATTAATTTACGGTACAATTACATTGGTATCACTACTACTTCTAACGTTATTCTTATGTGTTGTATATTCAAAGGCTGCCAAACGGAATCCGGAGAGGACAACAGCATTCTCTAACAGGTTTTTAGGATTCATCTTTAAAGGATTATTAGTTTTTATTGTACTAGTTATTTTTTGTATTGTTTTATTTATTAAAACTACCAATATGATATTTCTATGCCTTTTATTATCGGTAGTACTTATTTATATTATGCCGGTAATGATCTTTACTCTTTACGTTGAAGACTACTTTCATAAACATTTAAATGGTCATGAAGCTAAGTATAAAAAGGGTGGATACTTATATCACTGGTCAGATGCTTCATATAGATATCTAGATTCAAAACAATGGGATTCAATAGTCTACGAAAACATAAAGGAGTCCGGATTAATCCAATTAAGTGTCACCCAAGATAAAGAGTCTATCATCGTAAGTGTAAGCGCAAATAAGGCCCAGCATGAAAAGAAAATTCTATCACTATTAGATCCTCACTTTAATGTTCACTTGTATTGCATGGACTTTTCCGGAATCCCAGATGATTTTCAAAATAACATTAGCAATCTTACATATATAGAAGGAAAACGAGACGCTCTTAATCTCAATCAAACACTGAACGAAGTAGGTCTATCAAATGTTGATATTATTATCGACAAAAAAGGATGTCTTTGGCACAATAAAAGCCAGTTAGATTTATTTTTTCAGAATTGTTATATGAGTTTGAATAACAATGGATGTTTAATTATAGACGGGGGTCACACCTATCAATTTTTGAGAGTTCTGAATTATATGTCCTTTAAATGTTTTGGGGAAATATTTTACCCATGTGAAGAATCCACATATTCAAAGATCAAAGAACAACTGCATGATAGTGCATATGTGAAGGAACACTTTGAAGAACCGATCGAAGTGGGAGAAGGCTTATATAAAGTAGTTATCATAAAAAAAAGAAGTGTTATTTAACGTAAATACATCAATCAATAAGGAGTGTTCATATGAATAGAGAATTACCACCAGGTATCGACTGAAAAAGATCATCGACACCAGACAAGGAGATGTGGTGCCGATGATGATTAAAACATTTAATAAGAGCATAAAATGACTGAGAATTGCAAAGATTCGATTATTTTAATAATCCAATTAATGCATACAAACTAAGGTGTAGTTCAAACGATGTTCCGTTCTTTGTTTTAATTTTTAATTTCATGTAATCACCTCTTTCTCTTCTATTAGTAATACGTCTAAAATTTTCGTATTTAATAGATTGTAGATTTTTAGCGACGGATATATTCCAAAATGTCTGTTTTTAGCGGTCGAACAAACCCAAAATAGCATGTGGCGTAAACGTGGCCAATGCAAATCTCATAAAACTGGTAAGGGAACTTTTGAAAGAGATAGACAGCTTGGAGTAAATCGATGGAAGAGAATAGGGAATTCATTCTTGGCCTTTTATGATCCCAGATCTGTAGTTATTAAGCCGGTGACAAATGATCGGTTGATCCGAATAATTAAATGCTATAATGAAAGGAAATCTTTTCTATTAGCATAATTTATAACTAAAACATAAGTGGATATTGAAAGGGGCTCATTATGGAAAAATCGTTACTTATCAACGAAATGGAAAGGCGAATTGGAGAGTTTAAATCAGAGAAAGAATATGACTGCGCGGATGCATTAATACAACTAAAGGTACAGATAGATCAGGGATATTTCTATGGAACCATTTATGATCGGTTCACCAAGTGGACTGGTGATGATGTTACTTTCACAGATGATGAAAAGAAAAAGTTCCTTTATCTATTAATTAAGAACCATCATAAGAAACAGTATCTAAGTGAACGTAGCTACTGTATACACCGGAATATATTAGAAGTGCCCTGTGTCCTTCAAGCGACAATCAACAAAAAACCTCATACTGAGCAGGACGAGGTTCACGTGGTCATTAGCGGCGGACATGGATATAACGAATATGGCTCCGATGAATTCAAAGAACTTCTTATTCACTTTTAACGGAAATGATGGGTGGATCCTCATGTCAAAAGAAATGATCGAATATATTCCAAGTGGTAGTTGGGAAAACAACTAAAAAAATAGCATGAGGGCAAACGTGGCCACATGCTATTTCTTTATTAATAAGGGGATATATCTTGTATATCGTATAAAGAGATGCACGGTCTATCTCCAGATAAATCTAAAAGGGTTAACGAATGGGTATGCGGATCGATGGAACGTATAAAGCCGCAAATGTCATGGAATCGCTTGTTTTTGTAGTAGGTTATTTGTATCGATCGTTGATCACTCCAGGAGTGCATTAGAAGTGTATTTAATTCTTCAAGGCGATCCTCATCTAATAAGGGTTGTCGGATATCCTCTTGTTCTGCTATCCATTGTTGCAACATGGCGGTGTGCTCAGGGATCATGAGGGAAGTCCATTTTTTGTGACCGCGATCATGGATCATTGTGTATGACCTCCAATTTTTTGAGCACTACTTATCACGGTACCGGCTTCCGTAAGTGAGCAAGCCCTCATAACGGATGCCTTGCCATATCTAGATTGAATGCCATCTAGAGCCTTACCAAGTCGGAGTAGCTTTTCATCCTCTGGCCCCGTAAATAGATCGAGTTGTATAACCTCATCGCTTACCAAGTTTGTTACAGATATATGCACATTGCGGATCATCCCACGGATGTTTTCTTTATTCATGATTCCTATACAAGCTCGAGAGAGATGGTTAGAAATATTAGTGGCTTCAGGAAGCGTAATCGAATGATTAAACCCACGGATCTCTTCGGTTTTACTATAACCAATGGCTAAAGATACCGTTCTTGCCGCCTTGTTAATTTGCCGTAGCCTGGTCGAAATCTTATCGGAAATTTCATAAATCACCGTTAAAGCTTCTTCCTTGCTGTAGTCCCTCATGAGGGTGATGCCGTTCGAGAAACCTTTACGTACATCTTCTCTGGGATCCACGTAAACCGGACTTAAATCGATTCCCCAGGCATGATAAAACAGCTGCTCACCCATCACCCCGAACTTGATTTTTAAGATGTCCAGTGGATATTTTGCAAGATCTCCAAGCGTCATAATGCCAAGACGGTTTAAATGTCGCTTCATCTTTGAGCCGATCCCCCATATGTCCCCGACAGGCAGCGGCCACAATAAACGTTGTACATCTTCATAGTTACATTCAGCGATTCCTACTTTCTTGGCCGAATTATCTAATATGAGCTTCGAAATTAATCGATTTGGGCCAATTCCGATCGCACAGGGTAATTTTAGCTGCATTAAAATGTTCATTTGTATATGTTCAGCAATTTCATAAACACTCCCGTACCTTCGTTCTAGGGAATCGACTGTAATCCAGCTTTCATCGACTGAATAGGTAGAAATAGCTTCGATAGGCACGTACTGATTGAGCAGTTTTGTGAACGCCATAGACGTTTCTAAATACAATCCCATACGTGCAGGTACGATATGGATCCGTGGATCTTTAGGAACTTCAAATAATCGGTTTCCGGTCCTAATGTTAAATTCACGTTTTAAGGATGGGGATGCAGCAAGCACGATACTTCCCGAACGTTCGGTATCTCCAACTACCGCGAGTAGGGTAGTTAGTGGATCCAAATTACGGTTTACGGCTTCCACCGAAGCGTAGAAAGATTTCATGTCGATACAGAGCACTTTATGTTTAGGAAACTGACTATAATCCATTTTATTGGTAACTCCTTCCGAATAAAGAACATTTGTTCTTATTATATCACGGAATCAATAAATGAATACAAGAGGTATTTATTTACTTGCAATTCGTCTTTTACTCAACACAAAAGAAGACTACTTCATGATAGAAGTAGTCTTCTTACTTGTGCTTTGATTTAGAATGCCTGAATAGACAAATACCTAAGTGGTGTATCAAATACACCAAATATTATAAATACATTAAAAATTATAAATACATTAAAAATTATTCTGATTTTACTTCGTAAACCGTAATTCCCCCATCAATCGTTTGATTGGTTGTGCCGTCAGTAACCGTAATTTCCGCTGTAAAAGTACCAGTACCAACATTTGACCAAGTACCTACGTAAGTAGTCCCAGTTGGGCTAAAAGGATACTCTTTTGATCCTAAATTTTTAGGAAAAGTAGTACCATTAGGCTTATAAAGAGTAATTGTGTATTTACCAGTTGCGCCATTAACTGAAGGTTTTGCCCAACAATTGATTTGAATATTGGTATAGTTACTTGCAGTAAAATTTTTCGTAAAGATACCATTATGATTAACCCCAGAAAATGGATTTTCACCATATATTTTATTTTCAACCTTAGCTAATAATGATATTTCTGGGACTTTTACAGGTGTACCAAAAATAACAGCAGTGTTGGTATCCGTTATTGGCGTAGAAATACTCTCTGCAGCACTTACTGGAATTGCGGTAATTAATAATGCAGAAATAACCATGGATGAGATAGCTACGTTTTTAAATTTGTTCAAAATCATTCAAATCAACCTTTCTCTCTTATATTTTGGTATAAAGGTACATAATATGGCTATCATAGCACATTAAAGTAATATTTTGGTAGTTTAATATAAACTCAATAATTTTGAACTATTATTTTAAATATTTAAATGGTAAATAAACGAAAGTAGTTCAACGTACCATGCCATGATGCATTCGATTAATGACCTTTGGATAAAACACATCACTCGTCGTCTTCTCTATACAAAGGACGACGAACTGTGATATAATGGAAGAGTAGAGAGCGCATTGGACCGTTTCATAAGAATGAATAATTTCGTCGTCCTCTATACTTTAGGGAAATGAGGATTTTAAATGTTCAACAAATTTTTGGATCATTTTAAACAACAGGGAAAAGCAGACAAGACGATTCAAAATTATGTGAGTACCTGGACTGCATTTGAAAAATGGATGATCCAAGGTGATCCATACCTGAAGGATGCTGGATACGCGACCCAAAAAGACATCTCTGACTATAAGAGATATATGATGCAAGAGGGAGGTCGCGGTGGTCAACAGGCTAAACCATCTACTATGCAGTTAACGTTTGTGCAACTGAATGCTATTTTCCGTTTCTTTGCCGAGAAGGGTTATATACCAGATAATCCGGTAGGCCCAATCAAAAAACCACCTGCAGCTCGTCGTCTACCCAAATGGCTAACCCGTAACGAACAGAACTTGTTTCTAAGGGAACTTCGTGATAATCGTGGTAAAGACATGAAGAGAGATTATGCAATTGTTTTAACGATGCTTCGTTTGGGCTTACGTGTACATGAGCTATGTGACATGCTGATCGAGGATGTAACTATGAGTGATCGTAAAGGGACTGCATACATACGAGGTAAAGGTGACAAAGACAGGGAGCTACCCCTTAGTGCTGAGTTACGTGCTGCTCTTCAGGTGTACCTGAAGGAAAGAGACAATGCTAGTCCTTATGTGTTTGTCAGCAGACGTTCTCCTAAGTTCACGGTCCGTGGTATTCAACACATTATTGAGAACTACCGGTATCGTACTAAGATCAAACATCTATCATGTCATTCGCTGCGACATACCTTTGGGCATGATCTTATTGTTGCAGGAAACGATTTGCAGAAAGTGGCCATGCTCATGGGTCACTACAAAGAAGATGGCACTCCAAACATTGAGATGACATTAATCTACACGATCCCTGGTGCGGAGGATTTAGAAGCTGCAGTGGAGTCGATCAGCTGGACGTAAAAGAGAAAAATTTGAGAGGGGTATTATCATGACTAATATTAAAGATATGGGATTAGAAAAGACATTTCCTATCCACTCGGTAGGTCCATCGACTTCGGGAAAATCACACTACACAAAAGATATATTCAAGGATCAAATATTTGGAACATCCTCGGGTAGACCAGAGAATCGGATGGAAAAAATACAGGATCGAGTCGATGCTATTTTAGGAATGATGCTTGAATCAGGTGTAATCGAGGATCATGGACGAGAACTCACTAAAGATTTACTAAGAGTGCTATACCAACAAGCATATGAAGATGGTCATAGTAGTTTAGGAGAATAGTTATGCAAATCGTTGTACCGAAGAAAAGGTGATTAAATGGCTCTACATACGCTTTATATTTTAGGTTTTATAGTTGTGCTAGTTCTTCTATTTATTTTTACTATTTTGAATTCATTACTATTTGAACCAGAAAGTATTTCGGAAGCTGTCTCTCGTGGGATTCATTTAGTAGCCAGTCTATTTTTCCCTTTAATGATAGTTTTATTTTTCTGTTATTTATATAACCTGACAATATAGCTTAATGCGGTGGAGTCGATCAGTTGGACGTAAACATTGTGAGGGTGGATATTTAATGAATGCTAAAGAACGAAAAGCATTACAATCTTATGTGAACGGTGAGGATCTTGATAGCCACTCCTTGAGACTTCTTGTTAGTCGGTTGATGACGATAGAAAAGGAGTTACGCGAAGAACTCCAAGAAGAAAAGAAAGAGAGTGAAAAGGGAGTAGCTGAAGCAGAACGGATAAAAGGACTACTTCTGGAACAGCTCGGAGAAATTGCTGAACTAAAAATGGAGAAGCTTTGGCTGGTAGAACAACTAAAAGTCAAAAGTATTGGTTACAGAGAGCAGCGCCTAATTAATTTAGCAAAATCAATAATATCTGAATTAGATATTGAATAGGGAGCGTGTATTAGAATGGCTAAAAAAATGTTGAAATGTCCATATTGTGATTCGGTACTTGAATTGAGAATCGGATTCAGTGGATGCGACTGGGATACGGTTAAAGGTGAAGGTTCTGGATATGATAATCCTATTTCTTTGAGCTGTACAAATGAGTCTTGTGCAACAATTTTTCCTCTTGTTCATGCGAAGGAGATGCATTATGTTAGCGTTGTGAAAGAAGAATTCCGTCATTTTATAAACCATAATCTGTGAAACACAATGAATATTAAGTTGTATAGGAGTGACAATAATATGATAAAGAAGATACACTGTAAATTGGGTTACTTTTTCGATAATCACAAAGATATTGGTTTTTTTGTAGGTGTATTTTCATTTTTGGCTATTGTCCTTTTAATAGGATGCGCACTTATTTATGGGTTTCTACTTTTTGAATATAAACCAGAGCCTTTTTTATTTTTGTTCTTGATTAAATTATGGCCGTTACACATTTCGGTTATTCTCGTGCCTGTTTTCTTATATCTAATGGATAGGTCACTGTCAGGTGCGGTCCAATGATCTGGACCAATTGGTGTTTTATTATCTTAGGACCACTAGTAATAATTTGGGCTATTTACATGTATTCCAATGCCCTTAAAGATCGAAATAAAAAAAGGAAATGAATGAATACGGTTTGAAAATCAAGTTGTATTGGACGTGATTATGATAGAAAGAACAATAAAATCTATCTATAAATGTTGCTTAATAGGTATTCCAATGTTACTGGAAGCCTTAATAGTCGTATCCACCCCACTTATTTGGTTTTTGTTTTCTTACATTTTTCTAATTACTGGATTACGGATATTCATATCATTTTTCAAGAGAGAATCTGATTCGAAGCAATGAACACCGTTTAAATATTAAATTACATTGGAGGAATAAAAATGGAACCAAAAGATTTTCTCTCGAGAAAAAGAAAGTGTAATGTAAATATGAACTTAGAAAAATTTGTGAAAGAAGGATCCGTTTCAGCAATAGAAATTCACGAAAATCCGGAAGAATTCAATGATGTTATGACACAATACCAATACGTTGGGACAATTGGCAAAGGTAGAGAGCTGAAAACCGTAAAGATCTGGTGCGAAAAGGAATTTGGTTTTGTAGTTCCTGAAGCTTTGATGAATGATTCCCAGTTGTACACACATAAAGAAGTATGGCAGCTTTTAGATCAAAATGGTGTTCGTTGAGCCATAAATAAGTAGGGGAGGGCATTAGAAATGAATACATGGATACCTTGGGTAATATTCGGATCATTAGGTGTAATGGGCATGTTAGCTACGATAGTTAACGATCGCCAAGTTGCTCGAAACAAAAAGAAAGCAATGACTTTAGAAGAATTAAAAAAGTACTTTTAATTGTAACCATAGTATTACAATAAATAAGGAGTATGTAGAGTGAACAAGAAAATTGGTGGAGGAATGTCGTTAGTGGTACTTAAATATCCAATACAAGTTGAATTGATACTCCAGAAAAGTTATTCTTATTAACCCAGAAGATGATACTGAAAATAGTAGGTAAGTTTCATTGTTAAATTCTATATTTTGAGTTTTTTTAGTACTATATCCAGAAAAGTTTGATTTATTCTGAGGATATAGTACTATATTAGTATATTGATATACTATATAACTAATAAATGAATAGAGGAGATCTATTGGAGGAATTTATTCATCGTGCATTAGGATCCGGTGGCCATCTTTCAAAGCTTGTTAAGAATTATACACCACGGGCACCACAGATTCTTATATCAACCAAAGTTGGCTATTCTTTCGAAGAGTCTCGGCATCTTATCTGTGAAGCTGGTACTGGTACCGGTAAGTCGCTTGGTTATTTGATTCCTGCTGCAAGATGGGCAGTTGAAAATAAAAAGACGGTTATCGTATGTACCCACACAATTCCACTTATGACACAAATCGTTAACATTGAATTGCCTCGTGTTGAGAGAATTCTAAAAATGGAAAAATTAAACCTAAAGTATCAAATTGTAAAAGGTAAAGATCATTATATTTGTAACAGCAAGCTAGAAAAATTATGGCAAGAAAAACTACGAAGTAACGACCCCGAGTTCAAGATCATCCAAAAGATCTTTAAAAAAGTAAACCAGGATCATATTGGTGAACGAACTGCTTTAGGGTTTGATATTGAGGATAGTATTTGGAAAAAAATTAGTGCTTCTAGTTGCCCTGCTATATCTAAGCCAGATAATTGTATGTTGGAAGATTTAAAAGAAAAAATGAATAAGTCTCATGTTATTGTTACCAACTTCGCTTATTTTTTTAATGATCTTAAAATGCGAAAGAAAACTGGAAACGGTTCTCTGCCACAGTATGATGCAGTGATTTTCGATGAAGCTCATGAAATAGAAGATGTCTGCTGTAATGTCTTTGAGAAAGAAGTAGACATTAATCGTTTTGAATTGTTGTTTGAAAATCTGTTCAAACGCAATGCATTTAGTGATTTGGATAAAGCTACTCAACATGAGCTAATGGAGGCGAGGCAAACCTTTCTCCAAGCGATAGACAAAGTTTATACCCGAGTAGCAAGAGATATGAAAGATGATAAAGGCAAACCCGTCGCATTCAAGTTGATCACCTCTAAGATCGATGTTTCAGATTTATGTAAGAATCTAACAGCATTTATTGAGAAGCTTAAAAGCTTAAATATCCGAGGAATTTCAGATATTACCGAACGATTATTCGATGGAAATGATGATCTTGATTTTATCGGAGAGAATGATAAAAGTTCATGGGCTTATTGGGCAACTATTGAAGGAAGAAACACTCTCAAGTTACACGCAGCACCACTATACCCCAAGGCAGTACTTACATATGGATTATTCGATAAAGTTCCTGTGATTTTAACAAGTGCTACAATGTCCAATTTCACGTCAAAAGGAAAGACTTTTTCGTTTTATGCAGGCCGTGTCGGTGTTAAGGATTACGATAGTATAATTGTAGATAGTCCATTTGATTATGAAAAGAAAACAATGATTATCTGTCCTGATGATGCACCTGACCCCGACAGTTCTGAATTTGGTCAATATTTAGTAGAAAAGCTAGAAGAGATATTGGTTTATTCTGGTGGCAGATTACTGGTTCTCTTCACTAGTTTTGAGGCAATGAATCAAGTTGCGAGAAAGTTACAAGCGTATTGTACTGAACGTGGATTCAATCTTTTAGTACAATTCCCAGGGTGTGACCGCGAAAAAATAATCCATACCTTGCGAACGGATTCGAGGACGGTCGTTCTTGGCTGTTCAAGCTTTTGGACAGGGGTAGACGTAGCAGGGGATGCTCTCACAACGATTGTAATAGCTAAGCTACCTTTCCCGCAGCCAAACGATCCGCTAATCCAAGCACAACTTGCAGTTATTGATAAGGCAAATCGCAGTAGCTTCTTCGACTATATGTTTCCTAAAATGATTGTGAAGCTTAAACAAGGATTTGGTCGTCTTAACCGCTCGATGCAATGTCAAGGAGCAGTCATCATCCTAGACAATCGAATTTATACCAAGCGCTACGGGCCCATGATTATAAAAAACTTACCCAAATGTCAGTATTCTAGGAAATTGGAAGACATCGTTAAAATATTACCATGTTAATGAGAGGATGATGTATATGATGGGAAAAACGCATTTGTTTGTTGGCACTGGTGTTACGCTTTCCGTATTAGCGTTGGCCAATGAGAAGATCACTCTACCCGTAATTGCAATTACCGCTGTCAGTGCAATTCTTGCAGACATTGACGAACCAAATGCACTCTTAGTTTCTAGAGCAATTCCTAAACAATTAATTAGATTACTACAAATGTTACTTATAGGATTGGCGTTAGTCGTATTTTTTGCCGGCTCTTTATATGCCCCTTGGAATACCGTACTGGCTATTCTTCTGGGATCAGTATCATTTATGCCGACTCGTACGATTAGAAACATCATTATGATTCTAATTGGGATTACGCTCATAGCATACGGAAATACCTTCATACCTTGGAATTATATAATTGGAAGTATTCTAATCATCTGCGCTATCGTACCTCACCGTGGTCTTACACATACGATCTATGGAGTTATCGGATGGTCGATACTATTATTCTGTGCCACGCACACATACGGACACACCATTTGGATTGCAGGGGGCTTATCTTACCTCCTTCATCTACTTGCCGACGCCCTTACTAATCATGGAATACGTCCACTACCACCATTTAAATTCCGTTTAAAGCTTCCGATTATGAGTACAGGTACAATGAAGGGTTCCATAGTGGAAAGCATCTGTATCGGTCTTACAATCATTTTAGTATTGTTTAGTTTCCTAAGTGGCGTAACCTTAACCAATCTTAAACTTTAATAGGAGGTACCGAAATGCTAGAACAATCCGTACTTAAACATCCATTAATTAATGATAGCTATGATGCTATTAAAACACGCTACCAACTTACAAAGAAAGAATTTGAAGTGGTGAAATGTCTGAGCATTTTTGGCCAAAATAATAACGATTTAGGAACCACTCTTAATGTCACCGAAAAGACAATGAAAAATCATATCGCAAATATATTTTTCAAGACCAAAACCCGCTCCTCCAGAGAATTACAAGCCTTGGTTCTTCGTGAGACAACTCAATCGATGTTAGAAAATATATTACACATATCTGATACTTCTATAAAATATTGCTTTCAACAACCAGAAAGTACAAGGAATAAGACTCATATAAGTTAATATGGTAGGATAGACAAAGAAGCAGCCGATCACCGGCTGCTTCTTTTATTCTTTCAAATCATTAATCGAAATGATATAATAACTCCATTACGATTCATTATTAATTTTCTTCGCATTTCATATTTCGCGAAGAGTAGAGGATACGACATTCATGTCGTAAAAATAATAAAGGCACTCATTGCCGTGGAGAACAACAAGTATACCTATTTAGGTGTGCTTATTTTGTTTTCCACGGTTTTTTTGTGCCTTAAAAGAGGAGGTAATTAAATGAGCATGAAAATTAATTTAGACAAGCTCAAAAGTAATTTAGGAAAAAAAGAAGACCCTTCCGACTACTCAATAGGTTTATTTAAAGCTATTGAGGCAGCGCACAACGAATGCCACAGTAATCAAGTGGATTGGACTTCTTTCACGCTTAGAGATGCTGAAAAAGCACTTGAGCAGGCAATATGGTATGAAGCAGAGGATGACCCTGACGACATGATTGGGAAACCAAACAAGAATAACGCCATTCATCAATACCTTCATACCGCGGAGACCATGTATTATATCAAAAACTCCAAGCCTCTCAATATCATACCAAGCGATGTTCAATTTTTCTAATGGAAGGTGTGGTGGAAAATGAATCAAACTTATTTTTGTTATGAGCAACTTCACCCAATGCAATCATCATATGACGCATTTGTGATGGTCAAAATAGCTTCAGACAGTGGATGCGACGTACAGAATGATCCAATTGAATTTCACTGCAATGAATGGGGTACACAAGTACCGGTATTTTACGAATGCTTAAGTAAAATTTTTGGAGAAATAAAGTCGGTACACAACGGAGAAGATGTCAACTATCAAGAGGAAAGTATACTTCGAATCCCTCTCCCAGAACTTAATGAGTTCTTTACATTGGTTTCTGCAGAAGAGGGCGAACAATATATCCAAAAATTCAAAGAAAAAATGAATCACATTTGTGATTACTTTGAAATGGAAATGAAAGGTGAGGTTATCGATCATTCCCTTCAGATTACACTCTCAGGATATCATGGGGTGTACTATTATTTCTTGAAAAAATTAGTGGAAATAAAAAATGAGGTACTCGATGTCATCTGTGAACGAAAAGCTAAACTAGTTCAAAACATACGGAACGAAGTCATGTTAAAGATGGTACATGACCGCCTAGGGAAGACAATTGATGTGTCTTTAAACAATCAAACGAGTGTTGTATTCTCCCAAATTATGAATAACTGTAATTTTGAGATTACACAAGAAAATTCATCTGATGAAGACATGATGAATATCCTCAGAGAACATCTTGAGGATTCCCATGTACGTATAACTACAGAGGAGGACGCGGCATGATTAACGAGCACGTTGAAAAGGATCAAATAGAATCAGTGAACGATTTACTACCATCTTTCACTAAGGAAATTGAGGAAGGTAATGGGAACGAGTTAGTTATCCGGCTTCGAGAACATGGTTTGCCCATTGTTGAAGAATATCAACACGGTATCAAACTTGGAGAGGGTATGTATACCCATGAAGCTGTGGCACGTGCTATTTTTCATTCAAATGAAAACGGCGGCTTCGCTACCCCTCTATTACCTAGGGGCACCTTACACTATTCAAAAGATGATGCAGGATTAAGGAGTTATATTTTCTTTGAAGTACAGCCACACAACCGAAGGGTTTATTATCATGAAGCTGTAATCGAAGATATTCCATTTCCTCGTCTGATATTTGGGTTTGCATTAATTACTAAAGGTGAAAAACATGAAATTGCAAAGGTGATGGTAGGTGCACTTGAGCATCAATCCATTACTAATGAGGATGCGGAAGTATACTTTTATCCTTACACCAACGTCGATAGTAATTTTGATATATGTTGGGGAGGGCAACGACTTCCAAGTATAGAACGTGTCTCTCAGTTAACTACAATTCCTGAATTGTTCTTCAACTCGCCAAACTCGGATTGCTATTATTCGACTTCAAATGTTAGTAATCTAACCTATCGAGATCTTGTCGAGCAAGTTAAAGGAACAGAATTTCCAGACCATTATTTAAGAAAGACAGGTATGACAGTATCTGACTGGATTATTCAACTAACACCAGGTTTATAAAAAAATTAATTAAAAATAAATAGCTTGAAGCTGGAGGTAATAAATATGTCTAAAGATTCTTATGGTGAACAAGACTTGTTTTCTTTTTTTGGTAATGGATTCTCTCAGTCGAGTGAGCCAAAATCAGAAGAAAGTGCAGTAGTCGCAAGCGGATCTACTACAATCGTTCAAACGGATACCCAATCAGAACCGACAGTTAAAGATTCTGAATCTGAGATATCCGCTGAAGGTATTACAAATGTTGTTTCACTTAAAGAAAGACGCATTAACAAAGGGAAACATAATCCTTCAAATGACGGGTGCTCTGATTCTTGTGATCCTGAGGGAAATGAAAATGATTCTTTAAGTGAGGACGAAAGTGATGCACTATCCGATGACGAGCAGGAAGACGAAACCGCTGCAGATAATGCTGAGCTGACTGGAGGAGGCGTCACTAAAAATGATAACAAAGCGGTGACTCCTAAAGCTGTAAGCAAACCTGTTTTCAACACGGTCACATTTATCTGCTATGCCGGAATTACCCGTCCAATCACGAAGTATTTCACTGAGGATCAACTAGCAGTACTTGAAATGGAAGATGTTCGTAAACGATTAGAACAGGACTACCCAGAGATGTCAAAAACAAGAACCAAAATGGAATGGGATGAAAAAAAGGGATTGATTATCCCAATTATCACGGGAGGAAAGAAGGGAGCATTCCTTGTAAATGGAACACGAGGATACTTTTCATCTTCAAAAGAATTACACGAGAATATGGAACCTATCAACATATTTGCTACACAAGATGGCTTCTATGAAATTCGTGAAAATCCAATTGGTGTATTTGTAGCTAAAGCGGATCGCCAGGAACTAGAAGAGTGGGATTCATTCGATCAATTCTCGGCCGAACTTCCACCTAATGAACACCTAGAATCTTGCCGTGAAGGATTCAAATTGAAACTCCCTAAAATTCCGGATGAGTTGTTTACCCAACTCTTATCATTCTTTATGGATTATGCAGAGCATGAGGTTGAGGTCATGGGTGTGTTCTATTGGGATAGTATAGGTAAACGGTACATACTTGATGTACCCTTTCAGAGTGTCTCAAAGGTATCCGTGGATCCTTGTTATAGTCAGTTCCCACCAAACTATATTAAGGTGGCTGAGATCCATTCACACAACACCATGAAGGCATTCTTTAGCTCTATTGATAATGCGGACGAGCTTGGAACAATGCTCTACGCTGTGATTGGGCGACTAAAAAAGGGAGACAGTAGCATTCGCTTTGATATACAGACACGTGCAGGTGTATCAGGAAAGTTCATCCCACTTGCACCGACTGTGTGGATTAACGGAGATTACGTCTCAGAAGATTACTCCTGGAATCTAACTCCCTTCACACCTTATCCGACTAAATGGCAAAAACGTGTAACCATACAAGAATGTGGGGGGGAACTAAGTTATGATTAATTTACTCAGTTTCCATAAGACCCAAGAGGAATCTAGCTATTCTCTCCCAACACCGATTACTAAAATCTACTACTATATCGTTCTCGTTGGATCTGGGGGAACCGGCGGTTACACTGTACAGCGCATTTCAAAGATGATGAATGCCTTTAATAATGTAAATTCCTTTCTCTTAATTGCAGATCCAGATACAGTAGAAGAGAAAAACTTGTTACGTCAACCCTTTATAAATTCAGATATTGGACAAAAAAAGGCTGACGTTTTAGCAAGACGTTATGGTACTACTTATGGATTGAAAATCGGTTCTTTTTCTGAATCATATATTGAATCAGTAGAGCAGCTTGAAAGACTATTTTCTCTCACTGATTTCCGCCATAAGCGAGGACAGTTTATACAAAAGGTATTAATTGGTGCGGTGGATAATGATTTTAGCCGCAATATAATGAATGAATACTTCAATCAAACAGATGATCTTATTTACATCGATGCAGGCATTGAAGGAGTATACATTCCTACAGGAGATAAACCCACTCATGAGTGGACTGCAGATGAAAAGACAGATAATTTAGAAAGTGGATATTCGGGGCAAGTAGTCGTTGGGGTAAAGAAAGCAAGCGAGGTCATCTTAGCACCAATTGATGGAATATATCCACTTAATGCTGCAGATGCTATCCCGCCTTCTCACAACTGCGGAACCGAGCCATACCAACCACAAAGAATGATTTCTAATGAAATGGCAGCATTTCAAATTTCAACTGTAATAAACGAGCTGTTTGCAACAAATACCATTCTTATTCATTATTCGAATTTCAACTCTAGATATGGAAGTTCCCGTCCTGTTTATGCAGAAGATTCGAGACAAAAAAATAATGAGTAAGTAGGAATTATTAGCCCCGATGAATTAATCATCGGGGCTTTATTTATGGGAACATTATTATGACTACTATCTCAGTAGCACGAGTGAAATATGAGCACAAAAAAGACTATCTTAACTCTTACAAATCACCATGATGATTCATTGACGAATAATGTAGAATATGGTATTAATATAGTATTATGATTATTAATTAATTTTCTTTGCGATTTTGATGAATCTGCAAAGAAGGAGTTTAGTCGGATATAGTACCCGCATATAAATATACGAGCTTATTAAGCTATGGAGACGCAAGACACGATTTTTTTAGTGTCTTTTTTGTGTTTCCATGGCTTTTTTTGCGTCTAAATTGGAGGAAATAGAAAATGTCGGATGAAATTATAGTTCGAGAAAACATACATACCGCATCCAAGTATGTGATCCCTGAATTACCTTCCGAGATGCTCCCGCTCTATGAGTACGATGAAGTGCACATTAATGTATCTGGAGGTATTGATAGCGTAGCTGTTGTTCTAGTAGCGCTGTATGGCTATCACATACCAAAAGAAAAGATCAAACTGGTGCATATGCGAGTGGATGGAGATCCAAATGATCCAACTAAACGACAATTATTTGATTGGCCACAAACAGATGAATATCTTCACTACATGAGCGACACCCTTGATCTTCCCTTAATTATGATATGGGGGGATATGAATCTGGAAGAACGAATTCGAGATAGAGGCATGTTTCCCAGTTCTCAGTGTCGATTCTGTACTTCCTACATGAAGCGGGATGTTTATGCAAAGTGGGTCCGTCAATTTGATAATTGCAAAATACTTTTATTAACCGGAGAACGTTCAGAGGAGTCCACGGAAAGAGCAGCTAAACCTGTATTTAAGTACCATACAGCTCACGCTGTTGGTAAAAAAGACCGTTTAGTTCATTGGCTAAAACCGATAAAGGACATGCTCAAATTTCAAGTTAGACAACTGGCCGAAGACTATAGTATTAAAATTCATCCATGTTACGAGTGGGTAAGTCGTTGTTCATGTAAATTTTGTATATTTAACACTCTTCTGAAATGCAGCGTACATCACAGTTGTTTCCAGATGATTGGGAATATATGAAACAAATGGAGCGCGATCTTGGCCATACAATGAAAAGTAAAAAGGGTGCTTCCTTTGTACTTGGTGCTTTCATAAAAGATGATCAAATACCATTATTCTTATAAATATAGTCTATTAGGAGGAAATAAAATGAGTATTAGTCTATTCAAAGAAACACAGGTTCGTGAAATTAATCCATCCTTAATTCAACAAATGGAGGACATAGTAACCGAAGTAATTGTGGACTCAAAGTTTCATTCAGACTTTTATATTAATGATATGAAAAGTATGGAATCCTGCAACACATTCGCCTGGTATGTGTACTATTGTGGCACGCACTTCATACCATTAAATGATATGAGCGCAGTCCTCGAATTTCAGAGTGAGTGGATCAATAAATTAAATGATTTAAATGACTGCAAAAAGGCACAGAAAACAGACCGCCTTTATGTTTGCAACACTTCTGTAGGAGAATTAAAACGTATTTACTATTTTGATGAGGGAAATTTGGTTGAACAGGTGCAATCTGCAATTTAACCCTGGACACCTTTAGGGAATTAGAAGATATTACCTTCTAATTCCCAATAAGGTTGCCTATGGGTGGTAATCTGATTTGAAAACCATATTACAATTATAGGAGGATTAAGTTTATGACAACAGCACTGACAACAGAGATTAAATTGAAAGTATTATACGAAGAAGATAATGCGGAAGGTGATGTAACCGCATATATACCAGCTTTACGACTTGGAGTACGAGGAGACACATTCGATGAGGCACGCGAGAATGCAAAAGATTTAATTGCAATGGAACTCGAGGAAGCTCATAAACAACGAAGATCAATCCCTCAGGATACAGGAACAATCGAGTACATTACAGTAAGTATTTCGACAGATAATTAACCCCCCAATCTCCGCCCCGGAGATTAAGGGGGTTCTTTTATACGCAGATGTTCATATGCATTGTAGACGAATTAATAGATACCCATAGCAAGCCCTACAATCAATTCTTGGACATTCTAATATTCCGCATTAAAGTTATACTTGATATTGCTATAAACGCATTAGAGGAGCTTATGATGGCTTTTACATAACAATATAAATCAATCTGTTGGTTCAATCATCCTCAGTTTGATATTTCACCATATCTAATTCAACACGAACTGGAACGAGGCTCTAAACCTATTCATTAATTCGAGGAATTGTAAAGGTTCGTTGGAATTTGATTTCTTAAGATACTTACTACGGAAAAGAACATAGAGCCTTTACTGAACATGACATAATTACCTTTCGAACCTCGACTGAACTGCTATCTCGTGATGTTGAATATGATAGAGCCATAATACTATAGCAGAAAGGTATAAGAAGCCTTTACAAAGCGACTCAGTAGCTGTGGTCACTACGCAAAGTAGCAGCCATGATATCGCTATGTTGAATACAAAGGTTGATGAACACTTATTGGCGCTGTAACCATGCTTTCTAATCAAATATATCAAATCGTGCTTTTTGAACACGTTTATTATTTTTTTGAATTCATAAACATTGATTTTGCATGTATACAAAGTTATAATTGCTCCTATAGAAATGGAGGATGTATATGCGAAAGTCTGCAATGATTGAAACATCTGTGAAAGATGAACTAAACGAGCTAAAAGAAAGTCTAAAACTAAAAAATGATACGGATACCATAGCTTTTTTGCTTTCTTTATATAGAGAAACTCGTGAAATACCCAAATCTACCGTTCAACTACTCATAGAACTGCAAAATTAAAAAGTTACCCTTCATAGATCTTGATTACAGCAATACGCTCATGGCCAACTTCACGGCTTACAATTAAAGCTGCATTATCTCGGCTGTATCCCTTCTCTGAACTCCTGTTTCATTCGTTCCTGACGTAGCTGTACCGCAAGCCATGAAACGTAAGGCTTGGCATCGGGTTTTCAACAATTACTGAAAGACAAGAATGTGGCTGCGTAGATGAATATGATGAATGGTGGTCCTAGTAGATAAAACATCATTCGTTGTTGAATATAGTGACCTCTGATAGAATGGGCTTACTATTCAAAGGAGTGAACATAATGTCTAAATATAAGTTCGATATTGGAATCGTTGATATAGAGGTCAATATTCCTGAACAATTAACTGCATATAGGAATAAGGGTGGGAGAGGTGAACCAGAACCCTTTCGTACAGTATCATTTAAGAATTTAAGTACCGGTGTAATCACGAAGCATGACTGTTATCAAGAAGATATTCTTGATGATATAAAAAATGATGTGCGTTATGTATCAGTAGGTAGGGTACAGGGGACTCAATTTTATAAGCACTGGATGAAATTACTGTTTAAAAGTAAATCAAAAACACCATCTACATTCGCATTAATTCAAAAAGGTGGAGGCTATGTTCAGCGGTATCAAGGCGAATATGCCGGTCAACATAAACATCAAGAAAACACATTTTATTTCATCGTGAATGGCGAAAAAGTCAAAGCTTCAGATTACTATTATGAAGCCAATACTGATAACAAATACGAATTATAAGAGATTATCACGTATCTAAATTAGTTTTTGTCAGGTGCACCATGATTATTTAAAAGCCTTAATACAAGGCTTTTTTTGATGAACAAAATTAAGTTAATGAACATTCATACTTTAATGCTTTAACGCTTTAGTGCATATACATAAAAGTTGTATTTTGTACACATGTACACATGTATATATACATAAACTTTGAACCCCCCCTATTGTCCAATGTCGGATGACAAGAATGTGTTCCGATAAATGACAAGAATCTATACCGATTGCCGTAATATGTATTCTCTTCTTCTCTTTATTTAGAGTACAATAAAAAGCTGATCTTTAACAAGAAAAGATCAGCCTTTATCGAGAAGACTCATAAACCCCATTTCCTTGTAGATTCTTACTCACTCTAAGCCCTCCTAATTAAGTTAGGTAGTCCAATACGTAATATCATTTTGTATCACAGGAGGGTGATGACGGTATTACTCCATCACGGTCAGAATCCTCCAAAATTATGATGCCCTCTAACTTAAATTTATCATCCCACCGTATGTAACGTTGTAGTTCTAGCCCTTCTAGTGCTGATGTTATATCCTATATTTATTCCATTTGCTTCATATTGACCTGCTCCCATCGATTCTTTAATTTTCTTCGCAAATATCTTAAAGAACCTTTTCGCTCCACTTGACATAGCTCTAGTCCTCCCCGATCTAGTTGATATAAACCTAAAAGAACGTTGATGGTTGAAACCTTCAACGTTCTAGCCATTTTATCGCTTAAAGACT
>Ga0153923_100159_pt1 | contig 30043 bp, 25 predicted proteins | sample TSNJ007MetaG_FD_104682 | JGI IMG/M metagenome (GOLD analysis project Ga0153923, IMG submission 104682) | Attine ant fungus gardens microbial communities from New Jersey, USA - TSNJ007 MetaG | ecosystem: Host-associated > Fungi > Mycelium > Unclassified | place: USA: New Jersey, Brendon T. Byrne...
GACTGAAGTCGGCAGGATTGCTGGGTTTATCTCGGAGGAAGAGAATGATGTAACACCGCTGCAAAAGAAACTAGATGAACTAGGAAAATATTTCACCTTTATTATTCTTGGTGTCTGTGTAGTCATTTTTGCCGTCGGTATATTTGAGGGTAGAGAGCTGCTGGATATGCTTCTCACCTCGATCTCACTTGCAGTAGCAGCGATTCCTGAAGGGCTGCCAGCAATTGTGACGATTATATTGGCACTCGGAGTGCAGCGGATGGCTAAACGTAAAGCGATCATTCGCAAACTCCCCGCTGTAGAAACGCTCGGAAGCACCGAAATTATTTGCTCTGACAAGACAGGTACTTTGACTCTAAACAAGATGACTGTCGAAAAAGTGCATGTCAATGGAACTACGAAAGAAGCTGCTGAAGGTCTTGAAGGGACACCGGGTGGTGAACTATTGCTTCAGGCTATGACGCTTTGTAATGATTCCAGCATTGACGAAGGGAATTCCTCTGAAGAACCTGGAGGGAATGATGGAGCTAAGGACCCGCAAACTAAGAGTGGTAAAGCGATTATCGGGGATCCTACGGAAACAGCGTTAGTGGACTACGCGCTCAGTATAGGTACTGACAAAAGGGATTTAGAAAAGAAATTCCCACGTAAAAATGAACTGCCATTTGACTCCGATCGCAAGCTGATGACGACGATTCATGAAGTTGAGAACGGACGTTATCGTGTGTTAACGAAAGGTGCACCAGATGTGCTTTTGTCCAAATGCAGCCATATCTATGTGGATGGAGAGATCGTTCCTTTTAATGATGAACATTCACGACATATCATGGAAAGTAATACAATGCTTGCGAATGATGCACTGCGGGTGCTGGCATTTGCTTTCAGAGATGAACAGCAGCTACCGACTAACCTCTCCCCGGAAGCTACGGAGAAAGAACTTGTATTTATCGGTTTAGTCGGTATGATTGATCCTCCACGAGAGGAAGTACGGGATGCGGTAGCTATCTGTCGTAAAGCGGGGATTAGACCTGTAATGATTACAGGAGATCATCGAGATACTGCAGCGGCCATTGCTAAAAGATTAGGTATTATCGAAGATGAGACAGGCGTATTGACCGGCAGTGAGCTGGATAAATTCAGTGAAGAGGAATTTGCTGAGAAAGTCACTAATTATTCGGTTTATGCACGTGTATCTCCTGAACATAAAGTTCGGATCGTTAAGGCGTGGAGGAAAAAAGGGAAGATTGTTGCCATGACGGGTGACGGTGTGAATGATGCTCCTGCGCTTAAATCATCAGATATCGGCGTCGGGATGGGCATCACAGGAACGGATGTAGCTAAGGGCGTCTCAGATATGGTGCTAGCTGATGATAACTTTACGACCATAGTTGTTGCTGTTGAAGAAGGACGGAAGGTTTACAGCAATATCCGTAAGGCCATCCAGTTCCTACTCTCAGCCAATCTTGGGGAAGTGCTTACGCTATTCATTGCAACCATGATCGGCTGGCGGATACTCGAGCCAATTCATATTCTGTGGATTAATCTTGTTACCGATACCCTACCGGCATTAGCTCTTGGGCTTGAGAAGGCGGGGGATGATTTGATGTCGAAGAAACCACGCAAAGCCAGCAGCAGTATCTTTGCTGGTGGCGTGGGAATCGGGATCATCTACCAGGGTATATTAGAGGCCGCGCTTACGCTGTTTGTATACCAGTGGGCACATACCCATTACAATGAGGGGATTGCGGTTACGATGGCATTCGCCACATTAGGATTGCTGCAAATTTCTCATGCGTTTAACGTCAGATCCAATACGAAATCGTTGTTCCAGATTGGCTGGTTCAGCAACCGGTATATGCTGTGGGCATCACTGATCTCTACACTTATGCTGGTGCTGGTGATTATCATCCCAGGACTGAATGACTGGTTTGGTGTCTCACATTTAAGCGGGTTACAGTGGGGAATTGTAATTGCTGCAGCACTGGCGATTATAGTGATTGTAGAGTTTGTAAAGCTGTTTGTACGTTTAAGTGGCAAGGGCAAGAACTGGGATTAAGAATACCGCTTTATGCTGCAACAAAGAAGCCTGAACCCTTCCATAGCGGAGGATTCAGGCTTTCTTAATAGGTGCCATTAGCCAGTAATATGGGTTACAGAATGCGCTGCATATGCAGGATTACGTTGCTCCAATACCCTGAGTCCAGCTCACTGATCTGAACCCCGGGATCACCCCAAGTATGAATGAACTTTCCATCCCCAATGTAAATACCGACATGCCCGGGTATAGCGTCACTTTCAAACCGACCTGGGACAGTGAAGAATATAAGATCGCCGACATCTAATGCACTGCGTTGTACGCGAGAACCTATATTATCTTGATCCTTGGCTAAGCGCGGTAAGTTTACACCGAATTGTTTGAATACATGCCTTGTAAAAGAAGAACAATCAAATTTCTTAGTCTCTTCATAAGGCCCGGTACCGAATTCATAAGGCACACCTAAGAATTTTTTGGCATAAGTAACTAATTCCTTCTTATCTGCTTCAGAAATACTTTGAATGTGAAATGGTTTAGCTTCATTCAATGATTTAGCAGATGGTGTTTTTATAATAGCTTCATGGTCGGTCGGTGTGGCTATGTTGATTTCACCAGACTGAGGATTCCAACCCACCTCCGTTTGAAGAAATTTGGATAGGGCTAAAGGTGTGATATAGATTTGACCTTCTTGTCGTCTAGGTGCCTGCGGTAATGTGATTTTCTCACCTAGGGAGAAGACTTGAGTAGAGCCAGGGCGCAGCATATACATAACATCACTGTAGCCAATTTTGGTGTATCCCCCATGAGTAGCATCATCTTTCATACGATAACCGAGTGAAGTAATCGCAGGTTTGAGTGGAATCCAGTACTTTCCTTGAGCATCGGTGATGGCGGACTTTTCATAATAACTTGAGGCTTGCATGCCATCGGGAGTTACGGCGTTTACCTTGGGTTTTTGTGATTGTGAAGAGTAACCGCATGCGGTACTTGATAAAACGGCAGCGAGCAATACAGTAGCAGTGGATAGTAATTTTTTGTGGTTATTAGGCATATGACACGCTCCAAATTCAAACTGTAGTTTAAGTTTGTGCAGGGGGCTTTTTTTTATGTAATGGGGACCAAGGCAATCACTGTAAGACATAACCAAGTCCTTCCTATATTGGTGAGTTATGCGCTATAAAATTTGTAATCTATGGAAGTAGGATAAGTGATTGACGGATAAACAACCTCCATATAATATAGGTTTAATAGATTTCTATCATTATTGTGAGGTACGTGTAAGCTTATGCTTTAATGCTTTTATCGATAAAAGTGATAATGCTGAGTCGCTCACTTTGATGCACGCGTTAATAATCTAATGAAATGGGGTACTTTAATGAAAAAGAGAAACATTTTTGCAGGTTTAAGCTTATGCTTCATGCTAGTAGCTGCTGGCTGTGGCAACAATAATGCCGCTGTAAACTCAGGAAACGCAACAAGCACTGGAAATGCGCCAACGAATGCTGGAACCGCTGATTCCAAAACGTACAAAATCGCAATTTCCCAATACGTAGAACATCCATCACTTGATGCTACACGCGAAGGTATTCTTGCTGCTTTGAAGGATGCCGGGCTTGTTGAAGGAGAGAACCTGAAGGTTGACCTTGAGAATGCTCAAGCTGACCCTGCGAATAACTTGACCATTGCTCAGAAGATTGCAGCTGACACTAATGATTTGGTATTGGCTATTGCAACACCTTCTGCTCAATCGGTTGTTCAAGCGCTTAGTAAATCAAGTAAGGACACTCCGATACTGTTCGCAGCAGTGACTGATCCACTCGATGCAAAGATCGTAACTGATCTGGAGCACCCAGGTGGAAATGTTTCTGGTGTATCAGATACGAATCCTGAAGCTATTAATAGATTAATGCAATTCATTGCTACTCAATTTCCTAATGTGAAGAAGCTGGGCATTGTTATCAATGAAGGTGAACCGAATGCTGTAATTATGGCGGATATTGCTAAGAAAGAGCTGGATAAACATGGCATTGAGCTTGTGAAGGCAGCCATCACAAATACTTCTGAAGTGAAGCAAGCTGCTGAATCACTAGCTGGTCGTGTAGATGCATTCTACATTACTTTGGATAACACAGTAGTGAGTGCTGTTGATACGATTATTCAAACAGCTAATGATAAGAAAATACCGTTCTTCTCCAGCGACCGGGATACCGTTGAAAAAGGCGCATTTGCAACCGTTGGCTTCAAATATTTCGACCATGGTTACCAAGTTGGACAAATGGCAGTGGACATTCTGAAGAATGGTAAAAAGCCAGCAGATATGAAAGTAACGATGCAAGAAAAGCTCGATCTTATCCTTAACCTTAAAGCGGCTGCCGCACAAGGCATAGAAGTGACGGATGCGATGAAAAAAGAAGTTGCCGATCAAGCTAACAATATTATTCAATAAGACATTCTATAGGGGCGATTCCATGAGGGCGCCCCTTGATGCTTGAAAGGAGAAGACTTCTATGTATGATTCAATGCTCGGGGCTGTGGAGATGGGTTTGCTCTATGCATTTATGGCTTTAGGGGTGTATATTACTTTTCGCATTTTGGATTTTCCTGATTTGACTGTAGATGGAAGCTTTACTACTGGCGGTGCTATTGCAGCCGTTATGATTACTAATGGTTATGCACCCTGGTTAGCCACGCTTGCTGCTATTGCAGGTGGGATGCTGGCAGGAATGTGTACCGGTCTACTACATACGAAGGGCAAGATTAATGGATTGTTATCCGGGATTCTAATGATGATCGCACTTTATTCCATCAATCTGAGAATTTTTGGCGGTAAGCCTAACTGGTCACTAATGGGTGATACCACGTTGTTCTCGTCTATCAATCCGCTTCTTGTTCTTCCTTTTATTGTTTTATTTGTGAAAATTCTAATGGATTTATTCTTGCGTACTGATCTTGGGCTTGCTTTAAGGGCTACCGGAGATAATGCAAGAATGATCCGTAGTCTGGGTGTAAACACAGATAATACGACAATTCTCGGCGTCAGTTTATCCAACGGAATGGTGGCACTTTCAGGTGCATTGATCACTCAGTATTCTACCTTTGCGGATTCCTCAATGGGTATAGGGATGATTGTTATCGGCTTAGCTTCGGTAATCATTGGTGAAGCCATTTTCGGTGCTGGAAATGTATTCCGTGCGACGTTGGCAGTTGTTCTGGGATCTATTGTTTACCGAATCGTAGTTGCATTAGCCTTGTATGTACCATGGTTGAGACCTTCGGATCTTAAGCTGATTACGGCGATTATCGTTATTTTCGCACTTGTATTCCCATCGATTCAGCGTTTCTTGAAGCAGAAGAATATGGCGCGTAAACGTTCGCTTGAATTAGCTGAACAAGCGCTTAGCAGCAAGAGAGGAGGCACCATCGATGCTTAAACTGGATAACGTATCTAAGCTGTTTAATCCTGGGACACCGGATGAGAAGATCGCGCTACTTGGCATTGATTTGGAGCTTCTTCCTGGTGACTTTGTTACCATTATTGGAAGCAATGGTGCTGGTAAATCAACGCTAATGAACATTATTTCTGGTGTGATGAAGCCGGATCTTGGTTCAGCTAGTATTGAAGGGAATTCGATTAGCCATTTAGCAGAATATCAGCGCAGTCGCTGGATCGGACGGGTTTTTCAGGACCCGATGGCAGGTACGGCTCCACGGATGACGATTGAAGAAAATTTAGCGATGGCTTTTAAAAGAGGGAAGAGTAGAGGATTATCGTTTGGTGTAAATGCAGCGAGACGGGCGATGTTTCGTGAGGAGTTAAGTCGTCTCGGGATTGGATTGGAGAATCGTCTGCGAGCTAAGGTAGGATTATTATCTGGTGGGGAGAGACAAGCACTGAGTTTGCTAATGGCAACCTTTACCCAGCCGCAAATTTTGCTGTTAGACGAACATACAGCGGCACTTGATCCTTCACGAGCGGAGCTGATTACTAAACTGACAGAGTCTATCGTCCGTGAGATGAAGCTGACTACGCTTATGGTTACCCATAACATGGAGCAGGCTATACGTCTTGGCAATCGTCTTATCATGATGGATAAAGGCCGTATTATCCTTGATATTGATGAAACAAGGAAAAAGGATCTTACGGTAGAACGCCTGCTGGGAGAATTTGAGACCATCAGTGGTCATAAACTGGCGGATGATCGAATGATGCTTGGTTAGTTTTGTATAGGAGTATCTTAGGCTCAGGATAGGGGCTTAAAGTGAATTCTGACTCTGGATTTCACTTTAAGTCCTTTTTGTTGTAAGTTTTCCCGAATGCTTCAATATCATTTATGATAGGATATAGTGACGATAAATATTATTCCCATAATAAGGGTTTGGAGTGAATTGGAGGATGCTTATGTTTTGGAAGAATGTTAGCGCTTACAGGAGTTCGGGTATTTTTAATAAAATGATATTGATCATTTCATTTTTGCTGCTGCTGTCCTTTCTGTTCTCTTTAACCGTCCTGCAGTATGTTTATCGAATTTATGACAAGCAAATCTATGAAAAGGCATCTGAAGTGCTGGGAATGTCATCTATCAGTATAGAGAGTACTTTGAGAGAGCTGGAACAACTTTCTTTTACAGTGGTCTCTGATGAGCAAATTCAGGAATGTCTTCGCCAGTTACAGGATGATCCTCAACCATATGAACGGCAGGTCCTACATAATAAAATCATCAACAGGTTAGTTGCCTTTGCAGGAGCAGAGAAATACGTTTATTCCATGATGTTGTTGGATACGAATGGCGGAGCTATGACTGCGGGTAATCGGGAAGGTGTATCACAGGATCTCCAGGATCAATTAAAGCCTCTGGCTAAGGAAGCTAGCGGTAGTATTGTGTGGTATCCCCAAGGGAATAAGAATTCACTCCTGGCTGTTCGGCAGATTAAATCTTACACCGGATCAACCTTTACGCTGGACGATTTAGGGACGTTAGTCATTCGAATTCGGATTGATCGTATTATTGCAGATAGCACTAGTAACACTTCGGATGGCGATCAGTTGATTGTTGCAGATGCGACTTCAGGGCTAGCGGTTTATCCCCAAACTCCGATGTTGCTGCCAAATGAGCTTAAAGCGGAAACGGAACGTTCCGAGCTTTATCGTACGGCTAAGTATGAAGAAGGAACATATTTTATAACGAAGACTAAATCATCTTATATGGAATGGATGTATATCAATGCGACCCCCTTCAATGAGATGTTCAAACATATTACTTTTGTAAAAAAATTGGTCGTCATCATATTCGCGCTCATATTACTAATTGGATTGCTCTTAGGCTATCGATTAGCCCGAAGTATTGTACGCCCGATTTCAAAGCTGACCAAAAAAATGAAACAAATCGAGAAGGGTGATCTGGATAATCTGGAGGAACAGTCGCTAGGTGTCGTTTCACAAACTGCGCAGGACGAGGTAAGTCAGCTTAACAGAACCTTTAAAATGATGATCCGCAGAATCAGAGAACTTATCGATGAGAATTATGCGAAGCAGCTCATTATTAGAGAGACCGAGCTTAAAGCACTGCAGGCACAGATCAATCCGCATTTTTTGTACAATACACTTGAATCGATCAATTGGTTAGCGAAGATGAACAAGCAAGCTAAAATCTCAGAAATGGTAGAAGCGCTTGGCTATTTGTTTCGCAGTTCGATTGGTCTTAAAGACCCGTTGATTACGATTGAAAAAGAGCTCACCATTGTGCGCAATTATGTCATTATCCAGAAGACACGATTTGACGAGAGACTTGATTTCCGCATGGATTTTCCAGAGCATTTGCATGACGCTTTAATTCCGAAGCTGACGCTTCAGCCGTTGATCGAGAATGCGATCCGATATGCATTGGAGCCTAATATCGAGCCTTGCACGATTTCTATAACCGTAAGTGAGGAAGAACAGGGCCTTGATATTCGTGTTAGTGATAATGGGCCGGGGATGAGTGCCGAGTTCATCAAAGATTTACAGCAGGGAAGAGTTAAGACACGTGGCGAAGGCATTGGGTTAGCGAACATCGCAGAGCGTATTCAAATCGTATTTGGCCCAGAATGGGGTACAGTGATTGAAAGTGAGCCAGGTCAAGGAACGACAATACATGTACGTATACCTTATTTAAAAGGAGTGCAAGAGAATGTATAAGTTACTGCTGGTTGATGATGAACGGTTGATACTAGAAGGCATATCTCAGGTAGTGGACTGGGCACAGGCAGGAACGGAACTTGTGGGTACTGCACGAAACGGGATAGAAGCCTTAGAGAAAATAGAGGAGCTTCGCCCTGAAATAGTGATTACTGATATTTCCATGCCCGGATTGGATGGACTAGGCTTGGTGCAGAAATGTAGTGATCGGTTTCCTGAGGTAAAGTTCATTATGTTGACGGGGTATAAGGATTTTGACTACGCTTGTATCGCTATGCAGCATGGAGTGAAACATTATCTGCTTAAGCCGTGCAACGAGAATCAAATTCATGATGCGTTAGTTGAACTGGTAGCAGAGCTCGATGAACTTAAGGGCCGGACGGAATTTGTAAATGATATGAAGCAACGTTTTACTAAAGTTCTACCGCATGTAAAGGAACAATTTTTGAAGGAATGGATCTCTAACAAAACGTACGGGAGTCAAGATTTAGAGTATTATCAGGAGCTGCTAGGTATCGAATTAAATGACAAAGTGGTGCGTTTGATCTTGTTCAGACTGGAAGGTTCTTATGAATATGAGCAACTATTTGCTTTGCAAAATATTGCACAGGATATGCTGCAAGAAACGCTGCTTAGTACAAGGATAGGCGGATTTATTCTGACACTAATGGAAGTCGAAGGAGAGGCTGCGCTGAATAGTACACTGCTTGAACGAATTTCTGATGTACGGAAAATGTTCTACAAATTTTATAAAGTGGATGTAACCATTGCGATTAGTGACGCGGACTTCATGATATATTCACGGAGATTGTATCGTCAGACTCTGCAATGCCTTAACCACTGTTTTTATATGGAAGAGGGAGGCCTGATCACAGGAAGTGATATTCCTAGTGATGAACTAAGCGGAAGAAATGACATTGAACTAGATGAAGAGCAAATCTGTCTGCTGATTAAGGCGGGCGAACAAAGTGCAGTAGAGTTTGAATTAGAGCGGTTATTTAATCTGCTAGCTGAACAGCGTGTGGATATTAATGTAACGCGATCTTATGTTTTACAATTGTATTCTGCGATGATACGTCTAGCCGTCCCTGATGAAAGAAATACCTTTACTTCAAGTATGGTGGAACTGGCTGAGATCAGGACTTTAAGTGGTCTTAAAGCCTATGTAAAAGATGCTGCTGCTCGTTTGACAGCGATGTATGATCGTCATTTTCGCTGTCGCCAATCCTTAATCGTAGATAAAATGTTCAAAATTATTGCGGATGATTATAAGAATGCGGAACTGTCACTTAACTCAGTCGCTGCTGAGATGTTATATATGAATCCTGATTATCTCGGGAAAATATTTAAGAAAATCACGGGGGAGAAATTCTCTAATTACGTTACCAATTACCGGATTACTAAAGCATCAGAACACATTATGCATAGTGGTGATGTAAGAGTATTTGAGCTCGCTGAAATGTTCGGCTTCGGTGGGAATGCACAGTATTTTAGTCAAGTGTTCAAAAAAGTAACTGGGCAGACACCCACAGAATTTATGAAACCCTCTCAAGGGAACTGATTATTGAACAAACAAGACGGTTTTTTGTATTCAACAATCACTGAATATTTGAGAAGATTTATACATGAAAGCGCTACCTAAAGGGATCAGAGCCTTTATACTATTATAGGAAAAGGGGACATGAATTTGAAAAAGAGATTCGCTTTACTAGCCGTACCATTGTTGTTGTCATCGATGTTAGCTGGTTGTGGTGGAGGTAATAACAATAATAGTGCTGCCGCTACGGATTCCGCTACAAACACGCCTTCAGAAACGAAACCCGCAGCTACGACTTCAGCAGAACCCGTAACTCTGCGTATAGCTTGGTGGGGTGGAGATACACGGCATTCTTATACACAACAAGTGATTGATATGTATGAAGCCAAATACCCGAATGTAACGATTGAGCCTGAATATGCTTCATTCGATGATTATTGGAAGAAGCTTGCGCCTCAAGCAGCAGCGAATCGACTTCCTGATATCGTTCAAATGGATATTTCTTATATTAATCAATATGGATCTAACGGACAGCTCGAAGATTTGAAGCCTTATTTGAACTCTCAGATCCAAGTCGGCGATGTGAATGAGAACGTCCTTAGTACTGGGGTAATCAATGAGAAGCAATTCGGAATTCCATTAGGCGTTAACGTACTTGGTTTTCAATATGACCCAGAATTGCTGAAGAAGGCAGGGGTGGATTCCATTCCTGAGAACTGGACTTGGGATCAATACAAAGAAATTGCTGCGAAAGCTAAATCAGCTGGACTGTATATCGACGGTTCTATGGCAGCTGACGTATTCTTCAACTATTATCTGCGTACAAAAGGGCTGGCACTTTATAACAATGATGGTTCAGCGCTTGGATATGAGGATGATGCCTTGTTCACTGACTTTTTCGGAATGCTGTCTGGTTTAATTAAAGATGGAGCGGTTCCATCCCAAGACAAACTGAGCCAAAACAAAGGCGTTATCGAGGAGTCGGATATAGTAAAAGGAACAGGTATCGGCGTATGGCAATGGTCTAACCAATATGTTGCATTGCAAATCGCTGTAAATCGTCCTATGGCACTGGCACAAATGCCTGGTCCGGATATGGAAAAAGGACTCTATATGCAGCCAAGTATGTATTGGTCGGTTACTTCTAACTCAAAAGTGAAGGAAGAAGCAGCGAAGTTCGTTGATTTCTGGATTAATGATCCCGAAGCCAACAATTTAATCAAAGGCGAACGTGGTGTGCCAATTTCAAGCAAAATCAAAGAATCTGTAGCTTCACAATTAACGGATTCCGGTAAGCAAGTATTTAAATTCGTAGCTGACATGGAGCCTACTACTTCTCCAATGAGTCCGCCAGTTGGATCGCCAGAGGTAGTAGCACTCCTTACAGACCTTGCTGAACAAATGAACTTCGGCAAGATTGACCCAGCCGCCGCCGCCGCACAGTTCCGAAAAGAAGCGAACGCTATTCTCTCCAGCCGGTAATAGAAGGTAACAGATAACTATACTGCGTCTAACATGGGAAACGGCATGCCATTTGGTTAGGCGGCAGTCCGTTTCCCTTATTATTCACATAAAAAGGAGTTGGAGACCCTTGGCATCCACGAATCCCCTTCCTTCGAATCCGCTGGCTTTTAAGAAAAAGAAGCTAACAGGCCGGAGTTTACGAAGCAACCTTACAGGATATGCCTTTATCAGTCCATTCGTCATTGGCTTCCTTTGCTTCACATTGATCCCGATGATCATTTCTCTTTATCTTTCTTTTACCAAATACAATTTGTTCGCTCCACCTAAATGGATCGGATTTGATAATTACATCAAAATGTTCTCGAATGACCCGAAATATTTACATTCACTAAAGGTGACGCTGCTTTACGTATTTATTGGTGTGCCTTTACGTCTCACCTTTGCATTATTTGTGGCTATGATTCTAAATACTAAATCGCGCATGATCGGAGCCTATCGTACAACTTATTATTTACCTTCTATTATAGGTGGCAGTGTGGCGGTATCCATCATGTGGCGTAATATTTTTAGTGATACTGGAATTATTAATGGCATGCTCGGTTTTTTCGGCCTTGGTCCAGTAAGTTGGTTTGGTAATCCGAGCGCTGCGCTTATTATGTTGATCACTTTATCCGTGTGGCAATTTGGTTCATCCATGTTGATCTTTCTGGCAGGTCTAAAGAATATTCCTGGTGAAATGTACGAGGCAGCTAGTGTAGATGGAGCAGGCTTTTTCAGAAAGTTCTTTAAGATTACAATGCCCCTCCTAAGCTCAGTTATTCTGTTCAATCTAGTCATGCAGACGATCAGTGCATTTATGACCTTTGTTCCAGCTTATATTATCTCTAAAGGTGAAGGCGGACCAATGGACGGTACGATGTTGTATTCTCTATATCTATTCCGTCAGGCCTTTATGTTTAATAACATGGGTTACGCTTCAGCTATGGCGTGGGTGATGTTGTTGCTAGTCGGCATCATGACCGGAATTTTGTTCAAGTCATCCAAATCGTGGGTCTTCTACGAATCGGAAGGAGGAAAATAATCCATGGCGAAAATGAAACTGAAATGGCCGCTGTATCATATTCTTATCGGTGGCCTCGCTATCATTATGCTGTATCCGATTTTGTGGATGATCATGAGCTCTTTTAAAGAGAGCCGGCTTGTATTCGTTACCGCTCAGCACCTTCTTCCCGATCCATGGGTATGGGGGAATTATGCTAAAGGCTGGGAAGGGATTGCCGGATATTCCTTTGGTGTCTTCATAAAGAATTCATTAATTATTGTCGTTGTTGCCACTCTAGGAGCGGTGGTTTCTTCTTCACTGGTAGCCTTCGGATTTGCACGTAATAAGTTTGTAGGGCATGGCTTATGGTTCGGTATCATGATGATGACGCTTATGCTTCCTTCAGATGTAGTGCTAGTCCCGCAATATATCATCTATGCGAAATTGGAATGGCTCGATAGTATCAAGCCGATCGTGGTTCCACAGTTCTTCGGTGTTCCGTTCTTTATTTTCCTAATGCTGCAGTTTATTCGGACAATACCTGTTGAACTTGACGAAGCGGCTACGATTGATGGGTGCGGGAAATTTGGTCTGTACTTCAGAATCATTCTCCCACTCATCCGTCCATCTATGGCTACTGCAGCGATCTTTTCCTTCTATTGGCGCTGGGAAGACCTGCTTGGGCCAGTGTTGTACCTGAACTCTCCATCTAAATATACAGTTTCTATGGGGCTGAAAATGTTCCTCGACAGTGAGTCCGTGTCCAACTGGGGACCCATGTTCGCCATGTCCGTTCTTAGCTTGGCACCCGTCATGATTATTTTCTTTATTTTTCAAAAGCAGATTGTGGAAGGAATCAGCACCAGTGGTTTGAAAGGATAAAATATCTAATGAAGAAAGGTGCGGCTGAATTTGGATAGCTATCATTTTGACTTTGGGATTAAAGATACAGTGCCCGGCTACACCAAAATTCGGCCGGACTCACGATACTCTCCGGATGCGCGATTTGGTTTTACTTCAGACTCAGCAGTATTCGGGCGTTCCAGGGGAGGAGCAGATCCATTAAGAAGTGATTTCTGCATTCCGCAGAAGGCAGCCTTCCTGTTAGATATTCCTGATGGGATTTACCGGATTTCTTTGTTACTTGGTGACTCCTTAGCAGATACGAGTACAATAATTCGAGCAGGTGATGGTAAGTACGTATTAGATACATTGAACGTCCCGGCAGGTCAGTATATACGAGAATCATTTGCGATGCGAATCATGGGTGGTCAGCTAAAGCTCTCCTTCTCAGGTATTGCGCCTCGAATAAATGCTCTCGACATTGAGCCTGACAACGAAACGCTTGTCTTATATTTGGCTGGTGATTCTACGGTGACCGATCAAGGAGAAGCTGGTTATCCCTATGCTGGCTGGGGCCAGTTGCTGCCTCGCTGCTTCAAAGCAGGTCTTGTAGTGGATAATCGAGCCATTTCAGGACGTAGCTCCAAGAGCTTTATTGAGGAAGGGCATTTGGACAACATTTCTACTGTGCTTCGGCCCAGAGATTATATGTTCATACAGTTTGGTCATAACGATTCAAAAGGGGATGAACATAGACACACCGAACCTTTCACTACATATAAAGAATATTTGCTGCGGATGATTACAGTTGCTAGGAAAGCAGGAGCCTACCCGGTACTGGTGACCGCTGTACATAGGCGGAGATTTGATCCTGTAGAAGCTATAGTAGACAGTCATGGAGAGTATTTAACGGCAATGAAAGAGTTGGCTGAAATTGAGCAGATCCCCCTAATCGATTTGGCGGAGAAGAGTCGTAAGCTTTTTGAAGCCTATGGTGTGGAAGGAACAAAGGATCTGTTCATGTGGTCCTATCCGGGAGAATATATCTTGCATCCAGTTGGCGTACAAGACAATACACATTTTCAGATTTTAGGAGCACGTCTGCTTGCTGATCTTATTGTAGAGGGCATCCGTGAAGCCGGTTTAAATGATCTCATTATCCATCTTCGGCAGGGTGAATAAAAATAATCCTTTGGGGTATTAAAGATCTATCGATTCAACTTTTGTATGCGAGGTTAAGGTTAAGGAAAGAACTTAACTGGAAGGCTTGCATGACAAGAAGGAGGATACTTAAACATGGCAGATAAGAAGCTGGAAGGTAAGGTAGCGATTGTAACAGGAGGTGGTTCCGGCATTGGACGAGCAACTGTGCTTGAGTTCGCTCGTAACGGGGCCAAAGTTGTGCTGCTGGATAGAACTGTTGAGAACGCAGAAAAGGTTAGAAAACAAGTGGAGAAAGAAGGCGGAGAAGCCCTCGTAATTGAATGCGATGTTGCTGAACCCCCGCAAGTGGAAGCTGCCATAAACAAGGCGGCCGCGAAATGGGGTCGTCTTGATGTTGTTTTTGCAAACGCAGGGATTAATGGAGCCATGACGCCCATTGAAACGATGGATATTGAGTCTTGGGACCAGACGATTCACATCAACCTTCGTGGAACCTTCGCGACTGTTAAATATGCGATACCGCATCTAAAAGAAAGCGGTGGCAGCATCCTGATTAACAGCTCCATTAACGGAAATCGTGTATTTTCTAACATCGGTTTTTCTGCTTACAGTACGACAAAGGCAGGTCAGGTTGCTTTTATGAAGATGGCAGCATTAGAACTGGCTCAATTTCAAATTCGCGTAAATGCGATCTGTCCTGGGGCTATTAAGACCAATATTGATGACAACACCTTTCCATCCGAGGATCTCAAAGAGGTAAAAATCCCTGTCGAATTTCCGGAAGGGGATCAACCGCTAGAGGAAGGTCCTGGGCGTCCTGATCAAGTTGCAAAGCTGGCACTTTTTCTGGCCTCCGAGGATTCCGATCATATTACAGGAACTGAGATTTATTGTGACGGTGCAGAATCGTTGCTTCATGGTTAAATAATCTTTCACCAAAACGGATTCTATCCTCTTCGTTATGCGGATTTTATAAGCTGTCTGCGCATATACATGGAGGATAGGAGTGCCGTTTTTTTGCTGTAAAATAAAGCTAATCATAATCTCCGTTTTCCGTTATAATGGAGTATCTGTGGAGAAAGGAGAATGAACTATGGATTTTCATATTGAATCATTAATTAAGCTGCTAGTGGCCATGCTGTTCGGGCTGTTCATCGGGATTGACCGACAGATCAAGCAGAAACCGCTGGGGATTCGGACCAGTATGGTCATTAGTATTGCCTCTTGTCTTGTAACTGTAGTGTCTATTCATGCCTTTGATAAGTTTGCAGGTCCTGAGCATCCAAATATGGATCCGATGCGCCTCGCTGCTCAAATTGTCAGTGGGATAGGGTTCTTGGGGGCTGGTGTTATCCTGCGTAGAGGCGGTGATGCGATATCAGGCTTGACCTCGGCAGCACTCATCTGGACTGCTTCGGGGATTGGCATAGCTGTGGGAGCAGGATTCTATATTGAAGCAGCATATGCGGTTATTCTTCTAATGTTTGCGGTGAATTTAGTTCCTCATTTAATTCGTTCGATTGGTCCTGAAGTGCTTAACAAGCATGAAGTTTCGGTGAGAATCATCATGGAAGCTAATTTTGTTCTTACTGAAGTGATCCAAAAAATTGAGAGACCTCAGGTTAGTACCCAACGAAGTACTAGAAGTCCATCCCGGGCGATCCGCAGAATGAAAATTAAGGATTTGGAAGATGGAAGACAAATGATCGATATGGTGATCTCAGCGCCGGATAAAGATTACGCTACAGAGATCTATTATGATGTGAAGAAAATTGATCATGTCATGAGCGTTGAAGTGGAACAGCTCTAAAAAAGGGCATGTCACGTCATGACCAGATGTGGTAATCTATCAAGTAGAGACAATTATCAGACACTGGAAGGGAGAACACATTATTATGTCTATCACAGCCTATGAAGGACAATATGAAGGAGAAGCAGCCATCTGGTTGAAAGCTGGCCGTTATGAGGCAGCTATCTTACCAGGCATCGGTGGCAACTTGATCTGTTTCCGTGATACCGAAAACGGTTACCGTTTCTTGCATGAACCGGGAGCTGAGGAAATGGAAGCTTTCAAAGCAAGTCCAGGGATCCATGGTATTCCTGTATTATTTCCTCCGAATCGTTATGAAGATGGCAAATTTCCTTGGAATGGTCAAACTTATCAACTCCCGGTAAATGAAGTCGCAACAGGCAACCATTTACATGGATTTTTACATACGGCAGCTTGGGAAGTGGAAGAGTTCGGAAGCGGTAAGACCGAAAGCTTCGTAACCGTATTCATCAAAGTGGATGAGAGCCATCCTTCTTATCAATACTTGCCGTTTAAATACACAATGAAACTACGTTATACCCTTGGTGAAGGTGGCTTATCTCAACAGGTACAAGTGCATAATGATGGTGATGAAGAGATGCCTTGCTTGTTGGCATTCCATACCGCGATTAATGCTCCATTCGCACCAGGTAGCACACCACAAGACTACCTTGTAAAAGCGACCATCGGTAATCGCTGGGAATTGAATGACCGTATGCTGCCGACTGGTAAATTCCAAGAGCTGGAGCCAGGTGAAGCTCAGCTTCGTGATGAAGGTGTGAATCCTTATTTCGCTTCGATGGACAACCATTATACAGCTGTAGCTCAGAATGGACGTAACCGGATGGAGCTTACCGACAGCAAAGCTGGAGTCACTTTAGTTTATGACGTTGGGACTTCATACAAGCAGTGGATGATCTGGAATAATGGTGCTTCTGAGCAGTTCTTCTGCCCAGAGCCGCAAATCAACTTGGTTAATGCACCAATGGTAGATCTGCCAGCAGATGAGATCGGCTTATTCAGTCTCAAACCAGGCGAGTATTGGGATGAAAGCAGTCGTCTGTACGTGAAATAGTGTCCCTGTGAATATTAATATGTGATCAAAAAAGGGGCTGTCTTGTTCGTAGATTTCTACGAATAGACAGCCCTTTTACGTTTAATTTGACGCAGAACTTTATTTTTTAAAATATAAGAATTTATATGCTACACGTATAAATTATTCTTATATTTCTCGCTAAAACACTTACCGTCCTTATAAGGACGCCGAAGGCGTTTTTACTTGCTAACTATTTCTTTATTAATCTGTTCAATAATCTCTTGGATACTCTTTGAACCAAGATCACCCTCACCACGTTTTCTTACAGAAACACTGCCAGAGTTTTTCTCATTCTCACCGAGAACGAGCATATAGGGTGCTTTTTCAAGTTGGGCTTCACGAATTTTGTAACCTAGCTTCTCATTTCGGATATCAACCTCTACACGAATGCCAGCTTGTTCCAAGGATTGTTTCACCTGAAATGCATAAGCAACGTAGTTCTCAGAGACGGGCAATAACTTCGCTTGAACGGGTGCTAGCCATAGCGGGAATGCGCCGGCATAATGCTCCGTAATAATCCCCATAAAACGATCAATCGACCCATAAACAGCGCGATGGATTACGACCGGGCGGTGCTTAAGGTTATCTTCCCCGATATAAGTAAGATCGAATTTCTCTGGCATTTGCCAATCTAGTTGGATGGTTCCACATTGCCAGCTTCGTTTTAGCGCATCTAAAATATGAAAATCAATCTTTGGTCCGTAGAATGCGCCATCACCTTCATTCACACGATACTCGATCCCGAGATTGTCTAATACACTTTGTAATGATTGTTCAGCTAGATCCCATAGTTCTTCTGATCCCATATAATCTGCCGGGCGAGTAGATAATTCAATCTTGTACTCAAAGCCAAACACTTGATAAATATGGTCAATCAGTGAGATTACCCGGCTTATTTCATCCTCAATCTGCTCTGGTAATACGAAGAGATGGGCATCATCCTGACAGAACGTACGAACACGCATCATCCCGTTAAGTGCCCCAGAGAACTCATGGCGATGTACTTGACCAAATTCGGAAATTCGGATAGGCAACTCTCGGTAAGAATGTAGATTATTTTTGTAGATCATCATATGACCTGGGCAGTTCATCGGTTTGAGTGCGAATTTTGTTTCGTCTACATTGGTGAAATACATATTGTCTTTGTAGTGATCCCAGTGTCCGGATTGCTCCCAAAGCCGATTGTTCATCATCAGTGGTGTACGAACTTCATCGTAATCTCTCTGTCTTTGTAATTCACGTGCGAAATTCTCAAGCTCTGTGCGGATAGTCATCCCCTTGGGAAGATAGAAGGGCATACCTGGAGCTTCTTCAGAGAACATAAACAATTCCAGTTCCTTACCGAGCTTACGGTGATCACGTTTTTTAGCTTCTTCAAGAAAGAGTAAGTGCTCTTCAAGTTGAGCTTTCTTAGGAAAAGCAGTTCCGTAAATACGTTGCAGCATTTTATTATTCGAATCTCCACGCCAGTAGGCACCTGCTACATTCAACAGCTTAAAAGCCTTGACAAAGCCAGTTGAGGGAAGATGTGGGCCTCGACAGAGATCCGAGAATTCACCTTGATCATAAATAGATAATACTGTGTCTTCCGGTAGATCACGGATAAGCTCCAGCTTTAAGGGCTCATTCATCGCTTCAAAAAGCTTGATTGCTTCAGCGCGGGGAACGACACGGCGGACAATCGGGTGATTCTCTTGAATAATTCTCGCCATCTCTTGTTCGATTGCTACAAGATCATCCGTGGATAGAGGTGTCTCAATATCAATGTCGTAATAGAAGCCATCTTCGATTACTGGACCTATGCCGAGCTGGACACCCTTGTCTCCATATATACGTTTTATGGCCTGCGCCATGATATGTGCTGTACTGTGTCTATAAATTTCCAGGCCTTCTTTGCTATCCAACGTAACAATTTCGAGCTGGCAATCATGTTCGATCGTTTGGTTTAGATCAACGGATCTTCCATCGATTATTCCAGCTACAGAATTTTTTTTCAGACTGGTACTTATGGCACCTGCTGCTTCTTTAATCGTCGTTCCTTGCAGTACCTCTCTAATTGTTCCGTTTTGCAGTGTTACCTTGATCTCCATGATTGTTAGCCTCCATTTCTCAAAAATTGTTAGTGGTGAACGCAAAAAAACGCATCTCTCCCAGAAAGGGACGAGTGCGTTCAGCTCGTGGTTCCACCCTAATTCGACCTATCACAAGGATAGGACCTCATTGGTATCCTTTAACGTGGATAAGTCGGTGCCACATACTACCGCAAAATTTAGATCGGCGGATTCAGCGTCACGGCTACAAAGGGGTAACTTCACAATCGTGTACTGGAGAAGCTTTCAGCCTAGACCTCTCTCTCTGGACAGTTCGTATAGGAAATCATGTCTTTGATCATTGCCATATGATGTTGCTCGTTCATAGTACTCAATTGCACCCCATAAAGTCAAGAGGCAAGAAACCAGAAATTCAGTTCTCTTTTATTGCAGTCATCATTTGTGTACAGGCGAAGGAGATGAAGTACTCATTGGCGAATGTATGATATCAACTTATTTTAAGGAGGTTTGATATGCAGATTCTCGCCATGCTGACGATGCTAATCGACCATATTGGCTATATCTTTTTTCCAGAGGATATTGCTTGGAGATATGTAGGAAGAATAGCCTTTCCAATCTATTGTTACGGGCTTGTGCAGGGGCATATCCATACATCATCCAGACCGAAATACTTGTTCCGACTGCTCATTATCGCTATTATTGCGCAGATCCCATACAATTTAGCGATTAATCCTGGTGGATGGAACGTGGTGTTTACGCTTTTGTTATCCGCAACCGTATTGGTTATTTTAGATAAACTACCTACTCCATGGCTTGGAATACCAGTCGTCATTGCAGCTATCGCGTTAATGGATTATTTCCCGATAGATTATAATGCGTACGGCCTGCTGCTAGTATTGATATTCCGTTATACGAAGTCATTTTGGCTTGTTGTAGCACATTTGGCACTTAATCTATTCTACATGTTTTATAATTATTGGGTTGTGCAAATGCTTAGTATTTTACCAACGCTGTTGATTGCTTTGGCGCCTGCACTTTGGGGATATTTAGAGCATCACCGGGTACCACGCTGGGTGTGGTGGTCTTTTTATCCTGCGCATTTACTGATTTTAGCATTATTTAAAGGCGTAATATACAATGAATGGGTTTCTATCGAATGGCGAACTTTGTTGAATCTATAGTGTTTTTACAATAAGCAATACTTTGATTTACAAATGTTGCCTTTGCTGAGATAATGGATTGATTTCAAAAAATCTTAAAAAAGGAGACTTGCTATGAGGAGAATGAAAGCTAGGGCAAAATGGTTTATTCCTTTTGTCGCACTGCTGCTTGTTCTGGCCGGTTGTCAATCGGTTGGAGGTTTCGATGTTAATAAGGCATTGATCGGGGATGTCGATGTTAAATCATCAGAATCCAGCATGACGTTTTCTATGAACGCTGAACCTTCAGAAGGAATTAGCGCAGAAGATAAGGAAATGGTCGATCTCATAAATTCTTTTTCCCTGAGTATTAGCAATGCAAAGTTACAAGAGAATGGTAATGTATCTGCCAATGGAACGATCGGCTATAAACAATTGAATATTCCATTCTCATTGTTTATGGACAAAAAAACTTTAGTCTTTACGGTTGAAGGAGCAAAACAACCGTTTTACTTCCCGGTTCAAGGCTATGATGAGGTCTTTGCTGAAGTTGGATTGGATCTGACTAAAGCTGAAGATCTTAGTAAGCTGCTAACGAAGTTTGTGGTGAAGAATCTTCCTAATCCAAGCGCAATTAGCGTAACACCCGTTAGTGAGGCTGTGTATGGCCAGCAGGTGAATATGACGAAGTTACATACCGAAGTGACGGGTGATGAGCTTCCGGCATTGTTAAAAGGATTCCTGAAATCGATCTCTAAAGATACGGAAGGCTTTACAGAATTGGTTGGTGGTCTATATGACTATCTATATCCTGTGATTAAAGCTATGGACGAAAAAGCCTCCGGTGATTATGAAATTCCAGGTATTGGAGTCATTCCTCTGGGTGATAAAGAAGCTGTTGTAACTGTACTACATGATGCAGCAAAATTGGCTGTGGATGCGTTACTGCTGGTTTATGACAATCAACTAGACAATCTTTACAAAGCTACCCCTGAGCTTAAAACGGTTCTGAGTAAGGATACGAAGCTTGCTGTCGACATTTTTGTAGACAGTGGACTACATGTTCGTAAACAGAATGTTGATCTGAAAGTGGCGCTTCCAGGTACTGAAGATATGCCATTAAAGAGCTTCTCTCTTAAGGCTTCCAGTCAGATTTGGAACATTGGTGGTGCTGTAACGGCAGATCCAATCAGTACTGAAGGAGCACTTGATGTTTCTTCTGGTGACCTGACTCCTGGAGAGACTTTGAACAATTTTGATCCAAATTCTAACGTCTATCGTATATTGAAAGACGATCTTGGTATCACCAAGAGAACGATTGTCATCGAACCAGACGACGAATATTATTATCCGATCGTTGACAATAATACGACGTACATTCCTCTTCGGTATTTTGCAGAAGATTTAGATGCTATTGTGGAATGGGATACAGTCAATCGTGCTATTATCGTAACTGATGGTGTGTACGGTGATAAGCTGGTATTCAAAATCGGTTCTTCCGAAGCAGTAATTAACGGTGAAAAAGTGAAGCTTGCAGAGCCTGTATTTGTTGACGAATATGGTGATGCCTATGTATCGCTGCGTCTGCTTGCTGAAGCACTTCATGCTACTGTGTATGTAGATGAAGATGGTTGGATTACTATTACACGTAAATAGTTAGTTCGATCCTCATTGGCTAAATAACACAAACAAACCCAGCTTCTAACTTCGCAGAAATGCGGGTGAAGCTGGGTTTTTTATATGAAATATGGCATCTTTTCATTGCTTCGTTAAAACCACTTCTAGGTCGACATTACTTAGCGCTTTTTCTTCAGCCATACTTTGGACATACCCTCCTAAGAAACCGTCCTGCTGTTCCTCCCAAAGCTTGTAGCCCGGCAACGCTTTTATATCCTTAGCAAAGGTACCTGCAGTTCCTGCGAAGTATCGTACATTCAGCTTGGACATTACCTTCGCCATGGATTCTTTTTCAGACTCCGTTAAAGGGCTTTCCTTAAGACTATCCATAGCTTTGTCATAGGAGTTAGTAGCAAAGGCTTCTTCAGCATAAGCCTTGAAGTTTAAGAGATTGTGATCTGTAATCTGATTAGCTTCAGCCCAACCTTCTACGTTCAAAGACGTTGTTTTATAATTTATGGTTCGCGAGACGGGATCGAAGGTCATGGCTCCATATTGATGCGGATTGACGGCCATCGCACTCGTAGCGATATCATAGATTGGCATTTGTTCAGAGGATGCTGTATCTTCATTCGCGTCTGCTGGATCTACTTGAATGTCCTGCATATGAATATGTCCTGAGAGAACTAGATTAAGTCCATTCTTCCGTAAGGATTTTATAGCTTCCTGGCTGTTATTAAGCTTGAAGCCTGAAACAGACATAGAAGTGTGACTTAATAAATTATGATGCATCACCGTGATCACAGAAGCGTGCTCTTTGGCTGCAAGCTTAACGGATTCATCCATCCATGAAAGCGTAGAGGAAGCAATACGCCCATCGGTCTGAGGGAAACCGTATTTTTTATTATTAAGGTATTGGCTGCTGTCTATCATGAGAATCCATAAGTTGGGGGCTGCCTTGACGATATAGCTTAGTGATTCCTTATCACGTGATACAGCTTCTTTGTAGCCGAAATCCGCATACATTTTGACGAAATCCTTATCTGTAATTGAATCCGTAAGGAGCTGTTTATCGCCACTGAAGGATCTAGCCCAAGGATTAAATAAGTCGTGATTGCCTGGAATGACATATACAGAGGTTCCTTGTTGTTCAATTCGTTTTAAATTTTCGGTTAACTTTTGATGGCTGCTGCGTTCTCCATTATTAGTTAAATCGCCACTGAGGATGATAAACGCAGGTTTTTTCTGTTCAGCGTCATAGACCAAAGCTTCAGCCATTTCATCACTGTAGGGCAGCATTTTTCCATCGCCTCCAGTGACATAGGTCTGAAAAGCCTGCCCACCATCCTGAAGATCCTTATCCAAAAAGTGAGTGTCTGTGGCGACCCAGAAAGATACAGGTTTAAGCTCAGCTTGATCAAGTTCCACAGCGTTTAAATTAGACGATTTTGTGTCTTTACAGCCAGTAAGTGCCAAGCTAAGGAAAAAGAGCACTACACAAGAGAATATGACTGTTTTTTTATGTAGAATAAGAACTTTATCTGTTGAAAAATTCATTTATATAACCTTCCTTCTGTACTTTTGCTGCACTATTGTAGCTTATTTTTAGCCGAAATGTATATCGGAAAAGTGAAGGGGAGATGTTACTAACCGAGGCTAATTGTATATCCGACAAAATAAGTTGTGAATAGATGTTGTGTTTTCAGAAAAAAGGTGATAAGATGTACAAAAGTAAGTTACTTAAATAAATGGAGGTAGTTATTTTATGTCTAACAATTTTCTTGAAGCAGTTAAAGGAAGACGTTCCATCTATGCCATCAGTAAAGAATCCACTGTAGCCGATGCTCAAATTATTGAAATCGTTGAGCAAGCGGTTTTGCATAGCCCAACTTCATTCAACTCCCAAAGCTCCAGAGCGGTTGTTCTTTTAGGTGAACAGCATGATAAATTATGGGATATCACGACAGAAACTTTGCGCAAAATCGTTCCAGCTGAACAATTTGAAGGAACAGCACAAAAATTAGCATCTTTCAAAGCAGGTTACGGTTCCGTATTGTTCTTTGAAGATCAAGCGGTAGTGAAGAACCTTCAAGAAAACTTCGCCTTGTATGCCGAGAACTTCCCAGTTTGGTCTAACCAATCTTCAGGCATTCTGCAATTCGTAGTATGGACTGCACTTTCTGAAGCGGGTTTAGGTGCATCCCTGCAGCACTATAACCCACTAATTGATGACGAAGTGAAAGAAGCTTGGGGCATCCCGCAAGACTGGAAACTGATTGCTCAATTGCCATTTGGTAAGACAGTAACTCCAGCAGGTGAGAAACAATTCCAACCGGTTGAAGATCGCGTTAAAGTCTTTAAATAAGCTTAAGAGAGTGTTTAAAACCTCCTAGACCAGGCTAATTAATTATATAGTCAGGTTAAGGAGGTTTTTTGTATGCCGTGGAACAAAAAAGATTATCCAGATTCACTCAAAAACTTTACTGCACCTATTCGTAATAAGGCGATTGATATTGCTAATGCACTGCTAGAAGATGGATATGAAGAGGGAAGGGCGATTTCTATTGCTACCGCACAAGCGAAAGAGTGGGGAGAGAATCGTGATAAGCAGGTCCGTAAAAAAGGACATTAATTAAAAGTTCGAAAATAGAGGTACAAAAAAAGCAGGACAGCGTCGCTTAACGCTTGTCCTGCTTTTTACAGTCATATTATTTAGCAGATTCAGTTCCTGCTTCTGCGCTTGCAGATGGCTCAGGAGAAGCTGTTGCTTCTTTTTTGGCATCCGTAAGTGAATTTGTGATTTTTGCTTTTGCAGTTGTATCTGACAACCAAGTGGTGGAAAGAGTGGAAACCTTCTGAGACACAAGCGTCTTTTTGATTTCATCTTTCTTTTCTTCCATGGTGTAGTTTTTAGCGTCTTTGTGGTCGGTAACTTTAATAATGTGATAACCGTAATCGGATTTCACAGCACCGCTTGTTTCCCCAACTTTAAGTTTAAAGGCTACATCGGAGAATTCAGCTACCATATCTCCACGTTTGAAGAAGTCTAGATCTCCGCCATTAGCTTTGGAACCAGTGTCTGAAGATTTTTCTTTTGCTAGTTCAGCGAAATCAGCTCCATCTTTCAATTGCTTCAGAATTGCATCTGCTTCTTCTTTAGTCTCAACGAGAATGTGGGAAGCGCGAACTTGTTCTTCTTCATTGAAAGTAGCTTTATTTGCTTCATAGTAGTCTTTGATTTCTTGATCCGTTACAGTCACTTGCGGCTCAAGAATCTTACGCAGTTTAACTTGTAGCGGCATTTGCTTCTTCAAGTCATCAACGGTCATTGAGCTTTGTTGCAATGCAGCATTAAATGCAGCTTCTCCGCCGAATTGTGCCTTAAGGTCTTCTAATTCAGCATTGATGTCTTCATCAGTAACGGTTACGTTGGCTTTTTTAGCTTCTTGATCAACGAGTTCAGTAGTAATCATAGCTTGCAGTGTGCTTTCTCCGCCTGCTTCGATCAATTTATCATAAAGTTGTTCTTTAGTAATGTTAGTTCCGTTAACGCTAGCAACAGCTGTGCTGCTGTCGTCCTTTTGGAATGGAGGCTTAATCAATACAATGATGAGTGCCGCAGCCAGAACCACAGAGGCAATCATCCAGCCCTTGTTACCTTTAGGAGAAACTGGTGGAGCAGGTGGCGTCGTATTATTGTTGCTGCCGACTTTGTTCATTACTGGAACACTTTCTTCCTCTTTTGTTGTATTCACAGGTTCTTCAGCAGCTACGACCTCCACTTCATTTACTTCATTGGTATTCTCGGTAGTGTTCAATTCTTCTTCCGGAGTACCGTTGTTTTCTAAGTTCTCATTTCCATTCAGATCTTTTTTGTCCATTATTAGTAATGACTCCCTTCAATATAGGTGTTGCTTGTCTATTTACAACTTTAACAGAAATCCAGATCCTAAACCTTAAGAAAGTATAAAAAAAGATAGGATCTTTTTAAGTTTCTATTAATAAAAAGCAAAAAGCCGGAAATGGCATCGGTAACATGCCCTTCCGGCTTATGGGAATAAGATGTTTACTTCAGTCCTTTCAATAGATGACGAATACTTTCTTGTTTCCGTCTTGGGACCCGTACGTTTTTAGCGAATAGGCCCTTTTCTCCGAAATAAATGCAGTCGTCTTCGATAGAACTGATCTTGTTTAGATTGACATAACAGCCACCGTACACATGATAGTAAGTAGAATTGGATAACAATCGTTTTAATTGCTCGGCAGTCATTCTCTTTTTTATGTTGTAGTTTCTGCCGTGAAAAATGACCAAATCATGGTCCCCGACCTTAAAGAACAGAATGTCTGTTTCCACCTCGAAGTCCTCGTATACATTTCTGGCTTCCAGCAGGATGCTACTCATTCATGTTCCCCCTTTATACTTAATAAAAGACTAATGTTAGCGCTTTCATTATAGCACAATCCCTAATCATTGGAAAGCCTTATTTTTGAACTATTTGTCACACTTTTTACTTTATAGTTTGTCTTTAACGTTTAAAAATTGTAAATTATATAATAGCAATACTTTGGAGGAGGATGTAGAGATGGAAAAGCAGACTAAGTTATTGCTGTTTACGGGTTCCTATGCAAGTGCCACGGAAAGCGGTGTGCAGGTATTTGAATTCGATGGCGAAGCAGGAGGTACGTTAAAATTAATCGACTCGGTTCAGGGTCTAACTAACCCCACCTTTGTTAATGTAGATGCTACAGCCCTGCGTTTATATGCCATAGGAGAAAAGCCAAATGGTGAAGGTGGAAAAGAGGGAGAAGTCGTTACCTTTGCTATCGATGCTAAGCGTGGGAAATTGAGCGAATTGAATCGAATAGCCTCAATGCCTGCTTCAGGTAATGGTCAAACGACCACATGCCATATTTCAAGAGATCTGAGCGATGAATACATTGTTGTATGTAGTTATCATGGTGGCAGTGTAGGCTTGATCACATTAGATGAAGAAAAAGTTGCTAATCAACTGGCGGATGTCGCGATTCATTCCGGTCATGGTCATCATCCTGAACGTCAGGATCGCCCGCATCCCCATTCGGCTATTTTCAGTCCGGACGGACAGTATCTGTTTGTTTCTGATCTTGGGCTTGATATTATTCGGTCCTATAGAATCAATAGAGACTTGAACAAACTAGAAGTTCACGGAGATACTGCGCTTCATCCAGGGGCCGGACCTCGTCATTTTACATTTCATCCAGATGGAAAGTCTGCTTATGTTATAAACGAGGTGGATTCCACGATAACATCGTTTACATATGACAGTGCTACAGGGACTCTTCACACGGTAGATACAGTTTCAACCTTGCCTGAGGATTTTAAGGAAGAGAATACTTGCGCTGAAATTGCTACTTCAGTAGATGGAAGATATCTTTACGCTTCTAACCGTGGAGCTGATAACATCGCAGTGTTTGCAGTGGATAACGCTACTGCCAAGCTTACACTAATTGAATATGTATCTACTCGTGGAGGGCATCCACGACACTTCTCATTAACTCCGGATGGGGCTTATCTTATTGTTGCAAATCGTGACGCTAATAACCTGGTTGTGTTCTCTATTGAAGAAACCAGTGGTCGTCTCGTATTTACTGGGAATACTGCTGATGTATCCAAGCCGGTGTGTGTGAAGCCTGTGATTTTCCCAGTATAAAAGAAACTCGTTTTGAAGAGTGAATAAGACAATTTAAGAAAATAATAAAGGGAACACCGGAGATGTAGTCCGGTGTTCCCTTTATTATTGAAAATAGGATGAAGAAGTTTAATGAATGTGTGAACTATTTGAGTGAGACGGGCTTAAGAGGTACAATAGTGGATACTGCAGATTTGAAGAGCACATTCTGTCTGCCATCACCTTGACCCTGTAAAGTGATTGTGAATGCATCATACGAGGTTACGACGCCTTGCATTTTTACACCATTTGTTGTAAAAATCGTCACGGGCACCTTTGTGGAAATAAACTGATTCAACAAACGTTCCTGCAATTTTAGACTCTCCACTTTGGCAGCACTCCATCTTTTTGTATATTTATTTCTCTATAATTATAGCACGGGTTATAGCTTCTCAGGAAATGTGATCGACAGGCACAAAATTAGACACGGAGGTATTTATGCTTTATTATCAGAACTGGTCTAGAGGTTTTCGTTATTTTATAGGGTTTGCTGCTTGTTTCGTCGTTATTGCGATCCTAGTTCATATGAATAAGGTATCATCATTTGATAATTATTTGATTCATTTTGTTCAATCCGCTGAATCACCTGGACTGACCACATTCGCCAAAGGACTATCTCTGATTGGTTCCTCTAAGGTAGCGATTGGCATATCTATCGGCACGATGGCACTGCTGTATTTTCTGCTGAAACATCGGCTTGAGCTAATTCTGTTCCTATGGGTTGGACTAGGCTCACAGCTATTGAATACACTTATGAAGTTATGGTTTCAAAGGGAGCGTCCAAATTTCAATCGTATTGTCCAAGAGCTCGGTTATAGTTTCCCAAGTGGACATTCCATGGCAGCCTTCTCCCTCTATGGGGTAATTGCCTATTTACTGTGGCGTCATTTGCCGCGAAGAAGTGAAAGAATTCTGTTAATAACGTTTGCGGTATTCATGACTGTGGGCATTGGCTGGAGTCGTATTTACCTGGGAGTTCATTATCCTAGCGACGTAATTGGTGGTTATGCTGCAAGTGGCGCGTGGCTGATGTTATCCATCAGTCTATTTGAAGCCTATAAAAAACGGATATCCTCATAAGAAATGAAGATACCCGTTTTTGTGGGGATATTTTAAAATATAAGAATATATATGTTTCACGCTATACATTATCCTTATATTTCTCGCATAAACGCTTACCGTCCTAAATAGGACACCGAAGGCGTTTTTGCTTGAGGGTTCATCACATGATGTTCCGAAGATTTATGATCTTGGAAATGACCCATTTTACTTATTTTTTTCTTCAGCATAGAAGGAAGTCCAGCCTTTAGCTTTTGAGCTTCGTCTTTTGTTAGACGTCCCTCGCTGATGGCTTGATCCAGCCGCTTACTTGCGGATTCGCTGAGCTTTTGAATATATTGATCTTCTGTCCAGCCTTTCTTCTCAAGGGCAAGCTCGGGGAGGGTTTTGCCTGTCTTTAGGCTATTGATTAGCTCCGTACGATCCATCTCAAGCAGCTTGGCTGTTTCGAAAATAATGAAATGTCCGCCGGCTCTGAATTTCCCGTCTTTCCCTGGTGGGGGTCTATGACCTTTTTCCGAAGGCCCAGAATCAGGTGCAGTGGAGGTTACATTCTCAGCTGACACGCTCCGAGTAGGAGCAAGTGCTGGAGACAGACTGAGGAAAAGAACAGCTGTGATGGTCACTAATTTTTTGATGTTGTTATTCATTCACTCACCTCGTATGTTATATGTGATAGGTACTTACTTGAATTAGTATTCCCTGAAAGCTGAAAGAATCATAAGTGAGAGCTTAAATGATCATAAAATTCATCAACATTAGGCTTGGGTAATTAGAGGAATGAGGGATTCGTAGATGTCCATATTGCAGAGTGGGCCAATTTTTAGGGGGGATATTTTTGGCTTTTGGAGCTCGCATATTTAAAACAGGAATGGCAGTCACGCTTGCCTTGTATTTAGCCGAACTGCTACATTTTCCATCTTCTGTGGGCGCTGCGATTGCAGCAATTTTCGCTATGCAGCCATCTATTTATCGCTCTTGGCGTTATTTTCTTGATCAGCTGACAACGACTACAATGGGTGCGGTACTCGCTCTTCTGGGAGGAATGCTGTTATCCAATAGTCCAATTGCGGTTGGGTTGGTCTGCATTCTTGTCATTATGATCAGTATGAAAATTAACCGAGCGGATACTATTAGCTTGACACTGGTCACCGTTATAACAGTGATGGAGGCTTCTGGTGAATGGCAGTTCGCGCTGAATCGTTTCTTATTAACATTGACAGGGATTGTTTCTGCATTTCTAATCAATATTATAGTAGTTCCTCCGAAACCACGGAAACAGTACATCAAGCAAATTGAGAAC
>Ga0153923_100160_pt1 | contig 29974 bp, 29 predicted proteins | sample TSNJ007MetaG_FD_104682 | JGI IMG/M metagenome (GOLD analysis project Ga0153923, IMG submission 104682) | Attine ant fungus gardens microbial communities from New Jersey, USA - TSNJ007 MetaG | ecosystem: Host-associated > Fungi > Mycelium > Unclassified | place: USA: New Jersey, Brendon T. Byrne...
ACAGGCATTGGTAGCTCTTGCTCGCAAGCTCTGCCGAGTGGCATTCACCCTGATGAAGAATCAGGGCGAATACCGATCAGTTTGAGATTCTAGGGTTGCTGAGCAACATAGAATCTCCCACAGGGTTCTGCGGTGTGCCTGGATTTTGTGAGCTCCCGCGAAACCTTTGGGAGCTGGCTTGCCAGCGATGAGACCTTCAATGTCCGCGCTTCAATTGCTGCTTGTGTTCGTACATTGCGCTATCGGCATCGGCCAGTAACCGATCCACTGTGTCATGGCGTTGCGGGTCGTATTCGATCTGGCCGACGCTGAAGCGAATCGCGTAACCCCGGTGCAACGTGGCGTTGCGCTCGTCGAGGATTTCCCTGAGTCGGGCCATGATCGCCGTGGTTTCGACGTGACTGGAGCCGGTCAGCAGCGCCACGAACTCATCACCGCCCAGGCGCCCGACCACGTCGCTCTCGCGAAAGGCGATGCGCAGCACATCGGCAAACGTCTTCAGTGCACTGTCGCCCTCGGCATGACCGTAGAGATCGTTGATCTGCTTGAAGTCATTGAGGTCGAAAAACAGCAAGGTCGCCGGTTTGTCCAGCCGCGCGCAAGCGTCCAGTGCATGTTGCGCCAGCTGTTTGAAGCCACGGCGATTGGACAGCAGGGTCAGTTCGTCCATGCTCGCCATCTGCACCGCCGTCAACTCTTGCTCGGCCATCTGCGCCAGATCCCGCAGCAGTGCTCGTTCTTCGTCATCGAGTTCGCGGGGCTGGGTGTCGATCAGGCACAAGGTGCCCATTTTGTTGCCATTGGGCACCGTCAGCGGGTAACCGGCGTAGAAGCGGATGTTGGGCGCACCGGTCACCAGCGGGTTGTCGTAGAAACGCTCATCCTGCCGGGCATCCGGCACCAGCAGCAGTTCGTCCTTGAGGATCGCATGCCCACAAAACGAGACGTTCCTTGGCGTTTCCGTGACGTCCAGCCCCACGCAGGACTTGAACCACTGCCGGTCCTTGTCCACCAGCGTCACCAGGGCAATCGGCACGTTGAACAGGCGCTTGGCCAGGCGAGTGAGGCGGTCGAAACGCTCCTCCGGCGCCGAATCGAGGACATTCAAGCCATGCAGCGCTTGAATTCGGGTGGCTTCATTGGCGGGTTTGATCGGGGCCAGCATCACGCACTCCATCAGGGTCAATGACCGTTAGAGTAGCCTGATTCGCCAGCGACTCACACACTTCAACCGCCTGCCACCGGGCATGGCCCGCCCGCGTCGGCCCAAAGCTTGAACTGGGCCACAAAAATGTCATGCGGCACCGGCACCGGCGTGCGCCCTGCTCCGGGATTCCAGCCCCACAGCACCAGTTTGTCGTCGCTGACATGTTTGATCAGCGCGGCGAAATCACGGTCGCCGTTGCTGGAGCGGTCCTTGATCATCGCGCACAACTTGTCCGGTGGCAGGCCGATCCAGGCCATCTTGTGCGCCGCCGGCGGCAGGCTCCAGTGTGGCGCTCCCGGTGGCGCGTGGGGGCCGTAACTGTCGGGCGGATTGCTCTCGGCGTGGCAGGTGGCGCAGGGCAAACCGGCGGCGCCCTTGCCGTCCATGCCGCGCACCACATTCATCGCATGCGGTTTGCCCGCATCGAACTGCAGCGGCGAGTCGCCGGGGATGTGGCAGTTCTGGCAGCGCGGGCTCTGGAACACCTTCTGTACCGTGCCGAACGCCTTGAGTGCCTCCTGATCGTCGGCGAACAGGTCTGAGGCGTAGCCGCCCAAACCCAGCAACATCACCGTGCCCAACAGCAGATGTCGTTTCATCTCACACCCCCGACAGTTGCAGCGGCAGTTCACGCAGGCGTTGCCCAGTCAGCGCATACACGGCATTGGCCACCGCCGGCGCGGTGGGCGGAACACCGGCTTCGCCGATGCCGCCGGGTTTGTCGCTGCTGGGTACGATATGCACCTCGACCAGCGGCATCTCGTTGAGCCGCAGCACCTGATAGTCGTGATAATTGGATTGCACCACCGCACCGTCCTTGACCGTCAGCTTACTGTGCAGCGCCATGCCCAGGCCAAAGGTGATGCACGATTCCATCTGCGCCGCGATGCTCTGCGGGTTGACCGCGATCCCGCAATCCACCGCACACACCACGCGGTGCACGCGGATCGCCAGATTGTCCTGGGAGACCTCGGCCACCTGCGCCACATAACTGCCGAACGACTCGTGCACCGCCACGCCCAACGCATGCCCGTCCGGCAATGGCGCTGTCCAGTTGGCCTTCTCCACCGCCAGATTCAGCACCCCGAGATGCCGCGCATGATCCTTGAGCAAGGTGCGTCGATATTCGACCGGGTCCTTGCCCGCCGCCGTGGCCATCTCATCGATCAGCGACTCCATGACGAACGCGGTGTGGCTGTGCCCCACCGAACGCAGCCACAGCACATTGATCCCGGTCTGCGGCGAATGCAGCTCGACCTGCTGATGAGCCAGGCCCTTGATATACGGGCTGTCGGCCACGCCTTCGACCGAAGTCGCGTCGATGCCGTTCTTGACCATGGTCTGTTCGAGCATGGTGCCGGCCATGATCGACTGCCCCACCAGCACATGCTGCCAGCTCAGCGGCATGCCCTGCCCATCGAGGCCTATGCGTGCCTGATGCAGGAACATCGAGCGGTAATAACCGCCGCGAATGTCATCCTCGCGCGACCACACGGTTTTCACCGGCAGCCCGGCGGCTTTCGCCACTTGCACCGCTTCGGCGACGAAGTCCGAGGTCGGATTGGCCCGGCGCCCGAAACCGCCGCCAAGAAACTCGGTGTGAATCTCCACCTGCTCGGGTTTGAGTCCGGTGATCTTGCCGGCGACCATCTGGTCCAGGGTCTGGAATTGCGTGCCGGTCCAGATCTCGCACTTTTCGGCGCTGATCTTCACCGTACAGTTCAGCGGTTCCATCGGTGCGTGCGCCAGATACGGCACGCTGTACTCGACGTCGATCTTCTTCGCCGCCTTGTCGAAGTTGCCCTTCGGATCACCGGCCTGACTGGCGGAAGTGCCCGGTGTCGCCGCCAGCTTGCGGAAGCTGTCGAGCAGGCCCTGGCTGCTCAGGTCAGCGTGCGGCCCGAGATCCCAATCGACTTTCAACGCATCGCGACCGAGTTTCGCCGCCCAGTAATGCTCGGCGATCACCGCCACACCGGTCGGCACCTGTACCACTTTGTGCACGCCGGGCACCGCCAACGCTTCGGCGCCCTCGAAGGATTTGACCGTGGCACCGAACACCGGGGCACGGGCAACCATCGCAGTCATCAAGCCTTCAAACTGCACGTCCATGCCGAACCTGGCGCGCCCGGTGATTTTCTCCGGGGTGTCGAGGCGTTTGGTCGGTTTGCCGATGACCTTCCAGTCCTTGGCCTCCTTGAAGGTGATCGACTTCGGATCCGGCACCGGCAGTTGCCCGGCGTCGTCCGCCAGTTCGCCGTAAGTGGCGCGTTTATCGCCGGCGATCACCACACCCGACTCGGTACGGATCGTCGAAGGCGCCACGTCGAAACGCTTGGCCGCCGCTTCCACCAGCATCTGCCGCGCCGTGGCCCCGGCGAGCCGGTAACGGTCGAACTCCATCCAGGTCGAGGTCGAGCCGCCGGTAATCTGCATCCCGCCAAACGCCGGCATGCCGTAATTGGCCGCCGAGGCCGGCGAGTGTTCGACGCGGATCTTCGACCAGTCGGCATCCAGCTCTTCGGCAATCAACATGGTCAGGCCGGTCCAGATGCCCTGGCCCATTTCCGAATGCCCGAGCAACACCGTTACGCTGTTGTCGGCGGCAATGCGCAAAAACGCATTTGGCGCGAAGACCTTGCCTTCATTCTCCGCCGCCAAGGCAAATCGATGGGCACCGGGGACGACAAACGCCACTACCAGACCGCCACCCAGCACGGCACTGCCTTTAAGAAACCCACGACGCGATACAGGACTGTTCATCAGCCTTCTCCCAACATGCCTCAGCCGATTTCGGACGCGCGCTTGACCGCCGCACGGATCCGGGGATAGGTGCCGCAGCGGCAAATATTGCCGGAGAGCGCCTGATCGATATCGCTGTCGGTGGGTTTGGGGATTTTCGCCAGCAGCGCGGCGGCCGACATGATCTGCCCGGACTGGCAGTAACCACACTGCACCACATCGAGTTCGGCCCAGGCCTGCTGCACCGGGTGCGAGCCGTCCGTGGACAAGCCTTCGATGGTGAGGATTTTCTGGCCATGGGCCACGGCGGTGGCGGGCGTGATACAGGCACGCAACGGTGCGCCATCGACGTGTACGGTGCAGGCGCCGCACTGGGCCATGCCACAGCCGAATTTGGTTCCGGTCAGGTGCGCCACGTCACGCAGGACCCAGAGCAACGGCATGTCGGCCGGCACATCGAGCTCCTGATCCTTGCCATTGATATTCAAGGTCAGCATCGGGGATTTCCTCAGACTCACGGTGTTCTGAAGGGGGCGTCGCTACGGCCATCGAAGCCTGTGCGCGCCTCGGCTTATCCCTTTCAGCAAAGCCTAATTTGCGCGTGAAGCCAGACGTTGCGACCACCGGTCATGACTCAACGCAAAAATTTCGACTTTAATCTTCTGGCTGATAACGGCGCTCGTCCGAACCATCACCACCGGTCTGCGACGAGCGCGGTAACCCTCACCTTGGTCAGGAGTCGCGAACATGGGATTTGTCACCACCAAAGACGGCGTCGAAATTTTCTATAAGGACTGGGGCCCGAAGGACGCCCCGGTGATCCACTTCCACCATGGCTGGCCGCTCAGCTCGGATGACTGGGACGCGCAGATGCTGTTCTTTCTGGCCCAGGGTTTTCGGGTGATTGCCCACGACCGTCGCGGGCATGGACGCTCGAGCCAGGTCTGGGACGGCCATGACATGGACCATTACGCCGACGATGCGCTGGCGGTGGTCACGCATCTGGGGGTGAAGAATGTGGTGCATGTCGGCCACTCCACCGGCGGTGGCGAGGTCATCCACTACATCGCCCGGCATGGGCAGGACAACGTCGCCAAAGGTGTGTTGATCAGCGCCGTGCCGCCATTGATGGTCAAGACCGAGAGCAATCCGGGTGGTTTGCCGAAATCGGTGTTCGATGATTTTCAGGCACAACTGGCGGCCAATCGTGCGCAGTTCTACCGCGATATCCCCAGTGGCCCGTTCTACGGCTATAACCGCCCGGGCGCCAAGCCCTCGGAAGGGATCATCGGCAACTGGTGGCGCCAGGGCATGATTGGCGGGGCCAAGGCGCATTACGACGGGATCGTCGCGTTCTCCCAGACCGATTTCACCGAAGACCTGAAGAAGGTCACCGTGCCGGTACTGGTGATGCATGGCGAGGATGATCAGATCGTGCCGTACGCGAACTCGGGGCCTTTGTCGGCGAAACTGCTGCCAAATGGCACGCTGAAGTCGTATCCGGGGTTTCCGCACGGGATGCCGACGACTGAGGCGGCGACGATCAATGCGGATCTGCTGGCGTTTATTCGCGGCTGAAACTCGAGCGATCAGAGATCTGCGGGGGCCACACATCCATGTGGGAGCTGGCTTGCCAGCGATAGCGGTGGATCAGGCAACATCAATTGTGGATGTGCCGGCCCCATCGCTGGCAAGCCAGCTCCCACAGGTTTTCAGGTGGTTGCTGAATACTCGGTCACACCAGGGACCGTGTGGGAGCGAGCCTGCTGGCGAAGGCGATCGGTCAAGTCAATGATGGGTTGACTGACCCACCGCATTCGCGAGCAGGCTCGCTCCTACAAGGTTATGCCTCGGAACGCCCCGTCCCTTCGCGATCACGTTCGTAGTGGTGGGCCAACGGCAGCGCCGGCAACCAGGCCTCGCGACGGATAGTCCACAGTTCATAGGTCGGCGTGAACTGGTTCGGCGCGTCCAGCGAGCCGACATTCACTTCAATTTCATCCCCCGAACGCGCCAGTACCGGCGAACCACAGCGCGGACAGAACTCTCGCCCCTGATACGTGCCAGTCTTGCCACTGACGGTCACCGCATTTTCGGGAAATATCGCCGAGGCATGAAACAGCGCGCCGTGGTGTTTGCGACAATCAAGGCAGTGGCAGAGGCCGACGCGGTAAGGTTGGCCCGCTGCTTCGAAACGCACATCGCCGCACAGGCAACCGCCAGTCAATGGTTCCATGCTGTCTATCCTCTGCCAGACTCTGTTCAGCCTTTGAACATAGCAGCCGTACAAGCGAACGCCCATATTCTGCCTTACCGGAGACTGCGCCATGCCCTCCCCTGAGTCCACCCTCCTACAGAGCTGGCACGCCAACGCTGATGCCTGGATCGAGGCGATCCGCAGCGGAGCCATCGAAAGCCGTCAGCAGGTCACCGATCAGGCGATCCTGCTGGCGATCATGGGCCGGCAACCGGAGCGCGTGCTGGATCTGGGCTGCGGTGAAGGCTGGTTGCTGCGGGCGCTGGCGGATCGCGGTATCGTTGCGGCGGGGGTCGATGGCGATGCAACGTTGATCGATGCGGCACGCGACGCCGGTTCGGCCGAGGTGCATGTCGCCAGTTACGCGGCATTGGTCGACGCCGAAATTGATATTGGCGGTGATTACGATTTGATCTGCGCCAACTTCTCGCTGCTGCATCAGGACATCATTCCATTGCTCGCCGCTATACAGGCGTTGCTGGCTCCGGGCGGCGTCATGATCATTCAGACCCTGCATCCGTGGACCGTGGCGGCCGGCAATTATCAGGACGGCTGGCGTGAGGAGTCGTTCGCCGCGTTCAAGGGCCAGTGGCAGCCGATGCCCTGGTATTTCCGCACGCTGTCGAGTTGGTGCAACGCGCTGGACATGGCCGGGTTTCAAATTGTCAGTTTGCAGGAGCCGCAGCATCCGCAGAGCCCGGTGCCACAGTCACTGTTGATGATCGCCGAACGCCGCTGACTCCCTGCACATCCTGACTGAGTCACAGATATTGTGGGAGCTGGCTTGCCAGCGATGGCGGTGGCTCAGGCAACATCACTTCTGAATGTGCCGACCTCATCGCTGGCAAGCCAGCTCCCACAGGTTTCAGGGTGTTGACTGAATTGCATTGCACTTGTCGATCTACGGCACCGCCATTCGACCAAGGACTGACTACGCTATAAATCCTGCGTGTCTAACCTGCCGAGGATGACTGCCATGCAACGCTTTCAAAAACTCACACCGTGCCTGTGGTTCGATGATCAGGCCGAAGCGGCGGCGAAGTTCTACTGCTCGATCTTCGATCATTCGAAAATCACCGGCCTGACCCACTACAGCAAGGTCGGCCAGGAATTTCACGGTAAGCCGGAAGGCGCGGTGATGACTGTCAGTTTCGAACTCGACGGCCAGACCTTCACCGGCCTCAACGGCGGGCCGATGTTCAAGTTCAGCGAGGCGATTTCATTTCAGGTCAACTGCCAGAATCAGGAAGAAGTCGACCACTTCTGGGGCAACCTCTCGGCCGGCGGCCCGGTCGAGGCCCAGCAATGCGGATGGCTCAAGGACCAGTTCGGCGTGTCGTGGCAGATCGTGCCGGTGGCGTTCATGCACATGATGCAAGACCCAGACACCAGCAAGTCGCAACGGGCGATGCAGGCCATGTTCAAAATGAAAAAACTCGACATCGCCGAACTGGAGCGGGCCTTTGCCGGCCAGAGCTAATACACTCCGGTTCTGGCCTGCCGGGAACCATGACGATGAAACACGCTGCCGCCAAAAACCCTGAAAAAGCCCCGCGCTTCTGGCGCGACGCCGCCCTGCCCTTCATTGAAGCGCGGGCCATCGCCGATGGCCGTGAGGTCTGCTACTCGCGCCATTCCCATGCGCATTTTTCGATCGGTGCGATCACGGCCGGGCGCAGTATTTATGTGCATGAGCAATCGAGGTTCGAAGTCGCCGCCGGCACGGTGGTGCTGATGAATCCGGGCGACGTGCATGCCTGCAATCCGCTCGATGATCAGCCGTGGTCGTACTTGATGTTGTATGTCGAGACGCCGTGGCTGACAGATCTGCAGCATCAACTGGGGTTCAGTGCGGAGCTTGAGTTTCGGCGGTTTTCCACAACTCATCTGGATGACCCGCGACTGTTTCGTGACCTGCAAGGGCTTTACGCCACACTGGTCGACGAGCAGCAGGACATACTGCGCAAACACAGCGCAGTGGTGGAGTTTTTCAGCGATCTGCAGTTGCGCCTGAACCCGGCAGAACCGGCGCTGCGCGAGCCGAATTTCAAGCTCGAACGCGCTGCGGATTTCATCCGCGAACACTGCACCGATCTGCTCAGCCTCGATGACATCTGCACGGCGGCGCAGTTGTCACCGTCGTATCTGATCCGTGCGTTCAAACAGTATTACGGCATGACCCCGCATGCCTTTGTAGTCAACCAGCGCATCCAGTTCGCCCGCGAACGCCTGCGCAGCGGCCAGTTGATTGCCGATGTCGCACTGGAAGCAGGGTTTGCCGATCAGGCGCATTTTCAGCGCGCATTCAAACAACATCTGGCGGCAACCCCCGGCCAATATCGCGGCTGACAGGCGAAAGCGGCTACGCTGAGGATCAGCGGCCAATTCCGGCCCGGGAGTCTGCTCCGGATGATTCTGATTCTTCTGCCAAATGCCGATTACGATCCGACCGAAAGCAGCGTGCCGTGGCAGGCGTTGCGCGACGCAGATATCGAAGCGCGTTTTGCCACGCCGCAAGGCCTGCCGGCTTACGCCGACCCACGTTTGGTGAGTGTTGGTTTCGGCCCGTTGAACGCCATGCTGATGACCCGTAAAGCGGACTTGAACAGTTACGCGCAGATGATCGAAAGCGCGGAATTTCAGCAGCCACTGGCGTATGCCGATGTCGATCCGTCTCAGTTCGAAGGTTTGCTGATTCCCGGTGGTCACGCCAAAGGCATGCGCAGCCTGCTGGAGTCCGGGCAGGCCCGGCAAATCGCCCTGCAGTTTTTCAAGGCACAGAAACCGGTGGCGGCGGTGTGCCATGGCGTCTTGTTGCTGGCGCGCACCCTCGACCCCGACACTGGCCGTTCGCTGCTGTTCGGGCGCAAGGTCACAGCGCTGCTGGCAGCAACCATGGAGTTGCCGGCCTGGCTGCTGACCGCACCGTGGCTGGGGCGTTACTACCGCACCTACCCGCAGACCGTCGAGGCAGAAGTGACGGCCGCGCTTTCGCGCACATCCGATTTTTTACGCGGCCCCCTCGTTGCCAGACGTGATAGCGCAAAAACGCCGCAAACAGGGTTCGTGGTGCGCGACGGCAATCTGCTCACGGCACGCTGGCCCGGCGATTGCCATCGCTTCGCCGCAGTATGGGTTGCCATGCTGCTGCAGCTTGAATGATCACTCCCCTGTAGCAGCTGCCGCAGGCTGCGATCTGTTGCTGTTGCAGGCTCAGGGCAACAACAGATAAACCGCGCTCGCCGCCAGCAACAGAGCCATCAACCGATTGAACAAGCGCATCCCCGCTGGATTGCCCAGATACCCACGCAGAAACGTCCCAGCGTACACCCAGCAACCGACCGACAGATAACAGATCACCAGATACACCGCCGCAAACTGCCAGACCAGCCGCGCCTCGCCATCGGCGACAAACGCACCCATCCCTGCCACACACGCCAGCCACGCTTTCGGGTTGAGCCATTGCATCACCGCGCCGTACAACATCGATGGCGCCCGCCCCGTCTCGCCGGCATGCACCTGGCCGTCATCGGCAGCCAGTTTCCAGGCCATGAACAACAGAAACGCCACCCCGGCCAGTTGCACAACTCGGGTCAGGAACGGCCACAGTTTCAGGACTTCATGCAGGCCCAACCCCATCAACACCAGCAACAACACAAACCCCAGCGTCGCTCCCGCCACGTGCCGCTGACTGGCCCGAAAGCCGAACTGCGCACCAGAACTCAGCGCGACAATATTCACCGGGCCCGGGGTTATGGACGCCACCAGAGCAAACGCCGCCATCGACACAATCAGACTCATTACACACCTGCTGCAGATCGGGGAGAAAGAGACTCAGGTTAACTAAGGCATGGCCTCCTGTATTGAAGAAAATTGCCCTGGTATTGACTGGCATGAAACATATATTGAAACCAATACTGCAAAACAAGCCCTGGCTGCGTGGATATAGTCGCCCCGCGAAAACAACTTTCGCCGTACTCGTTTATTGACCTACCTATAAACCATGGATGGACTGACACCCAATGACAACTTCAAGCAATCTTTTTACTCCCGCGCCGCTACCAAGTGAGCAACTTGAGCGTCGTGCTATTGCGCAGACAATAAGGGAAACACTCGAAAAGCGGAAAAAGGAAAATAGCAGCAGCTACTACGCCCACCCCACCGCCCTCTTTAACAGCAAGCAACTGTGCATTTCAACTCTTGAAGGAAGTCAATTCAACCAGGCACATCTTTCGGCACACATCGTCCTGCGCCAACTGATACGTCAGCCACAATTCGTTGCGATCGTCGATACGTTGGAAATCGATAATGACCACTGGACACTGGTCAATAAAGAGGGCGAGATCTTTCAGGTCCATGAAGTCGAAAAAGCCGATGGGAGGTTTATCGAACGCATCAATATCACTCAGCAGGTCCACGCGATCGATTCATTGAAATCCGACCTGCAACTGCTGGCCAGAAGTGCAGTCATGACAGGCGGGATCGTATCTTCAAGCGACCGTCTGCCCTTGCTCAACTGGCTGCAGTACCAGCAACTAAACCAGCCCGAGACAGTGGAACAGCTTGAAAACCTGATCGCCTGGCTCGAACTGACGTTGCCGCTGCCACCCACGCATGGCAACTACTGGGGCATATCGAACGAAACAGGCGCGACAGCTCTGTGCATCGACGAAGATCAGCACCCGGATATCAACCAAGTCATTTATAAGTTGATGGACAAAGGTGAGCCGCGCCGGGAACCGCTGATCAACTATCTGGCAGTTGCCCTGCTCAAGCATGAGACGCCGACAGCCCTGCGTGAATCCCCGCGTTTCGCCTGGGCACGGCTGATCGAGACCGAAGAAGCCAAAGCCTTCGTCCAGTCCTGCATCGAAGCGTTGAATATACCGTCCATATCCAATGCGACTGTGCTGAGCACGGAGCAGCGCAGTCGCTTGCTGGTTGCAGCGATCATGCTGGATCTGGCGTTGGGTCGCGATGACAAGAACCAGAATTTCATTGAGCAGCACATCTATAATCCGGGTCACGTGCAGGCGAATGCCTATGAGGTAAAACTGGCACTGGAACAAGCACTCGAACGCGAACGTATCAAGGAATATGCAGTTCCCCTGGCGCTGGAACTGATCCTCGCCGGACTTGCACCGGAGTTCCTGGTCAGGTCGCCCACGACTCTACAGATCGGCACGCCAGGCTGGGTAATTCTGCGCAAAGCGGTACGACTGGCCGAGAGCATCGCGCCAGGCCTGTCCCGTCATATGTCCTATGAAAAGCTGCTTGAATTGGGCGCGATTTTGCCCACCAGTGCGCAACAGCAGACCCTGCATGACTGGGCGAGCCTGCCAGGCATCATGGACTGGTCGCTGCTCAATGGCCTGGAACCGAAAAATGCCCGTGACCTGCCAACCCAGGAGCTCTTCAAGCAGGCTGCCACGCATTACAACGCCCACATCGAAGCGATCGACTCCGCGCTGACAACGATCGCCACCCCGCCGGTCAGCCGTCGCAAGCTGGCGAAAGACGAGCTGAACGAGATTAACTGCGATCCGATGATACAAATAGCGTTGCCGGTCGAACGCGGAGCCAAGCGCGGTTATCATTCCGTGCTTGATGTCTATATGACCCGCGACCGGTTGTTCAAAAAGCGCTATGACAGGCCCTCTGGCACAAGTATCTACAAGACATATCCGGGCTTGTTGACACTCAAGCCAATCAATGACATTTACAAGGAAGAAGTAAAAAACTATTTCACACAATACAAAGCGGCAATCAATACAACTGTGCGCCTGGCACTTTCACGATTACCACTGGAAGAGCGGATGGCACTTGAATTTGGCAAAACGGCCATTTACAGCGTGCGTGATTACTCCTATCAGGTCCAGTTAACCAGCGCCTTCGTGCCTTTTGATCCACGTGAAATAGCTCTTTTGGCAGCATGGTGTTTTGCAAGTATGGATTGCATTTTTACTGTTTTGAAATATTCCCCCTGCAAGGCGTTTGCCGAAATAATCCGGTAATGGCTGAAGCTTACAGCCTCGGCGAAACACTCGGTAAGGAGGGATGGTTTAATGTGAAACCGAATGGCGTAAACGACTTCAAGTCGATGACGTGTCTTAACGCGCGAATCGAGAAAAGCGCCTACTTCAAAGGCGAGCCCCCCGTGGGTGAGGAGTCGCGAGACGTGGGCATCATTCTCGAACGGTTTGCCGAGCTTGATCAACCTGATGCCGCGCGACCTTTTACGCGCAGCCCTATTCAAAGTTTCAACTCGGAGCGTTTCTACGAGATTGGCCTAATGATTGTCGAACATAGTCCCCCGACCAATTTTGATCAGTTTTATGCACTCGGTTACGACAGACCCGCCCTGGAGAAGATACTCGATGACAACGACAACATCATCGAAGTCGTTCTTGACCTCGTCATCCCGTTCCGCCAGTGCATCAAAGGCCTGACTTCCAGTGACCCGGATCTTCGCAGCGGCGCCATATTCAGTTGCGTCATGGACCTTACCGCGATCCTCTTCGTCTTTGCCGGAGCCATCGGGCCGTTCAGCAAGGCACTGAGCAGCAGTACAAGACTGTTAAGCCTGACCAAGGTCGGCGCAAGCGTTGCGCTGTCAGTGTTCAATCCGCTCGATGGCGTTCCGAAGCTGGCCTATGGTGGTGCCAAACTGGTCGGCAAAGGCGCGATGAAGCTCAGCCACTTCGGCCATACCGTCATCCGGGCAGGAGCCGGACAACTTCGAGCGCTGGGCAGTACCAGCAGCGGCTCGTACGATCTGGTCAAGGCATTGAGCAAGTCCGGGGCGGCGGCCGAGATTCGCATGACCCTGCCGACGGTGGCGCATGCGCGCGCACTGTTCAAGGATGATGCTCTGGAAACTGTTGAACAGATCGTGGCCCGACTGAGCCAGGACGTTGTTTCCGTCCCCAAAGGAAGCAATGCGACAGAGCTGCAGCATCTGTTCAACACTGCAACGAGGGAAGTGGCTCAGTCCTCAAAGGGGTTCGAGAAACTGGAATCGTTAATAGGTCATGCCGCAGCGAAGGACGTACTGATCACGTTCACCAAAAGCAAAGGCCCCAGGTTCAAAGATACAAAGTTCACGACAAACGCTCGTGACTATTCCGACACACTCGAGATCATGGCCGAGCTTGAATCAAAGAAAGTCATCTACCTCAAGAATCATCAGCAAAGCGTCTTGAAGCTGGATCTTGGCAAGCCGCCCTACACCGACGTAATGCCTGAATCAGCGTTCAACCCGCAGGGTTTCACCGACAATGCGCAGCGAGCCGGGGCGTGGATGGTCAAGGGGTCGGCCTCTGACAACGAACTGGAGCACATCGTGGCGATCCTGCGGGAGTACACGAGCAACAATAAATCGCTCACCGATGCGACCGTGGTCAAAGAGATCCACTCTCGATTGGTTCCTCAACTGGCGGGGTCTGTGCGCGAGGCAGGACAGACATCAAAATTTGGTAGCAGCGTCAGCGGCTATGCTGCGCTGGAACAACACCTGAAGACGCTCGATGCCGCCCATGAGCATCTCGACAAACACTTGCTGGCGGCCATCGCCGGTTTTCAAGGCTTCGGCGACGGCAATGGTCGTACCGCCAGCGCGGTGTATGCGATCAGCCAACTGCGCAGCAATCGATTTGTACCAATGCCGAAACACGTGTTCATGTCGTTGAGCGATCTGGGCTAACCACTCAAAATCCGTGCCCCTTTAACGTGGCACGGTTTTTTTCATTCACTGGCAAGCATCGCCGGCACCGTAAACCGAAACTCCGTGCCCTCACCCGGCTCACTGCTGGCCTCGATGCGCCCGCCATGGGCTTCAACAATCCCCTGCGTGATGTACAAGCCCAGGCCGGTGCCGGTCGGGTTGCCCTCCTTCACCGTCCAGTAGCGGTCAAACACCCGCGCCAGGTTTTCCTTGGGAATGCCTTCGCCGGTATCGCGCACGGTAAACACGATTTCCTTGCCGTCAGATTTGGCCAACACGCCCACCGAACCTTTGCGCGGGGTGAACTTGATCGCGTTGCCGATCAGGTTCGACAGCACCTGAAACAGGCGCTCCGGGTCGGCGTGGATCTTCAGATCGGGATCGGCCTGGAACGAGATGCTGATGTCCTTGTCCAGCGCCAGTGGCCCGAGCAATGACTGGGTCTCCTCGAACATCTGCCCGACATCCAGGGTCTGCGGGGCGATGGTGTAGCGCCCGGCGTCAATCTTCGAGGTGTCGAGCAAGTCTTCGAGCAGCGTGTTCATCCGCCCGGCGGCCTGCTGCATGGTGTCGATCGCGGTGGAGATGCGCCGCGAGGTGTGCGGGCCGTCGGAACTGAAGGTCTTCTGCATCATGCCGCAGAGCATGGAAATCACGGTCATCGGATTGCGCAAGTCGTGCGAAACCACTGCCACCAGTTCATCGCGGGCGCGCACCGCCTCCTGCTCGCGGCGCACCTGACGCGCCAGGTCGTTTTCCAGTGCCGAGCGGCGCAGATCGTTGGCCGCAAACAGATCACCGTGGCTCCATTTAGTGGAGATCCCGGCCATCTCGACTTTCCAGATTTCGAACGAAGTGCGCGGACGCAGACGCAGGCCGGCGTCGGAATTTTCCAGATCCAGCGGTTTGCGCGGGTCGCCGCTCCAGTTGATGTTTTCCTTGACCTCGGGACGGAACCACATCACCCCGTTGTCCACCGGTTTGGGCAGGCTCATGGCGAGCACGCCGCTGGCCACTTGCTGAAACTGCGCGGCGGGCTGATAGACGCTCGCCAGATGATGGCTGGCGAATACCGGCTCACCGGTTTCCTGCAACCACTTGTGCAGGGCGCGAATGTCTTCCGGCTCCGGGCAGTTGCCATAACGGTGCAATTGCTTGTCTTCGATGATCGCAATGCCCCCGGCCCCGGCCAGCGCCATAAGCACTTGGGGTTGTTGCGCGAGACCGTCGAAGACGTTTTCCGGCGAGTCGATCATGGCCTGATTGAGCAACGCCAACGCCTCGACTTTCTCCTCGCGCTGGCGGCTGATTTCCAGCGCTTCCATCGCGCTGATCTGCAGCGACAGCACCTGACCGATGGTCTGGCACGCGCTGCGCAGTTCATGCGGCACGTGCAGCGGCTGGCGGTTGCCGCAGCTGATCAGGCCCCAGAGCTTGTCGCCCTTGAGCAGCGAGATGCTCATCGACGACAGCACGCCCATGTTCTTCATGTACTGGCAATGAATCGGCGAGACGCTGCGCAGAGTGGCGAAACTCAGATCCAGCGGAGTCTGGGTATCGGGGCGCAGCTTGGGCACCAGCGGTACTGGCTGGTAATCGGCATTCGGAATGATCCGCAGCCAGTTGGTGCGGTACAGCTCACGCGCCTGCTCGGGGATGTCCGAGGCCGGGAAGAACAGGCCGTTGAACACTTCCATCGATGGATCGGACGCCTCGGCGATCACCTGACCGTGACCCTCCTCCTCGAAGCGATAGATCAGCACCCGGTCGTAACCGGTCATCGCCTGGATTTCCTTGACGCTGATGTCATACAGCGCCTGCAGCGAAGTGGCCGCTTGCAAGCGCTGAAGCATGCGCCCCAGATGGGTCTGGTTGCCGGCGACGTTACGCGGCTGGAAGTTTTCGACGTGGATTTCCAGTTCCAGAATCAACACGCCCTGATGCCGGTGCAGCAGCCCTTCGAACGCGGTGCCGTTGAGGCGAAAATGCAGCGGGCCGGCATCGGCAAACACCGGTTGTTGCAACGCCTCGCGCACGGCCGACGTGTGCGTCTCACCCAGCAACCCGTGCAGCGGCTGGCCGACCAGTTCCTGCGCCGGACGTGCCAGCAGGGTCTCGACGTTGGCGCTGATCTGAATGATGTCCAGCGCCGGCTCGCTCAGGGTCAGCAACAGGCCGTGAGGCTGGATCGCCCCGGGAAAGCGGATCGGTTCGTCGGCACAGTTGGCCAGCAGTTCTTCAAAGGCTTGCTTGTCTTGCAGGTTCATGCCAGTACCTCCCGGCTTTCGAGCCAGCGCTCGAAACAACTGAATGTGGTTTGGGCTGCCGCGACCACGGCTTCACGTTCGTCCGCATTCAGCGGGCGACTGCCCAGGTAGTCAATGAAATCGCGCCAGCGGCGACCGGTGGCGGCGCCATAAATGTCGAGGAATGCCGCGCCGCTGTCGGCGTCCAGGCTCAACCGCGAAGCGATTTCGCGACGCAGGATCTGCCCGCCGAGGGTTGCCCCTTCCAGCACGTACAACACACCCAGGCAGGCAGCGCTGGAGTCGATCACCGGCAACGACTGACACAGAGGAAGATGGCCGATAGTCTCGCTCGTCAGGCCCTGAGCCCTCAGATCATTGAACAGGGTCGGCGCCTTGAGACGTGGCGCAAGATCGAAATCGACCGGGATCACGCCCCTTTCGAGCAGGGCACTTTCCAGCGGCTGATAAAAGCCGTAGTAGGCCTGCATCAACCGTACGAAAGCGATGGAATCGAGGGTATCGGAGAAAAAAGGAAGACGTTTTTCCAGTGCGATGTGCAGTTCGGCAGTGCCGGCTCGCAGATCTTGCAACACCGGTGGCACATAAACTTCACGGGCCTTTGCTTGCATGTAGATCGCTCTTGGTGGGGCCGCTTCGGGGCCGGCAGGGTGTTTGCAGCATGGGGCTGATATTACACGGCAAACGCCTTTTTCTGACTTGGTACACAGATTTTTCTGACGAAACCAGCGCCTTCAGACCTTTCAGAGTTCTGAAGAATCAGAAAAGTTCGACTCGATCAAAGAGCCTGCCAAGGCTGTACCGCGACAGCACCGCATGACTGTACGGGTCAACGCACCCGCCGCCTGTGATAAAAAAGCACCATCGTTTCCGGAGCCCAAGCCCATGGATCTCGCCACGCTGTCGCTGTTTCTCCCGGCCTGTTTTGCTTTGAACATGGCCCCCGGTCCGAACAACCTGCTGTCGGTGAGCAATGCCACCCGCTACGGCTATCGTCGGGCGTGCGCCGCCGGTGTCGGACGAATTGTCGCGTTCGCCACAATGATCGCCCTCGCTGGCGCTGGGCTGTCGGTAGTACTGCAGACCTCGGAATGGCTGTTCCATGCGATCAAGATCATTGGCGCGGCGTACCTGCTGTATCTGGCCTGGCAACTCTGGCGCGCCAACCCCGAGGCCGAGCAGCAAGTGGCCGCAGCGTCGGTGGGGTTCTGGCTATTGGCGCGTCAGGAGTTTCTGGTAGCGGCGGGCAATCCGAAAGCGATCCTGCTGTTCACCGCGTTTCTGCCGCAGTTTGTTGACCCGGGCCGCCCGGTGCCGGCGCAATTCGCGGTGCTCGGCGCGTTGTTCCTGCTGCTTGAGTGGATCGCGATCGGCGCCTACGCGTGGATGGGCCTGCACATGCGCCGCTGGTTCGCCGAGCCGCGCGGCAAACGGATCTTCAACCGTTGCTGCGCAGGGCTGTTGTCGGCAGCGGCTTCGGTGTTGTTGCTGGCAAAACGCGCGTGATACCTAGGCCTCGGACGGCCCTTTGAGTTCGACCTGATTGCCGTCCGGGTCGAAGCAATACAACGAGAGACCGTAGCCCTCGGCGCCGAAGCGTCTGGCGGCTTTTTCCACGGTCAGACCGTGCGCCTGCAAGTGTTCGATCAGCGCCGGCTCATCAAAGGGCTCGATACGCAGGCAGAAGTGATCGACGTTGCGCCGCTCGGTACCGGCCGCCCCGCCGCCCTTTTTGCCCAGTTCGCCTTGCAAGTCGACGAGGTCGATCATTGAGGTCCCGGCGCGCAGGTGCACCAGCCCCAATGGTTCGTTGTGCCTGACCACCTCGGCATCGAAGACCTGGCGGTAAAAGTCGATACTGCGCTGCAGATCGGCGACGCGCAGGACGATGTGATCAATATGTTGAATCGAAAACGGATGCATAAACTCGACACCTCACCCACTCTGTAGGAGCTGCCGCAGGCTGCGATCTTTTGCCTTTGATTTTAAGAAACAAGATCAAAAGATCGCAGCCTGCGGCAGCTCCTACACGGTAGTTCAGGGGAATTGGAAATTCACTGTCGATTTTTCGGTGGAGCCATCGAAAACCTGGATTTAAGCTCAGGCCATGAACATACAAACCGCACTCCTGCCACCCCACGCCGAGATGGTTCGCGCCATGCTCGAACGCGACACCGCCTACGAGGGGGTGTTCTTCACGGCCGTGAAAACCACCGGGATCTTCTGCCGCCCCAGTTGCACGGCGCGCAAGCCGAAACCGGAGAACGTCGAATTCTTCGCCCACGCCGATGAGTGCTTGAGCGCAGGCTACCGTGCCTGCCTGCGCTGCAAACCGCTGGACGCCGCAGCCATCGCCCCCGATTGGGTGCAGCGCCTGCTCACTGCGGTCGATGCCGACCCGGAAGTGCGCTGGAGCGACGCCCAGTTGCTGGCCGAGGGCATCGAACCGCTGAAGCTGCGGCGCTGGTTCAAGCAGCATTTCGGCATGACCTTCCATGCGTGGCTGCGTACCCGCCGACTCGGTATGGCGCTGGGCGGGATCAAACAAGGCACCTCGATTGACCATGCGGCATTCGATTCCGGCTACGAATCGCTCAGCGGTTTTCGCGATGCGTTCCAGAAGTCGTTCCACATCACCCCGGGCCGCGCAGCCAACAGTGAACCCCTGCTGTTCACCCGCCTGACCACGCCGCTGGGGCCGATGATCGCCATGGCCGAACGTCGCGGACTGGTGTTGCTGGAGTTTCTCGATCGCCCGGCGTTGACCCACGAAGTCGAAGAGCTGCAAACCCGCCACGGCTACGTGGTCGCACCGGGGCACAACGCGTATTTGCGGCAGATCGAAGCGCAACTCAACGAATATTTTGCCGGGACCCGCACTCTGTTCAGCGTGCCGCTGCACCTGCCCGGCAGCGCGTTCGACCGGCAAGTCTGGGAGCAACTGCTGCAAATTCCATACGGCCAGACCAGCACCTATGGCAGCCTCGCGGCACGCTTGGGCAAACCCGGCGCCAGTCGTGCGGTGGGGCTGGCCAACGGGCACAATCGGCTGGCGATCGTGGTGCCGTGCCATCGGGTGATCGGTGCGGACGGTTCGTTGACCGGCTATGGTGGTGGGCAGCCGCGCAAGGCGTTTCTGTTGCGGCTGGAAAACGCTGCGGTGCAACTCACGCAACCACTGGCTTTCTGACGCTTCGCTCCACTCACAAGAAGGAATTTCGATGAGCACCCTCGACACACAGTTTCACCAGCTGCACCAGGATGGCCTGCTGATCCTGACCAACGTCGCCGACGCCACCGGTGCGCGACTGGTCGAGCATGCGGGCGGTAAAGCGGTCGCCACCAGCAGTGCGGCAGTCGCTTGGGCGCATGGCTATCCAGACGGCAACACCCTGCCCCTCGAGCGGCTGATTTCAACCGTGGAATCCATCGCGCGGGTGATTCAGGTGCCGCTGAGCGTGGACATCGAGGCCGGTTATTCCGATGACCTTGGCCGTGTGGCCGAAGTCATCGAAGCGGTGCTCGCTGCCGGTGCGGTCGGGATCAATATCGAGGACGGCAGCGGCGCCCCGGAGCTGTTGGCGCGCAAGATCGAAGTGGCACGCGAAGTCGCCCGCAAACGCGGTGTGGAGCTGTTCATCAATGCGCGCACCGACATCTACCTCAAGGGCCTGGTTCCGGCCGAGGATCGCGTCGCGGAAACCCTGCGCCGCTCGGCGTTGTATCAGGCCGCCGGCGCCGATGGTCTGTTTGCCGCCGGCGTGACCGCCACCTATGAAATCGAGGCAATCTGCAAGGGCACTTCACTGCCGGTGAACGTGCTCGGCTTCGCCTGCCTGCCGTCGCCGACCGAGCTGCAAGCCCTGGGCGTTCGGCGCTTGAGCGCCGGGTCTGGCATCGCCGAATTCCTCTATGGCGCGATGGGCTCGTTGGTGAAAAGCTTCCTCGCCAGCGGCAAGCTCGACACCCACGACCTGAAGGCGCTGACCTACGGCGAAGTCAACGGACTGCTGAAATAGCATGCCGGATCGTTATCAGGCGGCCAGCGCGTTTCTGGCCGCGCTCGACGAGGACTGGCAGCGCCACGTCGCAGCCGTCGGCCCGTGTCTGCATCAACCACACCCGGCGCGCGATCCTTACGAATCGCTGGTGCGGGCGATTGCCTATCAGCAACTGCACGCCAGGGCCGGGGATGCAATTGTCGGGCGCCTGGTGGCGCTGTTTCCGGGGCAGACGTTTCCCCGGCCGGAACAGGTTCTCGCGACCGACTTCGATCAACTGCGCGGCTGCGGTTTTTCGGCGGGCAAGATTGCGACCATTCAGGGCATCGCCCAGGCAACACTGGACGGCGTGGTACCGGATTATCCCACGGCGCTGGCGATGGACGACGAGGCGCTTATCGAACGCCTGGTCAGCCTGCGCGGAGTTGGCCGCTGGACGGTGGAGATGCTGTTGATCTACAGCCTGGAACGCATGGATATTCTGCCGGCGGATGACTTTGGCGTGCGCGAGGGCTATCGCCGATTGAAGGGGCTGGAGGTGCAGCCGACGCGCAGGCAGATGATCGAGATCGGCTCGGCGTGGAGTCCGTATCGGACAGTGGCGGCTTGGTACCTGTGGCGCATGCCAAAACCGCTGCCCTCACCCTAGCCCTCTCCCGGAGGGAGAGGGAACTGACTGGGAGAGATTGGAGATATCCGCCGACCTGAAATAGCGGCTGTGAATCCAATAGTCGCCCCGGATTTTCAGGTCGATGTATTACGCAAGACTCCTCGGTCGGCTCCCTCTCCCTCCGGGAGAGGGCTGGGGTGAGGGTTGGCTTTTCAGAGGCCAGACTTCAACTTGCTGAACGCCCGAATCAAAGCCCGATTGAACGCCTTGCCATTGTCATTCTTGCTGTACAGCGAAGCCCGCACTGCCGCTGACGGGTACGTCCCCGGATCATTGCGAATCGACGCATCGACCAAGCCGTCCGCCGCCGTGATCGCATTGGCGTAGTGGATGGTGTCGGTGATCGGCGCGATCACCTCAGGTGTCATCAGGTAATCCATCAACGCCAGCCCGGCCTGTGGATGCGGTGCATCCTTGGGAATGACCATGGCGTCAAACCATATCAGCGTGCCTTCTTTGGGGATGCGGTAACTGAGCTGGAACGGCTTGTTTGCCGTTTGCGCCTGCCCTGCCGCAATCGCCACGTTGCCGTTCCACGACATCGCCACGCAGGTGTTGCCGTTGGCCAGGTCGCTGATATTCAGGTCGTTGTCGAAGTAGCGAATGTACGGACGAATCTTCGCCAGTTGCTGTTCGGCGAGTTTCAGGTCATCGAGGCTTTGGCGGTTGATGTCCAGGCCCAGGTACTTCATGACCGCAGCGAACACTTCGTTCGGATCGTTGAGCAGACTCACGCCACAGTCGGCAAATTTCGAGACCACCGCCGGGTCGAACAGCATCGCCCAGCTGTCGGTCGGCGCGTTCGGCAGACGCTGCTTGATTGCCTGCTCCTGATAACCCACGCCGGTGGTGCCCCAGGCATAAATGCCGGCATAACGGTTGCCCGGATCGAACACCGCCATGTGCTGGCGGAACTCGTCACCGACTCCGGCAAAGTGCGGCACCCGCGCCTTGTCCAGCGGCTGGATCGCACCGCTCTCGATGGCCCGCGAAAGGTGCTGGCCGGCGGTCAGCACCAGGTCATACCCGCTGCGCCCGGTGAGCAGTTTGGTCTCCACGGTTTCCAGCGAATCGAAGTGATCGGCGACAACCTGAATGCCGGTCTGCGCCTCGAAGTTCTTCAGCGTATCCGGGGCCAGGTACTCGCCCCAGATATACAGATTGACCACCGGTCTGGCGGGGTCGGCGGCCTGCACACACAGGGGGGCAAGCACCAGCAATAACGCTTGAGTCAGTTTGTGCAGGCCCATCATCACACCCCCTGGCGATTAGACGTGCCGGCGTATTGCGGCATGGTGATGCATGCGACGTTGCCGCCACCGAGGAGGATCTCCCGGGAGTTTTCGATGCCGACGATCTTGTGCTGCGGGAACAGTTCGGCGAGGGTCGCCAGCGCCACCTGATCGTTGCGATCGCCGAACAGCGGCACCACGATCGAGCTGTTGCCGGCGTAGTAGTTGATGTACGACGCGCAGATTCGGGTGCCGGCCTGACGGGTGTGAGTGCTGTCCTGCTGATCGAGGCCTTCGGCCTCTTCGGCGGTCCACTCCAGCACGTCCGGTTGCGGCAGCTTGTGCACGATCAACTCGCGACCTCGGCTGTCGCGGGTGCTGCGCAGGATGTCGTAGGCCTCCTGATAGATCTCCCACTGCGGGTCGTCGCGGTTGTCGGTCCACTGCAGCACCACTTCGCCGGGGCGCACGAAGCAAGCGAGGTCATCGACATGGCCATCAGTCTCGTCGAACTTGCAGCCGCGTGGCAGCCAGATCACCTGTTCGGCGCCGAGGTAATCGGTCAGGCGTCGAGTGACCTCGGCCTTGCCCAGATGCTGATTGCGATTGCGGTTGAGCAGGCACTGTTCGGTGGTGAGGATGCTGCCCTGACCATCGCTCTGGATGCCGCCAAGTTCGGCTATCAGCGGTGCGCGGTAACGGTCGAAACGTTCGATTTCGAGGATCTTGCTGGCGATCTGATCGTCCTTGTCCCACGGGTAGTACAGGCCACCGTCGAGCCCGCCATAGGCGTTGAATTCGAAGTCGACGCCACGCACTTCGCCGCTCTGGTCGTTGACCACAAAGCACGGACCGCTGTCGCGAAACCAGGTGTCATTGCAGGTCATCTCGACCACGCGCACTTGCGGCGGCAACTGGCGGCGCGCAGTGGCGAATTGCGCAGCGGAGGCGCACACAGTGACCGGTTCGCTGTGGGAGATGGCTGTGACGATCTGCACCCAGACTTTCTGCGCCGGTTTCGCGCCGTTACGCCATACGTCGGTACGCTCCGGCCAGCCGAGCCAGCAGCCGGATTTGGCTTCGAATTCGCCGGGCAGACGGAAGCCGTCGCGTTTGGGGGTGGAGTCGAGCAAACGTGCCATGGTCAAACCTCGTCTTGGGGTTGGGAATGACCACAGGCTACGATCGCGGACGACTGACCCGCCAACGATGATTATTGCGGAACAGTTGAATTCAACTCATCAATCGGCCAGTTGATCGTTGAACCATTCGAGCATCTGCGCCACCGCCGGACGCTCCAGGCGCACTCGCTCGCAGACCAGCGCGTATTGGCCGAGCGCGGTCATGCTCGACGTGAATGGTCGCACCAGCCGCCCGCTCAGCAAGTCCTCCTGCGCGGTAAGGTTGTCGCCCATTGCCACACCCTGCCCCTGCGCCGCCGCTTCCAGCGCCAGGCCGGCATGGGCGAAATACAACTGGCGCTGCGGGCGCAGGTCGCCGGCGTGGCTGGTCAGCCAGGCGGTCCAGGTTTTGCCGTCCTGATCGTCATGCAGCAGGCAATGGCGCGCCAGGTCTTTCGGGGATTTCAGACTGCCCTGGTTGAACAGCCCCGGGCTGCACACCGGGAAGAATTGCAGCGCCGGTAACGGCCGCACGAAGTAGGCGCTGCTGTCCACCGGACCGGTGCCGTAGGTGATCGCCAGGTCGATATCTTCGCCCGGCGCGCTGGCGTCGATCGGCTGTTCGTAGAGATGCAGGGTGATGTGCGGATAGCGTGCGTAGAAATCGGTGAGACGGTTCATCAGCCACTTCTGCGCCAGCTCGGCGGTGACCGCCAGACGCAAGACCGCCAGCGAGGATGGATCGCGCAGTTCATCACAGGCTTCACCGATCAGTTCGAAGGCCTGTTGCAGGCTTTGCATCAAGCGCCCGGCGGCAATAGTCGGACGGATCTGCCGGCCTTCGCGGATGAACAGCGAGACGCCGAGTTGCTCTTCGAGCTGGCGGATCTGGTGGCTGACCGCGCTGTCGGTGACGCACAATTCGGCGGCAGCCCGGCCGAAATGCGCGTGGCGGGCGGCGCATTCGAAGGTTCGCAGGGCGGCCAGTGAGGGGAGTCTTCGCATGGGTTGGAGTGCCTTTTTTGGGGACATGCTGACCGGGCTGGCGGTGGGCGTCCAGTGCGACCGCGTCATCGTTCATCGCTGGCAAGCCAGCTCCCACAGGTTCTGTGTCGAATGGCAAAGCCGCGCACACCAAAAATCACTGTGGGAGCTGGCTTGCCAGCGATGGCGTCTGCATGATCGCCACAAACCTTCTAGGCTCAACCGCACCACTTCAGCCACTGGAGGCCCCCTCATGCACCTCGAAGGCTCCTGCCATTGCGGCGCCGTCACTTTCAGCCTGACCAGCGCCCATCCCTACCCTTATCAACGCTGCTACTGCTCGATCTGCCGCAAGACTCAGGGCGGAGGCGGTTACGCGATCAACCTCGGTGGCGATGCGACCAGCCTCAAGGTTCAGGGCCGCAAGCACATCAGCATCTACCACGCGAAGATGAAGGAAGCAGGTGAAAAACGTGCCCATCGCAGCACGGCCGAGCGGCATTTCTGCTCACAGTGCGGCAGCGGCTTGTGGCTGTTCAGCCCGGAATGGCCAGAGTTGATTCATCCGTTAGCTTCGGCCATCGATACACCGCTGCCGGTGCCGCCGGAGCATACGCATTTGATGCTGGGATCGAAGGCGCCTTGGGTCGAGGTGGATGCGAAGCCCAAGGACAAGCAGTTTGCGGTGTATCCCGAGGAATCGATTGCGCAGTGGCATGAGCGGTTGGGGTTGGTCAAATGAGCAAGTGTTTATGGTGTGATTGACGGCCCTATCGCTGGCAAGCCAGCTCCCACAGGTTTTGTGTACGCCCAGTAACCTGTGGGAGCTGGCTTGCCAGCGATAGGGCCGGAACTGACAGCACAAATCAGTCCAGATGCGCCCAGGTCATCCGAAACGACGCCCCACCCCACACCGATTCCCCGACCTCGACCTGCCCGCCATGGGACTGCGACACCCGCCGCACCAGCGCCAGCCCCAGGCCAAAACCGCCGGTGCGACGGTCGCGACTGGCATCCAGCCGCGAGAACGGTTCGAAGATTTTCTCCCGGCCCTCAACCGGCACACCCGGGCCGTCGTCGTTGACCCGCACCTCGTAATAATCACCGCTGCGTTCCAGCGTCACTTCCACCCGCTGTTCGGCATAACGAATGGCATTGCGCAGCAGATTGATCACCGCCCGCGCCATGAAACGCGGCTCGATGCGCACGGTGTCAAGCCGGCAGTCACCGATCAACAACTGCACCCCCGCCGCTTCGGCCTCCAGCGCCACGCTGCCGACCACGCTGTCGAGCCAGTTGGCCGCTTGAATGTTTTCCCGTTTGATCACCGTCGCGCCGCGTTCGAGGCTGGCGTAAGTCAGCAGCTCGGAGACCATTTCCTCCAGCTCGCCAAGGTCGGCGTACATGTCGGCGATCAGTTCGCGGTTCTGGCTGGCGTCCGGTTGTTGCTTGAGCTGGTCGAGTTCGAACGACAGCCGCGCAATCGGCGTACGCAATTCGTGGGACACGGCGTTGGTCAGTTCGCGCTGATTGGCAATCAGGCTCTCGATGCGCGCCGCCATCAGGTTGAAGTGTTCGGCCAGGTCGCGGATGTTCGAGCGCTTGGACAGCTGAATGCGCACCGACAGATCGTTGTCGCCAAAGCGCTCGGCGGCCAGACGCAGTTTTTCCAGATCGCGCCAGTGCGGACGCACCCAGAAAAACAGCACGATGCCGATCAGCACCGCGAGCATCGCGTAAGCCACCGCGATGTAAAACGGCATCAGACTCGGCTCGGGCGGCAGCTTGATGCTGAGCAGTTGCGAGCCACCGTCGATGTTGCTGATGAACTGGGTGTAATTGTCGCGAATCACCAGCAGGTTCTGCGCCAGTTCGGCCTTTTCCTCGGGGCTGAGATCCAGTTGATCGGCCTCGATCAGCTTCAGCGACAAGCCGTAATGCGGGCGCAACGCCTCCAGTTGCCGCTCGCGCGCCGCACCCTGCTGATCACGCATGTGCTCGACCAGTGACCACGCCTGACCCCGCACCGCCTCGCGGTTGTAGGCCTGCATCTGGTTGTCGAGCAAGGCGTTGAAGGTGTGCTCGACGGTTTGCAGGGCCAGCACCAGCCCCACCGTCATCACCAGAAACAGCCCGAGGAATAACCGCAGCATCTACAGCTCCCACGCGAACGGATTGAACAGATAACCCTTGCCCCACACGGTCTTGATGCACACCGGTTCGCGGGGATTGTCCTTGAGTTTGTTGCGCAACTTGCTGATGTACACGTCGACGCTGCGATTGAGCCCGTCAAAAGCGATACCGCGCATGCGGTTGAGGATGTCATCGCGGGACAAAGTCTTGCCGGCGGCGCTGGCCAGCAGCCACAGCAATTCGAATTCCATGGTGGTCATCTCGATGATCTCGCCGGCCAGACGCACATCGCGACAGCTGCGATCGATGCGCAAACGGCCGAACTCCAGCGCACTGACCACGCCGGTCTCCGGTACCTGGCGCCGCTGCAAGGCGCGCAGCCGCGCGAGCAATACCGGCGGTTTGATCGGTTTGATCACGTAGTCATCGGCGCCGGACTCCAGACCGAGGATGTGGTCGAGATCGTCCTCCTTTGCGGTGAGGATGACGATCGGCGTGTCCGACACGCTGCGAATTTCCCGGCACACGTGCAGGCCGCTCTGCCCCGGCAGCATCAGGTCTAGCACCACCACTTTGGGCTGGAACTCGAGAAACGCAGCCACCGCCAGATCGCCGCGATGCACCGCGCGCACCTCGTAGCCATGCTGCTCGAGAAAGTGCGCAATCAGCGTGGCCAGACGCTCATCGTCTTCGACCAGCAGGACTTTGCCAAAACCCAGGTTATCCATAACGACCGTGTGCCAACCCATGTGTGAAGTGGGCGACATTATGGCGGCAATCTGTGGCAAGGCGTTGTTTTGGGCAGCGAAAACCGGCCGCAGGGGCCGGTTTTTGGTGATATTTCATACTCTTAAGAGTTTTTAACAGTTTGTGTTTCAGGCCGCGGCCGGCACACCACTGTGAAAGCGGAACTCTTCATCCGGCGACTCGATCAGCTCCTGCTCGGCCGCGCGAACCCTGTCGATCACCTGAGCGATGTCTTTCGCGTCGCCGTACTGGTAGGCCAGTTTCAGATAACCCTGAAAATGCCGCGCCTCGCTTTTCAGCAGGCCGAAATAGAACTTGCCGAGTTCTTCGTCCAGATGCGGCACCAGCGCTTCGAAACGCTCGCAACTGCGCGCTTCGATGAACGCACCGACCACCAGCGTATCCACCAGTTTCACCGGCTCGTGGCTGCGCACCACTTTGCGCAGACCCGAAGCGTAACGCCCGGCGTGCAACTGGCGCAGCTCGATCTTGCGGCGTTTCATGAGGCGCATGACTTGTTCGTGGTGCACCAGTTCTTCCCGGGCCAGACGCGACATCATGTTGATCAGGTCGACGTGGGAATGGTACTTGGCAATCAGGCTCAACGCGGTGCTGGCAGCCTTGAACTCGCAGTTCTTGTGGTCGATCAGCAGGGTTTCCTGATCGGCCAGAGCGGCCTGGACCCAGGCGTCGGGCGTGCGGCAGCCAAGGAATTCGTGGATTTCGGGAAGGATCATGGGGCTCACGGTAAAAGGTGTACGAGCAAAGGCCGCCGATTATACCGGCCTGCCCGCAGACCACCAGTCGCAGGCGTTGATATGCATCAAGTCGCAGGCGCATGAGCAGCAACTATAGTTGTGCAACGCCGTGCCTTTTCTTTGCTGGAGACTCCGCTCATGCAAGCCATTCGCAGCATTCTGGTGGTCATCGAACCCGAACATTCGGAAAGCCTGGCGCTCAAGCGCGCCAAGTTGATCGCCGGCGTGACCCAGGCGCATCTGCACCTGCTGGTGTGTGACCGCAAGCACGACCACGCCGGCATGCTTGGCGTGCTCAAAGCCGCACTTTTGGCGGATGGCTACAGCGTGACCACCGAACAGGCGTGGAACGAGAGCCTGCACGAAACCATCATCGATGTGCAGCAGGCCGAAGGCTGCGGGCTGGTGGTCAAACAGCACTTCCCTGACAGTTCCCTGAAAAAAGCCCTGCTGACGCCGGCCGACTGGAAGCTGCTGCGTCACTGCCCGACCCCGGTGCTGCTGGTGAAAACCTGCACGCCGTGGAAAGACCGGGTGATTCTTGCGGCAGTCGATGTCGGTAACGCCGATGGCGAACACCGGCATTTGCACACCACGATCATCGATCACGGCTACGACATCGCCAGCCTGGCCAAAGGGCATCTGCATGTGATCAGCGCCCACCCCTCGCCGATGCTCTCGGCAGCCGACCCGGCGTTACAGCTGAGCGAAACCATCGAAGCGCGTTATCGCGAGCAATGCCGGGCGTTTCAGGCGGAGTTCGATGTCGATGATGAACATCTGCATATAGAGGAAGGCCCGGCGGATGTGCTGATTCCGTTCATGGCGCACAAGCTGCAGGCGGCGGTGACCGTGATCGGCACCGTGGCGCGGACCGGGTTGTCAGGCGCGTTGATCGGCAATACCGCCGAGGTGGTGCTGGATGCGCTGGAAAGCGACGTGCTGGTGCTCAAGCCGCAGGAGGTTGAGGATCATCTGGTGGAGTTGGCGGTGAAGCATTAAGGACTGCGGTGGCTGAACCGGCCCCTTCGCGAGCAGGCTCGCTCCCACAGTTGGAATGCATATCCCTGTGGGAGCTGGCTTGCCAGCGATAGCGGTGGGTCAGTCAACATTGACATTGGATGCACTGCCCTCATGGCTGGCAAGCCAGCTCCCACAAGATCTGTTGGCGCCTGCAGGATCTGCATTCCACTCCGATTCATTGTGGGAGCGAGCCTGCTCGCGAAGCTTCTAGGCACCGAAGGCGTCTTTCAGGAAGCCCGGTGCGATATAGCGCTGATAATGCGCTTCCGACAGCAGGAAGAATTCCCGATCAATGGCATCGCGCAACTCCGGCAGGTTCCAGTCGCGGAACTCCGGCAGCAACACCATCCCGTAGGCTTCCAGATTAATGATCACCCGCGCCCCGCGTGCAATCAGCTGATAGGCCCAGCAATATTCCGACTGATGCGGCACGAAGCGGATCTTGCGCTGTTCCAGCTGCTGGCGCAGGCGCGCCGGATCGAAGATCTCGACCTTGCTCGCCATCACTTGTGACAGCAATTGTTCCAGCCGCAACCACACCGCACGCTTTTCCTCCTCGCCGTAACCATTCCAGTGGATCACTTCGTGATGGAAACGCTTGCAGCCACGGCACACCAGATCGCCGTAAACAGTGGAGCAGAGGCCGACGCAGGGGGTCTTGATGGTCTGATTGGGCATAAATTGGCAAAACACTGAAACGCGGAACAGGCCGGCATGTTAGCCCTTTGTCGGGCATTGATCACCCCTCAAACGTCAGGGACAAGCGCTGGCTCGCGGTTTACCCTGCCCGTGCACAACGCCACCAAAGTCCAATAGAGCCTGACTTACCTTTAAATTTTTTTTGCCGTAGAATCAGCCAGCCTTTTAAGGCGCCAATGTCCGTTAGAAGCTGTTTTCAAAGCGTCACGAGCACAGTCGTTCCTTCATAGCTGTGTTCGCTAAGGGTTTTTCCAGCGGGGAAAAGCCCAACGCCATCCCTCATCAGCTCCCCGTTCTTCAGGCGTAAAACTTTGAAAGCAGCTTCTGTAAGGAATGCCCGGTAATTCTGGCTAAGTGGCCCACAACGCCACGCAGCGCATGAGTACTAGCATTTGACGACGAGAGTCCCG
>Ga0153923_100161_pt1 | contig 29958 bp, 20 predicted proteins | sample TSNJ007MetaG_FD_104682 | JGI IMG/M metagenome (GOLD analysis project Ga0153923, IMG submission 104682) | Attine ant fungus gardens microbial communities from New Jersey, USA - TSNJ007 MetaG | ecosystem: Host-associated > Fungi > Mycelium > Unclassified | place: USA: New Jersey, Brendon T. Byrne...
AATCATCAACTCCGTTTGTAACGAAACGGAATCTTTGGGAGGAAGTACTATGAGTGATTTGTTTAAAAAAGCGATCTCTTTAGGAGTGGGCCTCACCATTGTTAGTAAGGAAAAAGTAGAAAAGGTTGTTGAGGAACTAGTGAAGCGTGGGGAGCTTGCTCCTTCGGAGTCTAAGGCCCTTGTTGACCGTCTGATTGAACGCGGTGAGGAAGAGCGAGGTATGCTCAAGTCTGTTGTACAAGAACAAGTACAACGCGTGTTGAAGGAAATGAAGGTTCCTGTACAAAGTGATATTGACGAGCTGGAAGGCCGAATTGCTGTATTGGAGCGTCGATTGGCCGAGCTGGAGGGCATTTCCCATCTAGAAGGAACATCGGCGGAAACGCGTACGGACTAAATGGCAGTACGTATCAGACATGCCGGACGATACCGGTCCATTGCCATGGCGCTTATGCACCATGGTTTTGGCTATATGGTGGAGGAGCTGGGGCTCTATCATTTATTATCCCTTCCACGCCGTCTTGTAACGCAAGAAGCTCATACAAGTCTTACACTCGGGGAGCGGATTCGGCTCGTATTGGAGGATTTGGGCCCAACCTTTATAAAGCTTGGACAACTCGCCAGTACACGTTCGGATCTGCTGCCTGATTCTATTATTCAAGAATTGGTAAAACTACAGGATAATGTGCCCCCGTTCCCTGTGGAGCGCGTGCGCACGATTGTGGAGCATGAACTCGATCAACGGATGGATGAAATCTTTAATTCCTTTGAGGATACTCCTCTTGCGGCTGCGTCGATCGGTCAAGTGCATAGAGCTGTTCTTCACAGTGGGCAGGTCGTGGCTGTTAAAGTTCAACGCCCTGGCATACTGCGAACGATGAGTAGGGATTTGGAAATTCTCAAAGATCTGAGCGCCCTTGCTGAGAAGCAGCTAGGCTGGGCGAGGCAATATCAGTTGTCCCGTATGGTAGAGGAATTCTCGAAATCTCTGCTTGGCGAGCTGGATTACGGCCAAGAAGGACGCAATGCAGAGAAAATAGCTCAACAGATGGATTATGACGGAGTATACATCCCGGATATTTATTGGGACTATACGTCAGCACGAGTGCTGACGATGGAATATGTGGTAGGGATTACACTAAGTCGTCGCGATGAACTACTGAGTAGTGGCGTTAAGCTTAAGGTTATTGCTCAGCAGCTCGTGGAAATGATGCTAAGACAAATTTTCATTCATGGCTTTTTTCATGCAGATCCGCATCCAGGGAATGTTATGAGAATGGCTGATGGGAAGCTGGCTTTGATTGATTTTGGCATGATGGGGCGGCTGAACGAAGAGATGAAAGAGCAGCTGTCTGCGCTTGTCATCGCACTAATGCGCAAGAATACGGATGCGATGGTCCGGGCAATTTTGCGACTCGGAGTCATCCCTGAGGATGCTGATCGAGCGGCATTGCATAATGATATGGATCGACTTCGCGAAGAGTATTATGATGTTCCGTTCAGTAAGATGAGCATAGGCAAAGCGCTAAATGATCTGTTTGGCATTGCTCGCAAGCATCGATTAGTTCTTCCCCCGGATCTAACGATGCTTGGTAAGACGATGCTGACGCTTGAGGGTGTCATTAGCAATTTAGATCCAACGATTAGCATTTTAGAGATGGCAGAGCCTTTTGGACGTGAACTTGTGAAGCAGCGATTTAGTGGTCCCCGATTGCAGCGCAAGTTCCTTGGAGGCGTAGCCGATTTAACGGAGAGTCTTTTAGAGCTTCCTGGGCAGGCAAGGCAGTTATCTGCGCTAATTACTAAGGGAAAGCTAAAGGTAGAGATTGCGGCACCTGAGCTCGAGCATCTGGAGCGAAAGCTGGACCGGGTTGGGAACCGCTTAGCATTTAGTATTGTGATGCTTGCGTTCAGTATCATCATGGTTGGACTCATTATAGGCACTGCGATGCGGGGTCAGCCTTCAGTGTTATGGAATTTTCCTACAGTGGAGATTGGCGGCGTAATAGCGCTTCTGATGTTCCTATGGTTGATCTATGCGATTTTTAAATCGGGAAGGTTCTAACCTGCAGGATAGAATAATTATTATTCTGCAGGTTCACACAAATGCCGTTCTATCAAGTACAATATAAAAGATAACTTTCTAAGCTTAACTTTACTTCTATTGTATAAAGTGGAATGGAACGCAAATGGAGTGCCGTCTAAACGTCCGGTGGATCGCTGCTGCCCAGAAACCGAACTTTGACCGCACTCTTTTAACGGGTCAAGGGATACATGGGACGGAAGAATGCCGGTGACGGGGTTCTTCCGCTTTTGTTTGAATATAGCTGAATCGGAAGCATACGCCCCCAAAAGGACAGTCGGGTAGAGGCTGCCTGAATAGGGCTTTGGAAGACGGAAGTTAAGTAAGAGATGTAATCAAATTTAACTGAGAAAATAGTGAGGTGGAGAATTTGCCGGGATTTAAAGAATTAGGTGTTTCAGAATTACTGTGTACATTGCTTCAAGGTCAAGGCATCGTTAAGCCTACACCAGTGCAACAGGAAGCAATACCGCCATTGGTGCAGGGTTTGGATGTAATTGCAAGAGCGAAGACAGGTACAGGGAAGACATTAGCTTTCTTGCTGCCAATTATGGACAAGATCCACACGGAGCGAGCTTATCCGCAGGCGCTAATTATGGCCCCAACACGTGAGTTGGCTTTGCAGATTACAGAAGAGGCACGTAAGCTGGCGCGTCATACGGATATTAAAATCTTGGCCGTTTATGGTGGTCAGGATGTTGAGAAGCAGCTGCGTAAGCTCGAAGGTGGCAGACATCTTATTATCGGTACACCGGGCAGACTGCTAGATCATATGCGCCGGGAGACGCTCGATCTTAGTGGCGTTAAGATGCTCGTTCTGGACGAAGCGGATCAAATGCTGCATATGGGATTCTTGGAGGATGTAGAGACCATTATTACGGCTGTTCCTTATCGCCGTCAAACGATGTTGTTCTCTGCGACGATGCCAGATCCGATTAAACGTCTCGCAGCTAATTACATGAAAGAGCCTCTGGATATCATTATTAAGAGTGGTTCTCCGATTCCGCTGGATAATATCAAACAGCAAGTCGTGGAAGTCTCGGATCGTAATAAAGAAGAGGCACTCAAAACATTGATTGAACGGGATCGTCCTTACTTGGCTATTATTTTCTGCCGGACCAAACGTCGGGTATCCAAGCTGAACGAAGCACTCCAAGCAGCAGGTTATGATTGTGATGAGCTGCACGGTGATTTGTCTCAAGGTAAACGCGAAGGTGTAATGAAGAGATTCCGTGATGCGAAGCTGCAGCTTCTTGTAGCTACAGATGTAGCGGCTCGGGGGTTGGATGTCGAAGGTATCACTCATATCTTTAACTACGATATGCCACTTGATGTGGATAGCTATATTCACCGGATCGGCCGGACAGGCCGTGCCGGAGGCAAAGGGCTTGCAATTACGTTCACTTCTCCACGTGAGCAAGATGGACTAGACTTGATCGAGCACGGCATTTCGCAGCGCCTGGATCGCCGCCGTTACGACAAAGATGAATTCGGCGTTGGCGAATTCGTTGCAGTACAAGGCGGCGGACGCCACGGCGGTCGTCAAAGCGGCGGCGCTGAGGCAGCGCGCACGGGCCGCGGACCGAAGACCGGCGGCTCTGGCCGCGGCGGTGCTCCGCGCAGCGAAGGCGGAGCGCGGCAAGGTGGCCGCGGCCGCGGTAAGGAAGCAGGCGGCTGGGGTGCGCCTGCAGAAGGTCGCCGCGGTGGTCGTTCTGATGCGGCGGCTGGCAAGCGCGGCGGCAGCGGCTATGACGCTGCCGCACCTAAGGGCGGCGGCAAGGCTGCCGGCGTAGTACGAGTAGGCGGCGGCTATGGCGCCTTCGCCTCCAGAGGCGATGCGCCAGCTAGCGGCAACGCAGCAGCGCCTAGCAGTGCCGGTTCGCGTGGTGCGAACCGGAAGGGCGGCCCAAGCACTGGCTACAGCGAGAACGTAGCCAGAGGTGCAGACGGCGGCGCTTACGTTGGCGGCACACCACGAGGCGGCTTAGGCAGCGGCTACGGTACGGGCCCGTCTAGAGGCGGCGGCAAAGGTGGTAAAGGTAGCAAAGGCGGCTATAGCGGTGCCAAGGGTGGCGCTGGTAAAGGCGGCCGCAACAGCGGAAATACGGGTTCCTCACGGGGTGGACGCGGCAGCTCCGGCGGCTTTAAAAGTGGCGGCAGAGGCACATCCAGATAATGTGAGTGGAATTTCATAACTAAAACTTGTTACCATAGGGAAGTTAGCGGACAAGCTAACTCCCTATGGTAACTTTATTTTGTAGGCACAATTATCCGAACGATATTTGTCTAAAAAAGGATCTTAGTGTAACATTTTTGAAGGAAAGCTTGTCTAATAGATAAATAGAGTGTTTCGACTTCGAGGAGGAAGATCTTGCAGATGTCTAAAAAATTGAAAATAATAATCTTGTTAATTGTCGTTATTGCTGTTGGGTGGGGGATTGGGAAGTATACGACGCCTTCTCCTTCTGCTTCAGATAGTAGCGGTTCCAATATAAATGTGCAGGATGATCTTCAAGCTGAGCCTGGTGAAGATGGAAATAGCAGCGAAGAGGGCATAACAGACCCAGTGGTAGCTAACCCGTCTAATACAACGGATCCCTCTGATCCGTCCGAACCGGATAGTAACGGCAAGGGAAATAGCACTGATGATTCTTTTAAAGAGCCTGACAGCATAGCTGTGATGGTGAATAAGGAGTATGGACTGCCGGACAACTATAAGCCAACGGATCTAGTCTACCCGGAAGTGCGTTTTACATTTAAAGAGAAAATCGAGAAGCGTATGATGCGTAAGGAAGCTGCCGAAGCATTAGAGAAACTGTTCGCAGGCGCAGAGGAAGACGGGATTTACTTGGCTGGCGTTTCGGCCTACCGTTCTAAGGAAACCCAAACAAGGCTGTTCAATCGTTATGTTGAGAAAGACGGAGAAGAACTGGCTCGTACTTACAGTGCCGTGCCTGGCTATAGCGAGCATCAGACAGGGCTTGCTATCGATGTCTCAGGAAGTGACGGGAAATGTGCTGCGGAGAGCTGTTTTGGTGGAACGAAGGAAGCGGAGTGGCTAGCGCAGCATGCAACCGAATATGGTTATATCATCCGCTTTCCAGAAGGAAAGCAGGACATTACAGGATATAAGTATGAGCCTTGGCATATCCGTTATGTGGGCAAGAATATAGCTACTTATATTGCGGATAAAGGGATTACGCTGGAAGAATATTATGATGTCGTACCCGTATCCAAATAACAGAGTGATAGAGAGCAGTCCTAAGAAATACATAGGACTGCTTTTTTTTATCTTAGTGTTTACAGAAAGTGTCAATAAGTTGCAATCTGTTACAATTCGGGTAAGATACGTAGTGTAGTCTAAGTACATGGAAGGAAGGGGAATTAGGATGTCGATCTACAATTTTTCCGGCGTTACGCCTTCGGGTAAAGAAGTGTCATTTACAGAGTATGAAGGTAAGGTAGTGCTGATTGCCAATACGGCTAGTAAATGCGGACTTACACCGCAGTATGGGGATCTCCAGAAGCTATACGAGCAGTATGGGGATCAAGGACTTGTAGTATTAGGATTCCCCTGCAACCAATTTGCGGGTCAGGAGCCGGGTACAAGTGAAGAGGCAGAAGAATTCTGTCAGATTAATTATGGCGTTACCTTTCCTGTGTTTGCCAAAGTGGATGTGAATGGACCGGATGCCAGCCCTCTTTTCAATTATTTAAAAGAGCAGCAGCCGGGTACTGGCGACAGCAGTGATATCAGCTGGAATTTCACGAAGTTTCTTATTGATCGTGGCGGTAATGTAGTAGCTCGTGTGGAGCCAAAGGAATCGCCAGAAACGATGTCAGAACAGATTGAGTCCTTACTGTAGATCATTCTAGGGACTGATGAATTGTTATTTTACAAGTATCCTTTCGACCTCGGTCTTTGGCCGAGCCTCGACGGGATTTTCTTTTTATACATAGGAATATAGAATAGGCGCCTTAAATTTTGTTGTGATAAATTATACTTGACGCTTTACAGAGACCATGTATTCTTTGAAGAGAATGTAATGCCCATGCAAAATATGCATAAAGCGTGGAATACAGCAGGATAATAACGGCAGGAGGGTTCAATACAAGCATGAAGTTAATTACAGAGGTAGCAGCACAAGCGGGAATTGGCGAAGAGCATCTGGAACTATACGGCAAATATAAAAGTAAACTTTCACCGTCCTTATGGGAAGACATGAAGAACAAACCAGATGGCAAGCTGGTATTGGTCACTGCGGTGAATCCAACCCCTGCTGGCGAAGGGAAGACCTTAACAACCATTGGGCTGGCACAGGCACTGAACGCAGCAGGAGTAAAGACCGTGGCTGCCTTGCGCGAACCATCCCTCGGACCATGCTTAGGCATGAAAGGCGGTGCCACGGGCGGCGGCAAGTCACAGATCATTCCGGCAGATGAGATTAATTTGCACTTTACGGGTGATATTCATGCGGTGACTTCTGCACATAATTTATTGTCTGCGATGATTGACAATCATATCTTCCAAGGTAATGAGCTGGGTCTTGATCCGCAACGTATCGTTTGGAAACGCGTGATGGATATGAATGATCGCAGTCTGCGGAATATAGTGACAGGGCTCGGAGATGGAAATGGAGCCGTGCGGGAAAGTGGATTTCAGATTACAACAGCTTCTGAGATTATGGCTGTATTATGCCTATGCGATAATCTGAATGATCTCAAAAAGCGTCTGAACCGTATTTTGATTGGGTATGACCAAGAGGGACAGCCTGTAACGGCCGAGCAAATAGGGGCAGTTGAAGCGATGACAGCGCTGCTGAAGGAAGCAGTTAAGCCTAATCTGGTGCAGACCTTGGAGGGCACTCCTGTTATTGTACACGGTGGTCCATTTGCGAATATCGCACATGGCTGCAGTAGTGTTATTGGTACTCGTTATGCACTCAAGCTGGGAGATGTTGTGGTTACGGAAGCAGGCTTCGGAGCGGATCTTGGTGCAGAGAAATTCATGGATATCAAATGCCGGCAAGCGGGTCTAACCCCTTCAGCGGCAGTGCTTGTCGTGACGGTGAAATCCTTGAAATATAACGGTGGTGTACCTAAGAATGAGCTCCAAACGGAGAACCGGTTGGCGCTGCGCTCTGGATTGTCTAATTTGGAGCGTCATGTAGAGAATCTCGGCAAATTTGGGGTGCCTGTTCTTGTTGCCATTAATCATTTTGAAGGCGATAGCCCAGAAGAGATTAATGACGTTGTGGAGGCTTGTCGTCGATTGAACGTTCCTGCGGCAATATCCAAGGTATGGGCAGAAGGTAGTGCGGGCGGACAAGAGTTGGCTTCGGAATTAAAGAAACTTCTGGATCATAGCGACACTGAACGTTTTGCTCCTTTGTATGAGAATGAACTCGACATCTCTTCCAAAATCACCAAGATTGTTCGCGAAATTTACCGTGGTGCGGAGGTTAACTTTTCCCCTGCGGCCAAACGCAGCCTAGCGGTGATTGAGCGTCTTGGGTTAAATGATCTTCAAGTATGTATGGCGAAGACCCCTTATTCCTTCTCAGATCAGCCTAGATTGCTTGGCGCTCCAGAAGGTTTCACGGTAGGTATCCGTGATATTACCCTTTCGCTCGGTGCAGGGTTTGCTGTAGTGATTACGGGCAATATCGTTACGATGCCAGGTCTACCGGCTAAGCCAGCTGCTGAGGCACTATGGATGGATGAGGATGGCGTGATTCACGGTTTGGTGTAGATTCAGTTTATGATCAGGCTTTTCCCTGTTGGTTTAGGGGAAAGCCTTTTTTTGCGCGTTATAAGAAAGTATATCCTGAGGGGGCAGAACATAATGTCTTACGCCCAGGGCAAAGCTAACGAGGTCGCAATCGGCAGCAGTGACGGAAAATGCTTAAAATTGTGAACAATCTGAGAATATAGGCGAAAAGACTTGTAATGTGATAAATATCACAATATAATCAGTTTATAAAGTGAAATAAATCACAATTAACTTATCGGTGATCAGATATCTAATTTGGTCAGTCAAGCAATTCGAATATATAACCAGGTTGTCCATTTGAAGGAGGAAGAAAATAATGAAAGTAGCTGTCATTGGATGTACCCATGCCGGAACTGCCGCAATTGTAAATACTGCCAAGCTTCACCCGGAAGCCGAGATTACGGTGTATGAGCGTAATGATAATATTTCTTTCTTATCTTGTGGAATTGCTTTATACGTAGGTGGAGTGGTCAAGGACCCGCACGGGCTGTTCTATTCTTCCCCTGAGAAGCTTGCTGAGCTTGGTGTAAAGACCAACATGCGTCATGAAGTGACCGTTGTGGATACGAAGTCCAAAACATTGCGTGTTCGCAATTTGGTAACCGGACAGGAGTTTGACGATACCTACGATAAGCTGATTATGACTACGGGATCATGGCCGATTGTACCGAAGCTCGAAGGGATTGAGCTGGAAGGCGTCTTGCTTTGCAAGAACTATGATCATTCCAATACCATTATAGAAAAAGCTAAACAAGCGAATAAAATCACAGTCGTAGGCGCTGGATATATCGGCGTTGAGTTGGTGGAAGCCTTCCAAATGAACGGAAAGCAAGTTACGCTGATTGATGGTGAAGATCGTATTTTGAATAAATATTTGGACCCAGAGTTTACTGCGCCGATCGAACAATCCTTTAAGGATCATGGTATTAAATTAGCGCTGAATGAGAAGGTAAGTTCTTTTGCTGGTGAAGGTGGTAAAGTTACCAAGGTTATCACAAGCGAAGGGGAGCATGAGGCGGATCTTGTAATTCTCTGCATCGGCTTCCGTCCGAATACTGAGCTGTTAAAAGGTCAAGTGGATATGCTGCCAAATGGCGCAATTCTGGTCAATGATTATATGCAGACTAGTTGCCCAGATGTGTATGCCGCTGGTGACAGCTGCGCGATTCATTACAACCCTACAGGTAAGCACGCTTATATTCCACTGGCAACCAATGCCGTACGGATGGGCACTTTGGTCGCACGTAACTTAGTGAAAGAGACGATTCCTTATATGGGTACTCAAGGGACTTCGGGCATTAAGATTTATGAAGATAATATCGCTGCTACCGGTCTTACTGAAGAAGGGGCTAAGGCTGAAGGAATGGACGTAGAAACTACCATGATTATTGACAACTACCGTCCAGAATTTATGCCAACCTTCGAGCAGGTGCAATTAAAAGTGGTATTTGATCGCGCCACACGCCGCATTCTCGGAGCGCAAATCTTGTCCAAAACGGATTTGACGCAATCGATCAACACAGTATCTGTATGTATTCAAAATAAAATGACAATCGATCAGCTTGCCTTTATCGATTTCTTCTTCCAACCTCATTACAACAAGCCTTGGAACTTCCTGAATACAGTAGGCCTCGAATCGCTACCGACATCAGTACCAAGCAAAGAGGCAGTAACCGTATAATTTAATTGCCTGTGAACAATAAAGTTGGGTAAACCGGAGCCATATATGGCTCCGGTTTTTTGTGATTGATGCTGGTACTATTTACCTTTAAAATAATATGGAGCCTGTTCTTACAAATGTAATTATGGATGCGCTTCGTTAAATTTGACATGTCAGTGAAAAGTTTCACTTAGTTTTTCATTAAGTGATAATTATCACGTTAATGTGTTTTATGACACGCTACAATGGTCGTAAAGGAACAAATTTTAAGTAAATAGATGAAGGGGATAGGAATCATGGCTTATAATAAACCGCAGCAGATTGCCGCAGTCACGGTCGAGAACGGCATAAAAAAGGCGCACAATCCTTTAAGCACCGTACTAATTCTGGGCTTTCTGGGAGGAGCGTTTATCGCGCTCGGATTTTTACTGGATATTCGCGTCATTGCTGGCGCACCACATGAATGGGGATCCATCGCTAACTTTATTGGGGCAGCTGTATTCCCTGTCGGATTGATTCTAGTACTGCTTGCAGGAGGAGAACTGTTGACAGGCAATATGATGGCTGTGCCACTTGCTTTTATGGCGAAAAAGATATCCTTCTGGGAAGTGGTTAAGAATCTCGTATTGATTACCCTGAGCAATCTAGCGGGAGCTTTGTTTGTAGCTTACTTTTTTGGTCACGTGGTTGGTTTAACCTCTGACGGTGTGTATTTGGAAAAATTAGTGGAGATGGCAGGCCATAAGCTTGAGGCAGACTTCTTGCCGGCATTTGTTTCCGGTATCGGTTGTAACTGGCTCGTAGCTTTGGCGGTATGGCTCTCCTATGGAGCAGATAACTTCAGTGGCAAAATCCTCGGCATCTGGTTCCCAACGATGGCTTTTGTAGCTATCGGCTTCCAGCACGTTGTAGCCAACATGTTCTTAATTCCGGCAGCTATTTTTGAAGGTTATTTTTCATGGGGAGAGTACTTCAACAATTTTGTTCCGGTATGGCTAGGCAACTTGACGGGCGGTGCGATCTTTGTTGCGGCAGCTTATTGGATGGCTTACCTGCGCAAAGAGCCTGCATCTATTCAGTCCGTAGACAGCATGTCTGGCAGCGGTGTAAAAAAACACGCCTAAACCTATCTTATAGAGCACTCCTTAGAATAGTCGAGGGGTGCTTTTTGCTGTATAGACAAATAAAATCCGCCGTGATGTATCCGAGCTCGGGGGAACGAATTCGGATGCACAGCGAATTTTAAAAGGGGGAGTGTTTCTAGGCTCTATTACCCCGACTTTGTAATAACGAAACACTTCATTATTGTTTAGTCTACTTTACGGAAGACAGCGGCAACTATAAAATATAAATAGATAGTAGAAATAGGGAGGACTGCGGACGTGAAAGGTGCTACTTTTTTCTCAGCTACGTTAGAAGTTAGTCCTAAATAAGAGGTGAAGTATACTGAGACTTTATCACGATAGCACGTCAATGCGTCTGCTTGCCCTGAACCCTGTTTTGGGATAATACTGGATGGAATAATGACACATATATTACAGGGGATGTACACTACTTATGAAGTTTTTACAGAATTATCCTAAAGAGGTTAAGATATTTTTAATTGCTAGTCTTATTAATGCAACGGGTAGTGCGCTGATGTGGCCATTGGTTACAATGTATGTTTTTGATGAGCTTGGACGCAGCATGTCGGATGCCGGATTAGTGATTCTTATTCAATCAGTTGGAGGAATTGTGGGTCAACTACTCGGGGGCTCACTCTATCATAAGGTAGGCGTTAACCGGCTGATTGTTGGAGCGCTGGGCATGAATGCACTTGCTCTGTTCACTTTGCCGGCAGCAAGTAACAACTGGACGTTATTTATGGTCGCGATGGGACTGGTAGGGCTCTTTAATTCACTGTCCTTACCTGCGATTCAGGCATTTATCGGCTTTCGTTTTACGAAGCAGCGCGGAGAGCTGTTTAATGTTATTTATGTCGCTAATAATATTGGTGTAGCACTGGGTACGGCGTTAAGTGGTTTTTTGGCCGATATTTCTTATATGCTCAGCTTTGTGATGAACGGCGTAACTTCAGCGGTATTTGCGGTATTCTTTTTTGTATATCTCAAGAAAGTCGGAGGAGATTCTTCACAGGAGGTCGCAGAACACCAGAAGGCTGGTCCTGACAAACAATCTACCTGGAAGTTAATGGGGCATACACGAATTTATCTTTATATGGGTATTGCCTCGATGTTCCTACTATTAGGGAACTCTATCTGGAATACAGGGGTATCTCCGTTCATTATTTCTGAGGGCTGGCCTAAGAAGACTTATGGTTTTCTCTGGACGCTTAACGGAATTCTCATTTTTGCAGCTCAGCCGCTCGTAACAGTAATTAAACGCTGGTTCGCATCTACCTCAACGGCACAAATGACAGTAAGTGCTCTATTTTATTTGGGTGGGTATGCTGTTCTTTTATGGATGCCGACTTATTCAGGTCTAGTGCTTGGGATGGTACTCGCTACGCTTGGGGAAATGCTGATATCTCCGGCCATGCCTTCCTTTATTTCGGATCATGCAGGTCGCAGTGCTCCTTTTTATTTAGGGCTAAGTGGAGGCATGGGGGCAGTCGGTAGGGTGATTGGACCATACTTAATGGGTAGGTTATACGATAGTGGAGGCTTAGCGCCTACCGCATGGTTGGCATGTGCGATGGCACTGCTGTCCGTAGGATTCTTTATCGTTCATGCGTATATCAACCGCCGAGGAAATTCATTGGAGCGGTCAATGGGATAGTTGAGAGTTGAGCATAGTGGATTCAAATGATCTACTGTGAATTCTATAGAGGTGCAAGGCAAGGGGTGTACATCTTTATGAAACTTAGCAACAAGGATAGGTTTATAATAAGGTTCTCAGAGATTAAAGACGTGCGGGAACTGATTCATCTGGATCATATGATCTGGACGGAGAACACTAGCCCGGGGCCATTAATGTGGCGTTCCCAAGAGGATTATCTACTGAATGCTCCCCCGGGTTCGCAGCTAGTAGCGCTAAAGGATGACAAGCTATGCGGATATGTTGGGTTTGGCTGCCCTAGTCGAATGGAGAGTAACAGGCATGTGTGCGAGGTTAATATTGCTGTTCATCCGGATTATCAACGTTTAGGTATTGGCCGGCAGCTCATAGAGGCTATTAAGGAACATGCCGCAGATAACGCCATTCGTAAGCTGCGTCTACGCGTATTATCCTGTAATGAATCAGCGCTTTCTTTTTATCGTAAATGCGGGTTTGTGGAAGAGGGACGTCTGCGGGAGGAGTTTTATCTTGGCGGTCGATACGTGGATGAAATCTTTATGTGCTGCATGCTGACAGGAGGAGAAGGATATGGAGATCATCTCACTTAATGTGGGGCGGCCAGTAACAGTGGATTATCGGGGGAAACCTTTGGAGACTGGGATTTATAAAATGCCTGTAGAAGGATCAGTTCAGTTAAATACTAATGGTTTTATCGGAGATGGTCAGGCGGATCTGAAACATCACGGGGGCCCTGACAAGGCAGTTTGTGCCTACCCCATCGAGCATTATCCCTACTGGGAGCAGCAGCTTGGGAAGAAACTGGAATACTCAGCCTTCGGAGAAAATATAACAACTGCTGGTTTATTAGAGACAGACGTGTGCATTGGCGATGTGTACGAAATAGGTACCACTGTGCTGCAGGTCAGCCAGCCACGTTATCCTTGCTTCAAAATCTCACAAAAGCATGGCCCGGCAGATCTCCCGGCTCAAGTGCTGGACACTAGATATAGCGGATTTTACTTGCGTGTGCTTCGTGAAGGAAAGATCTCAACAGGAGATGCGATTGTCAAAAAAGAAAGTGGAGCTGACGGTGCGTCCGTGGCGCATGTACTACATTTAATGCAAGTAGGGCTGCAAGAGGAAGCTGCACTGGCAGCTCTTGCGGAGCTGGAAACTCTCTCCGCCGTAGTTCGGAACAAGTTTCGAAAACAGCTGGGTCTGCCGGAGAGTTAAACACTATCTACAAACCAAAATAAGCCTGGAGGCGTGTGCCTTCCAGGTTTATTTCTATTTATGAGCTTATATGTGTTGCTTGCTTAGCCTAACTTAACCGAGCAGCTGCCATTCACTACGTAATAAACCGTATACGGCATGGTTGACGTAACCGTCAGGCAGTTTCTCTGACTGTCTAATCACACCCTCAAGGACAAAACCAAGCCGTTCCGGGATCGCCCGGCTGGAAACATTTCCGGTCGCGCAGCGAATTTCTACACGTTGCAGCTCCATTTCCAGTAGTGCATAGTCTACTAGCACCCGACAGGCACTGGTCATATACCCTTTACCTTCATATCCTTCACCCAGCCAGTAGCCGATCCCAACAGATCGGTTATGCCAGTCAATCTGGTGATACCCAATAACACCGGCGAGCTCACCGCGAACCCATAGTCCAGCGGTGAAAGCACCATTGTCAGTGCTTTGTTTAACCGCATTATTGATGAAATTTAGAGTGTGGGCCTGTTCCGTAACGGCATCCACCCAAGGGAGCCATTGTCGTAGTCGTTCCCGTGAGTGCTCTACTAACGCGAACATGTGCCGAGCGTGCTCTGGCATTAGCGGCTTTAACATCAGCTCTTCATCGATGACATAATTAAACAAGCGGTTGCCTCCTTTTCGGCACAAGGCCTTATGTATGATTATGGATTATTTCTTATGATTATCATGCTACTCTATCGCCCTGACAGAAGTCAAAAGGTCTAAAGACACTAAAAAATGATCCGTGCCTTGTGCCCCCTTTTATTGAACAATCTACGGTTAACGGGTATATTAGTAGGAAACATGTTTATACAAGAAGTAGTGTAACACTACAGAATGAAAGGTTGATAGCTGTGGAGAACCGTAGCACCCCCTCCAATTTTATTAAGAATGTTATTACCGAAGACCTCCGTACCGGTAAAGTAAAGGAAGTTATCACACGCTTTCCGCCGGAGCCGAACGGTTATTTACATATCGGACATGCCAAGGCGATCTGGATTAACTTTACACTGGCGGACGAGTTCGGTGGCAAGACTAACCTAAGATTTGATGACACGAATCCGGCTAAAGAGGATACGGAATATGTAAACTCGATTCAGGAAGATGTAAAGTGGCTCGGTTATGAATGGGAAGAGCTGCGTTTTGCATCTGATTATTTTGAGGAAATGTACAAACGTGCCGAATTATTAATTACAAAGGGCAAAGCCTATGTCGATGACCTCAGTGCGGATGAAATTCGTCAATTGCGTGGAACGCTGACGGAACCAGGAAAGAACAGTCCGCATCGTGATCGTAGTATCGAAGAGAATTTGGATCTGTTCCGGCGTATGCGTGCAGGCGAATTCAAGGACGGTGAGAAGGTTCTTCGCGCCAAGATTGACATGGCGTCACCGAACATTAACCTCCGTGATCCTGTAGTTTATCGGATTACACATGCACATCACCATAACACAGGCGATAAATGGTGTATCTACCCAATGTATACCTTCGCTCATCCGTTAGAAGATGCTATTGAGGGGATTACTCACTCCCTTTGCTCGCTCGAATTCGAAGATCAACGTCCATTCTACGATTGGGTTGTAGAGGAATGTGAGATGCCAGCTGTCCCTCATCAATATGAATTTGGGCGTCTGAATCTGGCTCAAACGATGACTAGTAAGCGTAAGCTGAAGCTGCTTGTAGACGAAGGACATGTGGATGGTTGGGATGATCCACGGATGCCTACGATTTCTGGTCTACGCCGTAGAGGATATACGCCGGAAGCGATTCGTAAATTCGTGTATGAAGCGGGTATCTCTAAGAGTCAGGGTCTGGTGGACCTGCAAATGCTGGAGCACTTTATCCGTGAGGATCTTAAGCTAACTGTACCGCGTACTATGGCTGTGTTACGACCGCTTAAGGTTGTTATCACCAATTATCCAGAAGGTCAAACAGAATGGCTTGAAGCGGAGAATAATACAGAGAATGAGGAAATGGGCGTACGTCAAATTCCGTTCTCGCGTGAAATTTATGTTGAGCGTGATGACTTTATGGAGAATCCGCCGAACAAATATTTCCGGTTGTTCCCTGGTAATGAAGTACGCCTGAAGCATGCTTATTTCATCAAATGTAATGAGGTTATTAAGGATGAGAATGGCGAGGTAGTGGAGCTGCATTGTACGTATGATCCAGAAACGAAGAGCGGAAGTGGATTTACAGGCCGCAAGGTAAAAGGTACGTTGCACTGGGTTGAAGCTAGCCAAGCGGTTCCTGCGGAATTCCGTCTATACGAGCCTCTGATTTCTGCTGAAGAAGCGGATGAGGCTGTGGAGGTTGAAGGTTTGGAGTCCTCGGTAGAGAAATCGGAGCCTAGCTTCTTAGATCAGCTTAATCCTAAGTCCATAGAAATCCTGCAAGGGTTTGTTGAACCTGCGCTTAAGGATAGCGTGGCTCAGGATAAATTCCAGTTCTTCCGTCATGGCTATTTTAATGTGGATAGCAAATATTCGGCGCCTGGACATCTCGTATTCAATCTTATCGTTTCACTGAAGAGTTCATTTCAGCCTCCTAAACAAGGCTAAACAGATAAATTAATCAAGGTAACAGCAAAAAGCAGGCTCAAACGTCTCGAATAGGTACGTTTGAGCCTGCTTTTTGTTGAATTATAATGCTTCGATGTCGAAGATCTCTTCATCTTCCTCTGAAGGGGGGCGATACCCTCCACGGCTAACAAAGAGCCACATGAAACCAAAGCCAAGCGTTCCAATAAGCGTCAAAAATACACCCGTCTGATACATGCTTTGTGCACCCAGATACTGATACATCCAACCTCCGAGAATACCTCCAATGAAACCGGATATCCCACTCCAGCTTAGGGTGTAGAGCGCTTGTCCGGAAGAGCGATAAGGCCGTGGAATCAGGAGCATCGTCAATTGGGTACCTACATAGAAAAAGCCGCCGAACGTTATGCAGTGTAAAATTTGAATGAACACCACTTGAAGGGCAGTAGTCGCATCAGCCATAAACCACCAACGCAGAACGAACAAACCACTGACCAATGCAAGCCAGCCGAGCAGAACAGAAATTTTACGTTTCAGGAACCGGTCACAGAGAACAAATACGCCTACCTCCAAAATGGAGGAGAGGAATACGGCAAGACCAATCATTTTTTTAGAGCCGCCCAGATCCGTAATATACAAGGATATAAATGTGGTGTTCATAGTGTTTGGAATGGATACCAGAATACCAAACACTAAAAAACACAAGAAAAAAGGATTGAAAATCAACTTACTTAAGCCCTTATACGGCATCGGAGCTCTCATAATGGTATGGTTAATTTTAGGCAATACAAGAACGGATAGGATTGATGCACCTAGTAACGCTGTAAGCAGATAGGTCAAGATGGATACATCAGCCCAATCCAGGATAAAGCCGGCGACAATCGCAATCACTGCCCACCCTATTGAACCCCAAAGCCGGAAAGAACGGAAGCGCTGATTAGTTCCGTCAATATAGCTGAGAATCATCGTGTTGCTTTGAGCAAATAGTGGTCCTTGGAAGAAATAGAACAAAATAATGGCGTTGTAGATCGTTTCATATGTATTTGCTCGAAACATAAACTGTGAGAACACTAGCGTTCCGAATAACATTAGCAAAACGATACGCCGTATATTCTGAGAACGGTCTGTTAAGAACGCCCAAAATGGATTTGCAAATATGGATACTAGCGCTCCCATAGAGAATAAGACACCAATCTCTAATTTGTTCATCCCTACATCCAGCAGGTATAGTTGAAAGAAGCTGGTGAAGAGGACCATGGTTCCATATACAAAAAAATTGAACCATTTTAAAGACGTGATAGAAGATGGAATAACGCCTTTTCGCAAATGGTTCACTCCTTTCTCACTAAATATCTTGCATGGAGTAGAGTGGCCAATAGTAGGCCCTTCTATCACTGTAACACGTGTTGAAAAGGGATACAAACACCCTTTTTTACTTTTTTACATTATTTTGGGTTTTATTTATGTTTGAGACGATAAGCGACAAAAAATGCGTGAACGCGTGCGTAGAAGGTACAAACGCTAAGTGTAACGGGCGTTATTTTGGCCTGTGACTATTCCCGCAGGATGGGAAATGACAAGGCAGTATTGTCTGATCGGCGCGTTTAACTTCAGTTTACAATCTGCAGATAGGATGGGTGTAAGGCGAGAAAGATATTACTATGCTTTTCTCGTAGAGCTATTTAGAAAAGGGGAGTCATTGTCATGAAGAAATCCGAATCCAAGCGAAAGATGGCGCTGAAGCCGTTCTTAACGCTACTAAGAGAAACCAAGCCTTCATATGGCTTATTGGCTATAGCCATTGCGTTAAGCATGATATCGACATTGGTCAGTCTGGTCATCCCGATGTTCACTAAGAACTTGGTGGATGGCTTCTCTCTGGCCTCCGTGAGCAAGCTGCAGATTGCGGGTATAGCAGCTGCGTTTATTGCGCAGACCATTGCGGGAGGGATCTCTATCTATCTGCTCAATTATGCAGGTCAGAAGATGGTTGCAGGTCTGCGGGACCGACTGTGGCGTAAATTTCTAGTTCTGCCTGTGGCTTATTATAATGACAACCGAACGGGAGAAAGTGTCAGCCGCATGACGAATGATACAGGGATCATCAAAACGCTGATTTCTGAACATCTAGCCAGCTTATTTACCGGAGTGATTTCCATTGTAGGTTCGATCTCAGTTCTGCTATTTTTAAATTGGAAAATGACACTTGTTCTATTCACTGTTCTTCCACTTTCGGCGCTGATACTAGTACCACTTGGGCGGCAGATGTACAAAATTTCCAAGGGAATGCAAGATGAGACCGCTTCTTTTACTGCTACACTTAGTGGTGTTTTATCTGAGATCCGTCTGGTCAAATCCTCAGGCGCAGAGAAAAAAGAGTACGAGGCAGGCAAGAATGGAATTATGAACCTGCTTTCCTTTGGTATTCGTGAAGGCAAGATTAGCGCGATGATCAGTCCACTCGTCTCCTTTGTTTTTATGATGCTGCTTGTGGTCATTATCGGTTATGGTGGGATGCAGGTATCTTCCGGCGTCTTGACGGCTGGAGAACTGGTCGCCTTTATTCTTTATCTTATTCAGATTATTATGCCACTTACTCAGCTGACTACGTTCTTCACACAGATTCAGAAGGCTAAGGGTGCCTCAGAGCGTATTATTGAGACCTTGGCAGCAGAAGAGGAAGTATATGAGGGACAGGAAGAGGCAAATGGCACAGAAGGTCCGATCTCAGTAGAGGGATTAAGCTTTGGATATAAAAATGGTGAGAAGGTATTGAATGATGTAAGCTTCCAGATGCTTCCTGGTCAGGTGACGGCTATTGTCGGACCGAGCGGGGGCGGTAAGACCACGTTGTTCTCGTTGCTAGAACGTTTTTACGAGCCTCAGTCAGGTCTGATAAAGCTGGGTGACAAGCCAGTGTCTACATTCTCATTGCGTTCATGGCGGAAGCTTATAGGGTATGTCTCGCAGGAAAGTCCACTGTTGGCGGGTACGATTGCTGAGAATTTAACCTATGGATTGGATCGTGACGTTAGCAGGGAGGAGATGCACGCAGCAGCAGCAATGGCTTATGCAGATGGCTTTATTGATGCACTTCCTGAAGGATATAATACGGATGTCGGCGAAAGAGGCGTGAAGCTGTCTGGTGGACAGCGGCAACGGATTGCTATTGCTAGAGCACTGCTGCGGAACCCGAAGATTCTTATGCTTGATGAAGCCACTTCCAGTCTGGATAGCCAATCAGAAGCCGTGGTGCAGAAGGCACTGTCCAATCTGATGAAGGGTCGGACTACGATTGTAATTGCGCACCGTTTGGCTACTGTTGTAAATGCAGAGCAGATTATTTTTATGGAAAAAGGTCAAATTACCGGAATGGGAAGTCATGAGGAACTACTGGAAAACCATGAGCTGTATCGTGAATTTGCCACCCAGCAGCTACAGATGAATAACCCCGAGGTTCAGGACATTGAAGAGGAGGCTCCAGTGCTACATGACAAAAATACTAGTAGTGGACGACGATCCGCACATCCGCGAATTGGTAGAAGTATTTCTGAGAGCTGAAGGAATGGATGAGATCTATGGAGCTTCCGATGGACTGGAGGCTCTTCAGATTCTGGAAGGTAATAACATAGATTTAGCTATTATTGATGTGATGATGCCCAACATGGACGGCTGGGAGCTATGCCGGCGGATGCGCCAGAACTATGATTTCCCGATTTTAATGCTGACAGCCAAAGGGGAAACCTCACAAATTGTAAAAGGCTTTGAGTTGGGTAGTGATGATTATTTGGTCAAGCCATTTGAGCCGGTTGTACTTATTGCGAGAGTAAAGGCGCTGCTTAAACGATATCAGATTTCTGCCGCGCAAAGTGTGACCGTAGGCCGATTGCGTATGAATCGCAAAACCTACGAGGTCTCTTCAGAGTATGGGGAAATTACCTTGCCGCTTAAGGAATTTGAGCTGTTGTTTAAGCTGGGCAGCTATCCGGGGCAAACATTGACAAGAGACAGGCTAATCGAAGAAATTTGGGGTTATGATTTTGAAGGGAATGAGCGGACACTCGATGTGCATATCAACCGTTTGCGTGAACGGTTCAATCAGGATGACTATGGATTCGTTATTCGTACGATCCGTGGTCTTGGTTACCGGTTGGAGGCTGAGGCATGAATCGATTTAAGGAGATCATTAAGCGGATTGGGATGTCCTTTGTTTATTTCGGTGGCGTTGGGATTAGCTGGACTGCAGCTTATTTCCTAATGAACTGGATATATAGCAGGGCTGGGCGCCCCTCCTCGGATTATTTGGTCCAATTAATCAGCGTGATGGTCGGTATTGTGATCTTGTTCATGATGGCATTGGTAGTCTCCAAGCTATTTCGTGGCTGGGAACGTGTCTTTTATAGATCAATCATTGAAGGGTTAGGACGAATTGCTAAGGGTGATTTCAATGTAGTATTGGATAATAATAGGGAATACGGTGAATTTGGAGAAATTGTTGAGAGTATCAATGTAATGGCAAGTGAGCTGAGTCAGATGGAGACCATGCGCCAGGATTTTATCTCCAACGTATCGCATGAAATTCAATCTCCACTAACCTCGATTCGGGGGTTTGCTCTTGCGCTGCAGGATGAGACTCTGAATGTGGAGAGTAGGAGGCACTACCTTAATATTATCGTGGCTGAGAGTACCCGCGTATCTGGACTCAGTGATAATTTATTGAAGCTGTCCGCGCTTGAATCAGGCAATTTTCCGTTTGAAAATCAGGTTTATCGTCTGGATAAGCAGCTTAGAGATACAATTTTGGCTTCTGAGCCACAGTGGCTGGAGAAAAATATAGAGGTAGAGGCTGAATTGGAGGAAGTGAATGTAACTGCGGTAAAAGATTTAATGACCCAGGTCTGGACCAATCTTCTTCATAACAGTATTAAATTCACTCCCCGGAATGGATGTATTCATATCAAGCTTCGAACGATAGATGAGCGGGTAGAGGTGGAGATTCAAGATAGTGGAATTGGTATCTCTGAAGAAGACTTACCTCGCATCTTTGATCGCTTCTATAAGGCAGACAAAGCTAGAACAGCGAGCGGGGGAGGTAGTGGCCTGGGCCTATCACTGGTTAAGAAGATCGTTGAGCTGCATAACGGTAAAGTAACCGTGGCCAGCCGACCGGGTGAAGGAACGGCTTTTGTAGTGAGCTTGCCAATGCCAAAGAAATAAATCGGCATTGTTTATGTAAATATGAATATTTACATAAACATGCAACAAAATCCGACATGTCTTTACAATTTTCTACTATTCTAAATATAGAATCTACGAAAATCCAAAAGACATCGGAGGATTAATCATTTTGAAGAAGAGCAAAATTCGCGTTTTTCTAACTAGTTCGCTTGCCGTATTATTGCTAGCACCCAACTTTTGATTACAGACAGTTTATGGTGCTTCAGGAGAATCAGCGCCTGATATCACGTCTACTGCTTCTGAACATTCAGGGAAATGGATGACAGGTGAATACCATGCACATACGTATGAATCGAACGATGCTCAGGAGTCATTGAAAAGTGTGCTCGATGCTGCATTTGAACAAAATGGTTTTGACTGGATGGCACTGGCTGATCACCTTCGGGTATCTGACCGGGATGACGAAGGGGTGAATCTCCCTGGCGGCTCCATTCCGATGTCACAAGGTATTGTGGATTATCAGAATGAGAAAATTAAGAAGTTACAGGCAGAAGGCAAATATGCTGGAAAAATCATTTTTTCAGGCTTTGAGTGGGATATGCCCCAATACGATCATGCTGCAGTTGGGATTGTTACAGATCATCCAGGGTCCGCAGAAGCTTTGAAGGCTATTAATCAATTTGAATATTTATTTACTAATCGTGATGTAAGTATGTTCGATCCGGCAGATGTGGCTAAGTGGAGTGCGGCGGATACCAGAGCTTTTTCTACAAAAGAAGATACTCGCACAGCTATGAAATGGCTCAGTAGTCATTATCCAGATAGCTATGTACTGATCAATCACCCCTCCAGAAAAAATGGTACAAGCTCGGAGCTTAAAATAGAGGATATCCGTGACTTTAACAATATCAATCCGAATCTTGTCTTCGGCTTTGAAGGTATGCTGGGCAATCAGATGGCGAGTGACCGGGGAGAGACGCCTGAGACTTACGGAGGTACAGACGTCAAGGTTGCACAGCTTGGAGGAATGTGGGACGCACTGCTGGGTGAGGGCCGCAGATTTTGGAATTTTGCTAACTCAGATTTTCATTTCAAAACAAAAAATGATCAATTTTCCAGCGGTTACTGGCCTGGTGAGTATTCCAAGAACTATACCTGGGTGGATGGCTCCGATATTAACGCTGTCGTAGATGGCATGCGGTCAGGGAAATCATTCTCTGTTTTTGGGGATCTCATCAACGTATTAGAGTTTAACGTGTCTGGAGATGGACAAGAGGAAGAAATGGGTGGCGAACTGGACGTAAAACAAGGGGACGACCTAGAGCTTACGATCCGTTTCAAAAGTCCACAGCAAAATAATAATGGCGACGCTGTTAAGGTAGATCATATAGATTTGATCTCCGGTGAAGTCCATGGCAAGGTTGATCCAGGTACACCTGATTACACCAAAGCGACTAACGATACAACAAAAGTTTTGAAACGCTTCACAAGCGAGGACTGGACTACAGATTCCGAAGGCTACAATGTTATTAAGTATAAGGTAGAGGCAGCGGACAAGGATCGTTATTTCCGGTTAAGAGGGACTAACCTTGGAACTGATGTTGCGGGAGAAACGGTTAACGGTGAACCGCAGATTGATCCAAAAAATAATACCGTCGATAACCTGACTCGTTTCGAAGAAATCAACGCCCGTAATTATAGTGATATGTGGTTTTATTCCAATCCGATTTTTGTGGATGTGGAGTCGTACAGCGATCAGCAGGCAGTTAACGATACTATGACTGCATTAGATCTAGGAGACACAAGCGCATTAACTTCTGATCTAACGTTGCCTACCGAAGGCAAACACGGGACAAGTATTGTGTGGAAAAGCTCCAATCCGGTTCTAATGACGAATGAAGGTAAAATCACCTTCCAACCTAAGAAGGATACGAAGCTGACCTTAACAGCTACAATTCAGCGGGGATTGGCTACGGAAACGAAGTCTTTTGAAGTAACGCTAAGCGGAGATGATAGTATCACCCCATTGGCGCTTCATAGCACATTAAAGACTGAGAACGGACAAGCTTATTTAAGTGGTGACTGGACGAATCAGAGTGTTTCGGTAAGCGTGTATGCTAGCGTATATATTCCTGGTGCGGATGTATCCATTCAATTAGCGACTGATGTAAACGGAAATTTCCTGCCCTATGAAAGTGGGAAAGTGGTTGAGATTTCGGAAGAAGGCCAACATCAACTGCAATTCAAGGCAACGGATTCTTTAGAAAATAAGACAACATTGCCGCTTGCTGTGAATATCGATCGTACAGCACCTGTGATTACCCTGAAGGGGGATAGCCGTCTTAGTCTGACCCAAGGGGATGACTTCAAGGACCCGGGCGCAGACGTTACTGACAAGGTTGGGATTGCAGGCTCTATCCTGGTGACGGGAACAGTGGATGTTCAGACTCCAGGAACCTATACACTGAAGTACAATGCGACAGATTTGGCTGGCAATGCAGCTACTGAGATTGTACGCACAGTAGTTGTAACTGCGGGCACTAGCAGTGGAGGGGGGAATAATAACGGAGGAGGCAACGGACCAGTTGCAACTCCAGCTCCTACCGCGACGCCATCTCCTACAGAGCAGCCTTCTACAACTCCGCGTGTGGAATTGGAGGTAAAAGCACAGCAGGGAGGAACGGGCACACTTAAAGATGTGGGCAGCTTTACGATTCCGGCTGGAGCGTTGTCTGGTAACAGCGAAATTGCCTTTTCGGTTATTGCTGCTGATGAGACGCCAGCAATGGGCGCTCTTCAGGCTGTGAGTGCAGCAGTAGAGCTTACTAGTGACAAGGCAGGCATGCTCAATAAGCCTGTGGAACTGTCCCTCAATTACGATGTGACCAAGATTTCATCGGGGCATAAAGCAGCTATCTACTATTACAACGAACAGCTTAAAAAGTGGATTTATGTTGGTGGTCAGAGTCAAACGGGTGGGACTATAACTGCAAGCTTAAATCAGCTTGCCAAATATGCTGTGTTTAATTATCAGGCCCCATCGATTACCGATTTGAATACTCATTGGTCCACGGCGTTTACAGACCGTCTAATCGGTATGGGCGTCATGAAAGGGTACGAGGATCATACCTTCCGTCCGAATGAGGATGTTACTCGGACACAGTTCGCTTCTATGATTGTACGGGCGCTTGGTTTGCAATCAACAGGTAGCACAGTGAAATTCGCGGATCAAGGTGCGATTCCAGCTTGGGCTGCAGATGATGTAGCAGCGGCGGTAAATGCCGGAATCCTTCGTGGATATGATGTGAACGGCAAAATGTTCTTCGAGCCTTCAGAAAAGATTACCCGTGCCGAAATGTCAGTTATGCTCGCGAATGCTTTGAAGGCTAATGCCCATAAGCAAACGGATAAAGAGGGGAACTTCGCGGATCTTACCTCCATTCCACAATGGGCACAGGCATCTGTAAAAGCGGGTGTTGAAGCGGGTGTTTTGGGTGGATTCGAGGATAACACGTTCAGACCTGAGAACAATGCTACAAGAGCGGAGGCAGCAACGACGCTTTACAAGCTGCTCGAGGCTCTATATCTATAATAGTGGATGGCGAAGGCTATCCTTCAATCTCTAAATGAAACGCCGCTTTTCCCAGATGGCTTGGGGAAAGCGGCGTTTTTAATGAGACAGACTAGCCTCCAATTTGAGACATACGCCGAGCCGTCGGCGTGTGGCTTTGTGCTTTTTTCTCCAAGGCTAATGCCATTTCGTGGTTATGTGGCTTGTTACCCAGAGCTTTGCGGAATAAGGCCTGCACTGCTGCGGGATCGCTTATTAGGGGGCGGACATTGTACTCATCTTCCCAATACAGACAAGCTTTGATATGGCCATCTGCTGTTAGTCTTAGTCGATTGCAGTTATCGCAAAAGTGATCGCTTACGGGATGGATTAATCCGAACGTTCCTTGCGCTCCAATAACCCGCCGATTCTGGGAAGGGCCATTACCAGATGGCATCTCAGCTTCCTCGGTTTCCCAGCCGGCCGCAGTACAAGCTTCTATAACGGTTTCCAGCGGCAGATAAGATTGGCGCCAAGAATCAGTAGCACTTCCGATAGGCATATATTCAATAAAACGTACATTTAGTGGACTGTTCAACGTAAGGGAGATGAAGTCTTTGATCTCGTCATCATTAATCCCTTTCATCAACACAACGTTAAGCTTGATCGGCTCCAGCCCGGCAGCTTGTGCTGCCTCGATCCCCTTTAGTACCTTGGAGACCTCACCGCCGCGTGTAATCATAGAGAAGCGATCTTGCCGTAAAGAGTCCAGACTGATATTCACCCGTGACAACCCGGCTTCTTTTAGCAGCGCTGCTTTAGCTGGAAGCATTAATCCGTTCGTAGTCAGTGAAATATCGTCGATCCCCGGAATGGCGGATATCATAGTTACTAGCTTCTCCAGGTCTTTGCGTACAAGAGGTTCTCCACCTGTTAGCCGTACCTTGCGTAATCCAAGTGGTGCTAGCGATTCCACAACTGCGGTGATTTCCTCATAGCTCAGAATCTCGTCCTGCGGCTGGAATTCCATCCCTTCCGCTGGCATACAATAAATGCAACGCAGGTTGCAGCGGTCGGTAACCGAAATGCGGATGTAGTCATGTAAACGTCCAAAAGGGTCCGTCAGCGGCTCCATAGCGTTGCTCCCTTCATTTGTTGGTGTTTTGAATGCTTCCCGTCTTAAGAGGAGGCGAAGGTGTTTATACTTGTTTAGAATTTTAAAGATCGCTCGCGGGTACGTCAATGAGCAAACTATTGAACGGGTTAAACTCCCCCTATTTGAATAAGGAGGGTTGTGATTTAATTGCATAATAATGGACAAACTAAATAGAATGACAAAGCCGAAATAGACTTGCGAAAATGTGACAAAAGTACGACAAATGAAGTGATTAGTCATAGAATGCTCACGGAAAGCGTTTTTAATATCCGATATAATCTAGGTGCGGATTACTTTTACGTTCACTTTTGCGAAAACAGAAAGGATACCGGAAATTGCACGTCGATCATGTGACGGTGTGTGACCGGGAAACCCAATGAGGAGGATTTGCAAAATGACTATGCAAACTGTTCCATCGCTCGCCGTGCCGGAGGCATTTAGCCATTGGTTGGAAAGTCGGGGATTAATATATCAGCTTTTAGTGGATTTTTTGGGCAGAAAACCATCACTCTCACTTGTGGCTCAGTGGAGCCGCAATCGCAAGATGAGTGTTGCTGCAGAGATGACGGAAGGCGGACGGGAACTGAAGCGCTATCTGAGTCAGGAACCGAATAAGCTACCCCATATATGTGAGAAAGAGACCCAAGAGTATAAACGGCTTATGCACGAACAGACAGTAAGCTCTTTTAAATTACGTGAAGCTGCTATTCTGGGTCGTTCTGAAGATTTCTGCAACGTGCTTGCTGATGTGTATACTTCCGCAGGAATTGTATTTAACAAATGTAATGGTGAAGCTGATGATCATATTGCTATTGAGTTGGAATTTATGGCAGTAATGCATGAGCGGATGTTGTACAATAGCTTCTCAATTAGAAGTGCTATGGATTTACTTGATATTCAGGTCGCCTTTTTGGAAGATCATTTACTGCAATGGACTCCACAGTTCTGTGAGAAGTTAAATGCAACAACGAATAGTACGTTGTATTTGGGACTTTCCCATATGCTCGCTGAGTTTCTACCCCTTGATCTGCAGATGCTGCGTTCCTGGAGAGCTTCGCTGGAGAGCAGTGCAACAGCAATGGTATAACAACACTATAATACAGAGCCCGGCCTATAAATTAGGTCGGGTTTTTCTTGCTGTGGAAGTGTAAATAGCGATTTAATTGAAGCTCCAAGTGGAGTGAGTAAATGAAGACCTGAGTGAAGTCCCAAATGACGATCCAAGTGAAGCTCTAGATGAAAAATTAGGGAATTTCTCCCTGAAATTCTGAGTTTATTGATCACAAATCTTGTAATTAAGGAAAACCTCCCTATAATTCACCTGATTTGGCGGTAAATCAGGTGAATTAGCTAAATTACAGGGAGAAATTCCCTGATTCCATTAATTTAGAGCGATTATCGAAAATTTAGAGGGGGTTTTTCCCTAATTAGTTTTAGACCCACTATCCGGCGCTAGTTGCCTATCGCGAATCACCCGGCACATTCCATAAAAAAGAAGCTGCTCCATAAGTAGTATTCACTACTTTGGAGACAGCTTCTTCATTTAGCATGTTTACTTGATTCGTATCAAGTGTTCTAGTCAATTACCTTTTTACTGCGGAATTTCATTAGGAATTCATACACGACTGGCACTACTACAAGTGTCAGTAGCGTGGAGCTGATCAAGCCGCCGATAACGGTAACGCCTAGCCCCTTGGAGATGATCCCTGCACTGTTTTCAAGTCCTGTAACCAGTGGCAGCAATGCACCAATCGTTGCAAGTGCAGTCATCAGGATTGGACGTAAACGTGTGCCGCCTGCTTCAAGCAAGGCTTGACGTGTGGTCATTCCTTCTTTTTCCTTATGAATAACGCGGTCGATGAGGACAATCGCATTCGTGACTACGATACCAATCAACATCAGTGCACCCATGAGGGAGGAGACGTTTAAGGTTTCCCCAGCGATCAGAAGGGCTACGAGTACCCCAATAATGGTGAAAGGAAGTGAGAACAGGATAGCAAATGGAGCTAATCCACCGCCAAACGTAACCACAAGCACGAAGTATACGATGGCAATAGCAGCCGCCATAGCAATACCTAATTGACCAAATGTGTCATTGATCTGCTCGGTTACACCACCGAAGCTAACCGTCACGCCATCAGGTAATTCCATAGCATCTATTTTTTCCTTCACGAGGTTTGAAGCACTATTGACGTCACTTGAAATAATCTCGGCAGTGACATCCACCTTCATTTTACCGTCCATACGAGTAATCGAGTCAGGGGAAGAGCCGTTTTCAATTTTAGCGACTTGCCCGATTGGCACGGAAATGCCTAGTGGCGAAGTCAATGTAGCCTCTTCCATTTCTTTAATACTCTTATACGTTTCTTTATCAGTTTCGATATAGACTTTGTAATTCTTGCCATCCATTTCTACTTCTGTGAGTACTGGACGTGTACCTGCAGGAGCAAGCTTCATCGCAATTTGTCCCGCTGTAAGTCCAAGGGAGCTAAGCTTTTCTTGATCCGCTACAATCGTATATTGATCGTAAGCTTCTTTGAGACTTGTTTCGCCATCCTTGAAATTAGTTGTGTCAGCCTGTACGATCTTGGCGATCTCATCCGCTACCGGCTTAATTTGATCTAGTTCGTCTCCGAATACATTCACGGTTAACGTGCTTCCACCCATACCTCCGCTCATCATCGCGGACATATCGCCCCACACACCATCTGGGACTTCTGCGGTTAAGCCTTCGATCAACTTCTCTTTTACATTTTCGAAATCAGGAGTATTACTATCGTAAACAATGAAAAAGAGTCCTGAGTTGCTGGATCCACCCATACCCATCGGGCCGCCGCCACCAATGGAATATTGCATTTTATCTACATGCTGCTGCGCTAAAATATATTTCTCTGCTTTCAGGCCTTGTTCTTGAACTTCTTCAGTTCTTTGTCCAGCCTTCGGTGAGTAGGTTAGCATAACCGTTTTATCCTCTTGGGAAGGCATAAAGCTAACGCCGATAGGCTTGATCAGGAACAAGCTGCCCGCAAGGAGCAGAACCGCTACTCCGAACGTAACGAGTTTATGGGAAAGACACCAGTTCAGAATCTTTTGGTAACCGGCAGACATTCTGTCTGGTTTCTCACTATGTGTCTTCTTACCTTTCAATCCGTTGCGGAACAGGGAGTGTGCCATTGCAGGAACCAGGGTAATCGCAACTACCAACGAAGCGAGCAGGGCGAAGACCATGGTTAAAGCGAAAGGCAAGAACAGCTCTCCAACCATACCACTTACTAGAGCAAGCGGTAAGAATACCGCGATGGTTACAATCGTAGAGGACATGATTGGTACGAACATTTCACGAGTGGCTGCACTGATTAATTCCCGGCCTTTTAGCTTCTCGCCAGATAACGAGAGTCGCCGGTATATGTTCTCTATGACGACAATCGAGTCATCGACTACCCGTCCGATGGCAACGGTCATCGCACCAAGGGTCATCATATTAAGCGTAATGTCCATTTGACGCAGACATAATACTGCGATCAGCAATGATAAAGGAATAGAGATGATAGAAATGATCGTCGAACGAATATTCCGCAGGAAGACCAAAATGATAATTACTGCGAAAAGGGCGCCAAATACAGCTTTGGACAACATTGTATTTACGGAGTCCTCAATCGGCTTACCTTGGTCAAGCAGAACTGTAAGATCAATGCCTTTATATTGTGCTTTTAATTCTTCAGTTTTGTCCTTAACACCATTTACGACATCAACAGTGTTGGCATCGTTGGCTTTGACAATCTGGATACCAATCGATTCTTTACCATTCGTACGGGAGATCGATTCAGAATTCCCAACAACCTCAATTGTAGCAAGCTCTCCCAGCTTCACGGTTGGCAATCCCATATTTGCAGCTCCGCCAGCAGCTCCGCCAACAGCGCCTGCACCAGCAGCACTTCCAGCACCTGCATCGGCAGCGCCAGCTCCAGGAGCCCCAGCGCCAGCAGCAC
>Ga0153923_100162_pt1 | contig 29948 bp, 29 predicted proteins | sample TSNJ007MetaG_FD_104682 | JGI IMG/M metagenome (GOLD analysis project Ga0153923, IMG submission 104682) | Attine ant fungus gardens microbial communities from New Jersey, USA - TSNJ007 MetaG | ecosystem: Host-associated > Fungi > Mycelium > Unclassified | place: USA: New Jersey, Brendon T. Byrne...
CTGTAATCCGATATTCCATTCCGTTCCGTTTGGCTTCTTACCGAGAGCAATAATACTGCTGCCTCCGAGGTTAATCATAGCGCTATTTAGACCTTGCTCTTTCAAATAATCAGCGATACGGTCAGCGGCATAACCTTTACCAATGCCGCCCAGATCTAGCACCATATTTTCCTTCATCAGCTTTACAGTTTTCGCAGCTTCATCAATTTCAACATCCTTGTAATTGGTTAGGCTCTTCGCTTTATCAATTTCAGCTTGGGGAGGGACCTTATCTCCACCGCTACCGATATTCCAAAGATCGATTAACGGACCGATTGTAGGATCAAATAGCCCGTCCATTTCCTTTGCGTATTGTATGGATTGTTTAATTACATCCAGGGTCTCGTCAGAAACAACAACCGCTTCTTTTCCTGCTGCCTGATTGACTGCGTAAGTCTCTCCACCTTCTTTGGTGCGGCTAAGCTCCATATCCATTCGCTCCAGCATCTGCTGGATATCATCCATATTTTTCTGTTCTACTGTAGCACCGAACACTTTGATATTCACAACAGTGTCATAAATATAAAAGGTTTGTGAGAGAGATTTTTCCTCTCCTTTTCCGGATGTTGTTGCGCTACCCGTAGTTCCGGCTGTTTTATCGTCCTTATCCTTAGTAATTAGCCAAGCGCCGACAGCTATGAGGGCGATGACGATTACAACGAGGATCAGCGTCGTTTTTTTGTTCTTGAACATATTCCACCATCCATAAAGTTAGTTTCTAAAACAAAACACATTATTTATATCATACCCCAGATAACAAGTTGATGGAAATTAATTTCATGACACATTTAGGGATATAATCGGGCGACATAGAAAAAAGCCCCGAATCCTGATTCGGAGCGGTGCTACAGATTTAGAAGTAAACGATGCTACTTAATCGAGCATATATTCACTATATTTATTCTTGCGAGGATTTAATACGAAGAAGATACCCTTGGCATATCCGCTAACAGCTTTGAAATTCCGTTTTAGAGTTGCTTTAGCCGTCAGACAAGTCAGTGTCCAGATCAAGGCAGCATAATTCATAAAAGGAGCTTTACGCAAGTTGAGCAGATAGTAGTGGTTGATGGCGGTAGCATGTGCTACAACGCCTGCCTTATCGCGAGAGCCTGGCGACTCATGATGGATGATTTTCATCGCGGGATTAATCACAAGCTTGCCATAACGGCTGGCCAAATGAGACAAATAAATATCTTCGGCTATGGAATAGCTTGTCATCCATGGATAGGGTTTAATATCACGTAGTGCCGAGCGCCGGAAGGACATATTGCAGCCGTGAAAAAAATCAGTTTCAAATACATGCTTCTTCTCTCCCCAAAGGAATTGCGAGCCTGCAAACATACTTGCCGACAATCTCCCTGGTGATCCGGACATTTGTCCGGTTAGCATACCGAATAGCCTGCTTGGCATGCTACTATGTATGCCTTTGGCTACACCACCTACACCAATAATGGAATCATCGGCTGCATAAGTATCTAGCAATCGTCGAATATATAAGGAGTCATCTAATTCTGCATCATCATCTAAGTGGAGCATAATTTCTGCATGGATCAGTCCTAGCGCTTCGTAACGGGAAAGCCAGAGACCAGGCTTAGTTTTGCGATGATAATGAAGTTTAGCCTGCGGTAATCCAGTTAGTATTTCACGATAATAGGCTAATCTGTCCTCAGGGATCTCACCGTCGTCGACAATCCATAGCTCGATGGAGATGTCTTCAAGCTGTGTCTGCTTGCCAATGGACTCTATGCACACCGTAAGGTCGTCGATTCGGTTACGGGTAGGAATCACTATAGATAGATCATACATATCTTGAATCTCCCTTCAGGACTTCTTTCGTCCGCTAATCTGAATGTAGTCTCCCGGCGAAATGGTTACCTTGATTCTATCGTTCCTGAAGAAGAGCGTATATACCACTTTCGTATACTTTTAGTTGGGGTTCAGGTCTAAAGAGATTTTTTTGAAAATAAAAGTTAAGTTTGTATTTTTCGGTTTTTAACTATATAATAGTAAGCGACGAATATTTAGTTATCAATCTTATTCAGCAGTTACAAATGAACAATAATATTAGGAGGTTTTTTTCATGAGAATAGATATTTGGTCCGATTATGCGTGTCCATTTTGTTATATTGGTAAAAGACGTTTGGAGAATGCGCTGAGTCAATTTCCGAACCGTGATCAAGTAGAGGTGGTATTCCGTAGCTTTCAACTAGATCCACACGCAGAGGTGAGTACAGATAAGAATATTCATGAGCTGTTGGCTACCAAATACGGAATGTCTATCGAAAAAGCAAAAGCAATGAATGCTCAGTTAGCTGAGCAAGCACAAGATGTGGGATTGGAATTCAATTTTGATACAGTGGAGCATACGAATACTTTCGACAGCCACCGCCTGAGTCACTTTGCAAGCTCAAAAGGAAAAGGTGCAGAAATGTCCGAACGTTTGCTACGTGCCTACTTTACGGATTCATTGAATCTTGGAGACCGCAGTGTACTTGCTACACTTGCTGCCGAGGTAGGGCTGGATCAGGCAGAAGTTGCGGCAATGCTGGAGACAGATGCTTACACAGCTGAAGTGAACGGCGATATCGAGGAAGGAAGCCGTCTTAATATTACCGGTGTACCATTCTTCGTGTTCAACAATAAATATGCGTTATCTGGTGCACAGCCAGGACCTGTATTTACAGAGGTGTTGGATACTGTGTGGGCGGAGGAGCAAGCAGGACCAACGCTGCAGGTGGTTGGCAATGGAAAATCCGAAGTATCCACGGATGATGGCTGCGCGGACGGATCTTGCAATATATAAAGTTCGTATAGTGTGGAGAAGAAGAGATGGGGAAGTATCCATTTCTTCTTTTTAATTCCGAAACTCTGCTCTGTTTTACACACTAAAAAGACAAGCGCCCCCAAATCTATCCTGGAGCGCTTGTCTCTTTATGATGTGTTTATCTAAAAGAAGTGATAAAGCTTGTGAACAAGGTGCGGACATCGTACTGATGTTGATTGATTGGCTCGATAGGCCGGTTAATGCCGAGCAATGTGTATACTGCAGTTCTTGCTGCTCGGATAGAGTATTCTTCCGTGAATACAACATCATCTGGAATTTCGCAATATTGGCCAACGAAGGCAAGGTTAGTGGAGCCTTCAGGAACTACTTTAGGTCGGTCGCTATTTAATCTAGGCATGAATTGTGAAGTGATATAAGGCATCATACATGGAATACAATTAGCAGTTGCCATGATCTCGTCCTTATGTTCTTCGAAATGAAGATGACCTATTAATTCTTCCATAATTTCTTCACCGGTACATTCACTCATTTTCTTCTTCACGAAGTCTCCTACGTTGTCAGGGTACAAACCGTAACCCCAGAATACTTTTACATGCTCTGGTTGATTGCGGAAATGCGGTTGGAAGGCTAAGACAACGGACATTAACCAGTTCGAATCTTTAAAGGTAACCAATGCGCCAGTACCTGCACGATTACGAGTGAATTTCTCCATAAGATCGAAGAATTTGGAATCTTGGAAGGTCACGGTAAAGGACTCCCATTTCGAACCATCGATATGATCATCGAAGGAGGATGGATTGCCGAGACCTGGTTTTTTGACGGCGATGTTCTCCCATAACTTCCATGAGCTACCTTTCCCATTGAGACGTGGGGCAGAGGTCATGGATCCAAGGCTTGATCCTTCAGTCATGGAGCCGTTCGTGACGATTACGATATCGTCTTCGCTTATGTTAATAACGTCTGGGACACCTTGGCGCAGGACGTTCATTTGGGTTACGGTAATGCCATCTCCATCTTTGAACTGCAGGTCAGTTACTGTACATTTCAATGTAAAGTCTACACCAAAGCCTTCGAGATATTTGTGCATAGGTAAGATGATGGAATCATACTGGTTATATGGAGTGCGGGTTACGCCTTCCAGGGTTTGTATTCTTGGGAACTCATGAACGAAGCGAATCATATATCGTTTAAGCTCTACCGCGCTATGCCAAGGTTGGAAGGCGAAAGTAGTAGCCCACATATACCAGAAGTTCGTGGTGAAAAAGTGTGGACCAAACCAGTCGTTAATCCGAGCTTTCCCCATTTTTTCTTCCGGTGTAATAATTAATTTACCCATCGCAAGCCGGTCAGCCATATCAAAGCCCATGGATAATACATCTTCCACCTCACCGTTGCGGTTAACGAGTCTAGCGTTAGCATGTGTTGGATTGGCGGTATCGAATTCTATAATCTCTTCTCTAACGGATTTCTCAGGATGGTCGAGGGAGGGAATCGACATGAGTAGATCCCATGTATTCTCATAGGTCTCATCGTTGAGCATCCGGCCACCGCGAATGACATAACCGTGCTCAGCGTCACCTGCGCCGTCGTTGCTGCCACCGAGAATCTTCATCTCTTCAATAATGTGAATGTTCTGTCCCGGAAAGTCACAGTCTCTGACCAGGTAAGCCGCGCCCGCTAAGGATGCAATTCCGCCACCGACAAAATAAACCTGTTTATTACCGTACTCTTTTTTCACAATGGTCGCCTCCAAGTTGTTGTTGAAATAATCACATTCTTAATGTAAACCAACTCCAATTTTGAAGGTATAATCAATCCTTTTAGAGTGTATGGATTTTAGTCATTACGGTCTATGTGTCTAGTTTTTAGACAAAAAAACCGCTGAACCCAAAGGTTACAACGGCTTGTTCTCATATTTGTGCAAAGCTTTTAGAAAATTCCCCTCAATGAGTACACTTAGCTTCTCGATAATGTGATCCGGATGCTCCTTCATCCCGTCTCTCATCCACTGAATGACAAGGCCTGTGAAGGCCAGTGTATAGAAGTTAGCAATGAAATGTTTATCTTCATGGCTAACCTCCATCCCGGCGGACAGTTCGTTTATGACACCCATAATGAGATCATTCGTCACTTCGTATAGATACGCATCCAGATGATTTCTGCCCAGTGAGTTCAAGGTGTTGCAGCAAAAGGTTTTATTTCGTTCGATATAGCAGAAGATTCTATAAAAACCGTCCGTCCACGTACTGTAGCTACGATACTGGGCGATGCTCTCTACAGCCTCAGTCTTATAGATCCAACCGAGTAAATCAAATATATCTTGAAAATGATAATAGAAAGTTTGTCGATTTAGTCCGCAATGGTCCACGAGCTGTTTGACTGTAATTTTATTGAGCGACGTATGTTCCATTAGTTCTTTTAAGGAATGGGACAATGCATTTTTGGTTAGAAAAGAATTGGACAACGATCGATCATCTCCTCCGTTCAAGCTTTCGGCCACTGCTTAACTAGCAGACGAATTCCTTCCGCCAATAAACCGAGTGCAAATCCTCCGCATGTAAAAAAGAAAAAAGCAAGGAGTCCCGCGAGATCCTCCCAACCGGACATCTCTCTATAGGTGTAGCTTAGCATAATTACTGAACCGATGATTATTCCTGTTGTAGTGATTAACCAGAGTAGACGAGCTCCGAACCACGCTAAGGCGTTAACGATACCAGATACGACAATAGAAAAGAGTGCGAAGCGCAGCAAGAGTGTGACATCCAATGTATGAGCCATCATAACGAATCTGTGCAGAATGAAAAGCAGCCACAGAAAAACACCATAAACAGCCATCCAGATAAACCAACGGTTACTTTTGGCAGCAGGCAGGAATTTCATTTCTGGCTCACCTCTTTTTCCAAAGTACGAACGGTGTGCAGTAGGGATTATACGGAGAAAGATTCCAGTTCTTCTACACTTTGCAGAAGATGATTCAGCAGGTTCGGAATGTCCTCCATCTGCTCCTCCGTGATTTGCCTTTTGAATCGCAGCTCGATGCAGTTGTTGTAGGTTTCACCTTCTTGACCATAAATGAAGCTTAAAGATTGCACGGGCTGGAATTCAGGCCCCCAGATCGCTTTGAGAATACTCTCGATCGCCTGACATTCAGCAGGGATATCTTCGATCTCCATATAAAAACGTAACGAAAGATTGCAACCGGGATCCGTGTTAGGCACTTCCAATATTTCATCGCTAAGATCTTTCACAGATGAAGTAAGAAAGACTTCGGCGGTTACGCTCCTGCCAGCCGTCAATTGGAAGGAAAGGCTGAATTCTCTGGACATCGATGCCATATTCAGAAGGTCGGAACGATCCGTAACTACTAGAATTCCGTCCAAATTATCGTAATCGTAGATTTGGTTCTCAAAAGCAATTTTAATATTATCGAAGACAGTAGGATGGAACAATAATGGCACCTTCTTTTGTTTATTAGTATTGTAACATGATCTAAATAGAAGTGAAAAAGATGCCCAGGGACCATATGGACCGGGCATCTTTCGCTTGTTACTCCATGACCTTGAACATGCCCGTCATACCCGGGGCATGATTCTGAAAGCCGTATCGTTCGTAAAAGGTATCATTCCCATGTGATGCGAAAAGTCCGACGAACGCGCCAGAAAAACAATGAGATCGAATATAGTGTATTAGCTGCTCAATAATGACATTACCAATGCCTTGGCCCTGAAATTCGGGAAGCACGGCTACGTCCTGAATATAGAAATACATATGACCATCGCCGACGATCCGCCCCATACCGATAACCTTGTCTTCCTGTACAACGACCATACCATACACCGAATGAGCCAGAGAGGCTGCGGTCATTTCCGTATTCACGTTCCCCCAACCGACAGCTTCCCATAAGGAGGCATGCTCCTCAGTCGTGGGTAAACGTTCAATACATTCATAATGATGTGCTGTTGTCATAGCTAATCACCCATTCTTTGTTAAGTTATTGTAGCGATTGTAGTGTAGTAAGCTCCACTGTAATCAGCCCCCTTAGGATGAATGGGTATTCACTGTGATCTTGTTAGTTCGTAGGTGCAGGTGCGGTATATTTCAGGAATGTCTTCGGAATCGGGCTTTCGAAGGTCATTAACTCTCCTGTAGTAGGATGAATAAAAGAAAGTACACGAGCATGCAGACCGAGACGGCCTACCGTTTTGGTCTCTGCACCATACTTCTTGTCTCCTGCAATCGGATGGCCGATATCTGCCATATGAACACGAATCTGATTTTTGCGTCCAGTTTCAAGCTTTACCTCAAGTAACGAGAAGTGGCGGTTCGCCTGAATGAGCTTATAATGTGTGATCGCATGTAGACCATCGCCTTCATGAGGACTGGAGTACATTTTCAGGGTAGAGGTTTCTTTTAGCCAAGAGCTCACTGTACCTTCAGGTCTTTTGACGGCGCCTTCGACTAGAGCTACGTAAGAACGTTCTTTCACGGTATCCTTCCACGTAGTTTGCAGTGCTTGCTGGATCCGTTCGCTTTTGGCAAACATCATTACCCCAGACGTATCGCGGTCCAAGCGGTGCACGACAAAAATTCGATTCTTAGGATTGCTGATGCGGACATGCTCCATAAGCTGGCGGTAAGCTGTTAATTCATTTTCTTCCGCAGTGGCAATCGACAGCAGTCCAGCATCCTTCTGAATAATGATTAAATCATCATCTTCATGGACGATGGTGAGTCCGATCATTTCCGCTACTTGTACAGGCTTCTCTTGATCAATCGTCACAGTTTGACCCGGATGCAATTGAAAATTATGCTGTGTGACTACTTTGCCATTCACTGCTACTTGTCCACGCGAGAGGATAGATTTAATAGCATTTCGTCCACGGCCTGTGATATGGATGAGTAAGAAGGGTAGCAGCTCAGAAGGTTCATTTACTGTAAAAGACTTGGGCGCTGCGGGTGCTTTAGCTTTATGATTAAGCTTGCCATTTGGCTTGCTGTGGGAACGAGTACCTCTTTTGGCTGTTTCTTTAGGATTTCTTCTTGTGTTCATGACTGCATTCTCCGTCCTTTAATATTGTACTCCTCAATATACCATGGGCGGTTAAGAAATACTATGTGAAGGGCAGCAAGAAACGAATTCGATTTATAGATAGAATAGCTGAGCTAGTCCTATCAGCAGGAATAAGCTGAAATATATCCAACCGATCACATTAGCGTATTTCTTTTCCCGGTGCATAGCATTGACTGCATATATTTTAGTATCCACAGTAAGCAACAGAACACTGGAGATCAGCAGCGCAACAATTACGTAGGTTAGCTGGTGATAGAACATAGTAGAGCCTCCTATAAAGGTCATTTAATTTTGTTTAAGACCTACTCTGTCGATGTGAGTTTTCAACTTAACTTCAATACTGAGATTGGAATACTGCTGCTCCCAGTCATGTTTGTCACGAACATGGGCTTTCCAGTAGGAGGGAGCATATGCACGAATATATTCACCCATGCCAAAGACATCGGAATGCGCTTGTTGAGTTTCTTCGATAAGGTGGTTGAAAATACCGATCACTCTCTTTTGAAAGATATCTTCAATCTTTTCTAAAGAATGGCTGGAACTGATAGGGATATCACTACGTAAATGCTCATCTAGAGCCGCCTCTAAAGAGAGGTTATAGGTGATGTGAGGTTTACCCTCTTTGAATTGAACTTTCACCCTCGTGAACCGGTCGTTGACCTTGAGCATCACCGGACCGAATTCATCAGCATAAAAAAGATCGGAGTATCCCCCGGGATTAATGCCCTTCATGGACATATATGCGCCAATCTCAATGGGAATCGTCGAACCGACCATCACTCCACCACTAAAGTAAGCTAGGCCTTTAATCATGATATTGTCTTCCTGATGTAATGAGACGTAAGGCAGATAACCACTTTCGCCCCATTTGGAATCTGCTGACCAGAATACACCTATATAATCAGCAGGAAATTTCCCCGATGTCACTGCTTTTTCCATGGTAGAGAGGATGTAAAGGGTCGGCACTCGCTGCAGCGGAGGATTAATATTCATAAATTTGGCAGCCTCCCCTTCGGATACTAGCAGCCAGGTCCGGCGACGAACTTCTGGATTGCGACGCAAATAATCATTTAAGTCATCCATGCTTTTTCTTGCTATGTCCTCACTAATAATAATCACTCGTAAATGAATCAGATAACGTGGATCAGAAATTTGCTGCTGTAAATTGTTCATGGCGTCATCTAATGTGTACCCGTATACTTCTACGACCCATACTGGATTTTGATTTCCGCCTCCGCCTTCACCCCCACTGCCTGGTCCGAGTGGAACTCTTCCCGGAACCGCAATTTGGGCGGTTACACGAATTTGGGGTAAGTTAATATTTGCACTTTTAAGATGAGTGGTTTGGTCATCATTTGTTTTGCTGTCTGGAGGGACGGAATCAATGGATAACCCTAGCACCAATGCACGATCTTCAATTTCGAGCTGGTCCCAGCAACCTGCGAGCAATCCAGACAGGAGTGAGAGAATAAAAATAAGAACTACACGCTTATAAATTTTTTTATTCATGAGAAATGGCTCCTTTATTTCGGATTAGAGAGACTAACCATAATAAAAGAGGGTAGAAGGTCAAAAAAATCAAACCGATTATCGCTGTAATGCTAGCAAATGAATAGACCTGAAATATGTTTCTCGGCAAAAGTGAAAAAGTGAAGATAAGTGGAAGTAAGAAACTGGATATTAGGCGGTGATCCTTGTGCCGCAGCACTTGTTGCAGAGAGTATGCGGCTAAGTAGTAGTTCGTAAAGATGGTAGTGAATATAGAAATCACCCAAATTATTATAAAAAGAGCATCAAACCGTTCTAATAGTCCTGCGCCGATGGATATGGAGCGAGCTGCTTCTAGGGTTGGATAGGACAGTAATTTGGTTTCCTGAGCTCCAAACATGCCTAGAGTGACCCAAACGATCATTACATAAATGAATCCAATGATACCAAGCGCAATAGTGCCTGCTTTAAGGATCTGTTGAGGTTTTTTCATTAGAGGAACCAGCAGGATGATGACAAATGTGCCTTGATAAAGGCCAGCGGACGTAATCGTTCCTTTGGAAAAGCTTGAAAAGGTGGTGTGATTTCCGGTGAGGGGTAGCAAGTTCAGAACATCAACATTTCTCATAGCTACCAATATAATTGCGATAGCGGATAATAGAATAAAGGGTAAATAAAAAACATGTACATAAGTGAATTTTACAATATTTCTACGGATTGATAAGGCAACCAGTAGGAGCATTAAGAGAATTACTACTTCTATGGGTGTCTTTTTAAAGACAACCGCAACACATACTTCTCCAAATTGGCGCATGGTGATCCCAGCAGAGAAAGCAAAAAACAAAGAAATAAGCATGGAGAAAATATCCGCGAGCCAAGTTCCGAGAAGGCGGCGGCTGAATACGAACAACGTTTCGTTAGGGAATTTTCGGCAGACAACCGCTGTAAACCAGCAACCTAAAAAAGCAACAGGTACGCCAGAAGCAGTTACGAGCGGTGCACCACTGTCTCCGGCTTCAGCCATATAACGAGGAATACTTAAGATTCCTATTCCTATAATCGTACTGATGATTACAGCCATGACTTGGATCGTTGTTATGGGGCGGTTACTATTCATCAGCTTCACTTTTCTCCTTAAAAATCAGATCGGTATGCTTTTTGGGGATATCATTCGCAAGAAGATCGGGATCAGGTGTATTGAGAAAGCTTGGGCGACTTCGCATCCACCATAAAGGTACACGAACAATACTATCCTTGAGGTCCTTCCAAATCGTAGGCACAAAGGGTGTCATGTAGGGAACGCCGAAGGATTCCAAGAATAATAAGTGGTTAACAATAACAATAGTGCCAAGCATTACTCCGTACAGACCAAAGCAGCCTGCCAATATGATCAGTGGAAATCTAAGCATTCTTGAAGAGATTGCGGCATTGTAAGCGGGTGTGGCAAAAGACCCTATGGTCGTTATAGCGACAACAACTACGGTAGTTGGACTCGCCAGACCTGCTGCTACGGCTGCCTGACCAATGACAAGCACACCTACAATAGAAAGAGCCCCACCAATCATTTGCGGTAAGCGAATGGTTGCTTCGCGCAGCACCTCCATGAAGACTTCCATAATCAGAACTTCCAATACGGCTGGAAAGGGTACGCCAGCTCTTGCACCAGTTATTGCTACGGCGAACTCTGTCGGCAGTAGCTCAGGATTGAAAGAGATAATGGATACATATAAGGCTGGGAAGAAAAGGGAAAACAATAATGCGATCAGGCGGATCATTCTTAGGAGGCTTCCTACAACAAAACGTTCTGTATAGTCATCCATCGTCTGAAAGAACTGATTGAAAAGCGCCGGGACGATGAGGCAGAATGGTGAACCGTCTACAAGGATGATGACTCGTCCTTCTAATAAAGAGGCTATAGATTTATCCGGGCGTTCGGTTGGCTGAACCTGTGGAAACGGGGAGAGGGGATGATCTTCTATGAATTGCTCGATATACCCCGCATCAAGGATGCCGTCTACATTTATTGCTGATAATCTCCTCATCACCTTTTGAACTAGCCCTGGATCGGCTATTCCTTCGATATAACAAACAGCTACTTTTGAGCGCGTCCGTACGCCAAGAGGGGCAGTTACTACACGAAAATCCGGCGTTTGCAGTCGATAGCGAAGTAAAGAGATATTGGATTCTAAATTCTCTATAAACCCATCACGCGAACCGCGTATAACTTGTTCAGTTTGAGGTTGCTCAATGCTACGATGCTCAATTTTACGCAGATTGAAGTAAAGTGCCTGATCCATTCCATCTATGATTAGAACTACATTTCCCTCCAACAAGATGGAGGCTAGAGTATTTAGGTCCTTAGTACGGTTACCTTGTGTTACTTGTACTGTCATACTCCAGATGTAATCAGGTAAATCCTTTAGATCTTTTGGAATTTCTGAGAGATCAGAGGAAACATTCATTAATGGCTTTAAAACATAGTTCTGAATTTGATTCTGGTCCACCACAGAAGAAAAAAAGATAATAGCCGCATCATGTCTACCGTACACCTTGAAGTTACGGACTATAAGATCGCTGTCTTCTCCAAAGACTTGTTGAATGAAGCTTATATTGCTCTCCAGGCTGGAATCCAGTGGCTTTACCGGACGATTGTCCTGGGCAGAGGACTCTTTGCGTGCAGGCTTATGTTTAAAGGAGGTATATTTTTGTTTCCAATTTTGCACGGTCGCTCCACCCTTCTATGAAATCTCTCTTCTTAAAGCTTGGCTTAAAAGAAGGCCTTTTATGTAAATATTTCAAAGGAAGAACATGGTGACCATAGTTAAGGAGTGTTGCTCAATACACTTTTGACCGCTAAACTAAAGATAGAAACGCTTAAGGGGTTATGAGAGATATGATGATGCAAGCACCTACTATTGAACAGGCGCAGGCTGAGCTGCAAAAATATTACGGTTATCCGGATTTTCGGGATGGTCAGAAGAAGATTGTTCAGAACTTGCTGGAAGGTCGCGACACACTCGGTATTCTTCCTACGGGAGGTGGGAAATCGATTTGCTATCAAGTTCCCGCACTGCTGCTTCCTGGGCTGACACTGGTGATCTCACCATTGATCTCTCTGATGAAGGATCAGGTCGATGCGTTAACCACGGCAGGTATTCCGGCAGCCTTTATTAATAGCACGTTAAGCGGGAAAGAAGTAAATGAGCGGATTCGGGCTGCCCGTCGCGGCGATTTGAAGCTGCTTTATGTTGCGCCCGAAAGGCTAGAGCTGGACTGGTTCCGTCTGGAGATGGCTGAGCTGGCGATTTCCTGTGTGGCTGTGGATGAGGCGCACTGTGTATCTCAGTGGGGACATGATTTCCGTACAAGCTATTTGTCGGTATCGCCTTTTGTGAACGAGCTGCCAGAACGGCCAATCTTGGCTGCATTTACAGCGACGGCAACACCAGAGGTTATGGAGGATATGGTTCGGCTGCTGCGTCTGCGCGAGCCGGGTATTTTCATGACTGGACTCGGAAGAGATAATTTAGCGATGTCTGTGCTACGTGGAGAGAATAAGCGGGAGTTCGTCATGGATTACACCGCAACGCATTCTCATCAGCCGGGTATTGTATATGCGGCTACACGCAAAGAAGTGGATGATCTATATCAAAGGCTGCAGGCTTCAGGAATAGCGGCAGGCCGTTATCACGCAGGTATGAATGATCAGGAGCGGGCAGATAGCCAGGAAGGCTTCCTTTATGACGATATTCGGGTCATGGTGGCCACCAACGCTTTTGGGATGGGGATTGATAAATCCAATGTCCGGTACGTAATACATTACAATATGCCAAAAAATATGGAAGCTTATGTTCAGGAAGCAGGCCGTGCTGGTCGTGACGGGGAGCCGAGTGAATGTATTTTGCTTTTTAGCGCGCAGGATATTATGACCCAAAAGTTCCTGATCGAGCAGAATCCGCAGGACACGGACCGTAAAGCTAACGAATATCGCAAGCTTCAGCAAATGATTGATTATTGTTATACTACCCGCTGCTTGCGCAGTGCCCAGCTGGATTATTTCGGAGAGGAGCATGAGGACAAGTTATGCGGCATTTGCAGCTCATGTACAGATGAACGAGAGCTTATAGATATGACCGTAGATGCGCAAAAGATATTCTCTTGCATCCACCGTATGCGGGAACGTTATGGAGTAGCATTAGTGGCTTCTGTGCTGAAAGGTTCTCGTAATCAGAAGGTGATGCAGTATGGTTTTGATAAGCTGCCGACCCACGGTGCGATGTCGAGCCGGACGGAGAAGGAGATCTCAGAGAGCATCAATGTACTCATCTCTGAGGGATATCTTGCTTTGTCTGAAGGACAATACCCCGTAGTGCGGCTCCAGCCTTTGGCTGCTGAGGTACTGCGCGGACAGCGTGAGGTGATGCAGCGAGTTGCGCGGCCGTCACGAGCAGGTGCGGCATCTGGTACGCGAGTTCGTAGTCGCGGTCATGACCTGTCACCTTCCGCAGTCAATGAGACCGTCTTCGAGCAGCTGCGTCTGATCCGGCGAGAGTTGGCTGGACGTGAGCATGTGCCCTCATATATTATTTTTAATGATGCCACGCTGCGTGAGATGAGTGTGGTTTGCCCGCAGACCGAAGCGGAAATGCTGAGGGTAAAGGGTGTCGGGGAAGTGAAATACCGAAAGTATGGTAAGGCATTCCTAGAGTTTTTTCAAAATGAAATGTAGAAAAGGTCGTGTAGCATTGAAAATCGTTCTGACCACGCTAAACGCAAAATATATCCATACCTCACTGGCGATCCGTTTGCTTAAAGCATACAGTGAGCATGAATTTAAAGATATTCATTTGGTGGAGTACACCATTAAAGATCCCGTGATGAATATCGTGTCCGACTTGTTTCAGAAACGGCCAGATGTGATTGGCTTCTCCTGTTATATCTGGAATATCGAAGAGACGCTCAAGCTGATCGGAATTCTTAAGCAAGTGATGCCTGAGGTTACGATTGTTCTCGGAGGACCGGAAGTCTCTTATGAGCCGCTGCATTGGATGAAGAGAGAAGCTGGCATTGATTTCATCGTCAACGGAGATGGAGAAGAGACCTTTCATCATTTGTTGCAGGAGCTGAGAGACGACCGGAAATTTCATTTTGTGTACGGAGCTGCTTATCGTAAGGGAGAGGAGATCATTGTAAATCCACCTCGTCCCAAAAGCGATCTAAATACGCTGCCTACACCGCATCGTTTTCCAGAGGATATTCCAGATCTGAGCAAACGTATTGTTTATTTTGAGACGAGCCGTGGGTGCCCGTTTAACTGTCAATTTTGTTTATCCAGTATTGAGGTAGGCGTACGTTACTATGATATTGAACGAGTGAAGTCTGATTTACTCTACTTAATTGAAAATGGCGCCAAAATCATTAAATTCTTGGACCGCACCTTCAATATCAACCGCAACTATGCGATGGAAATGTTTCAATTCCTGATCGATAATCATCAAGGCTGTGTGTTCCAGTTTGAAATCACAGCAGATATCATGCGGCCAGAAGTTCTGGATTTCCTGTCGAATAATGCGCCTCCGGGCATCTTTAGATTTGAGATTGGTGTACAGTCTACAAATGATGAGACGAACGAGCTTGTTAAACGCCGCCAGAATTTCAAGAAGCTCTCTCGTACGGTAATGAAGATTAAGGAAAGTCGTAATATCGATCAGCATCTGGATTTAATCGCAGGGCTTCCAATGGAGGATTACACCACCTTCCGTAAAACCTTTAACGATGTATTCGTTATGGAGCCAGAAGAGCTGCAGCTTGGATTCCTCAAAATGCTTCGCGGGACGGGTCTGCGTGCACAGGCGGCAAAATATGAGTATACGTATATGGAACATGCCCCTTACGAAATTCTTAGCAGTCATATGATGACCTTCTCGGATATTATTCGTTTGAAGCGGCTTGAGGATGTGCTGGAGAAATACTGGAACAGCCACCGGATGGACCATACAGCCAAATACTTGATCCGTCACGTGTTTGATTCACCATTTGATTTCTTTCAGGAGTTCGGTGACTACTGGGAGGAGAGAGGCTGGCAAAAGATTGGGCATCAGCTAGAAGATCTCTTTACTCGTTTGCAGTCCTTCTTGATAGATCGTGGGACTCCGTCTATGGATATTATTACTGGGCTAATGAAGCTTGATTATTTCCTAGGACACAAGTATAAGCCTCGCAAAATCTGGTGGGATTTCGTACTGGATAAGTCGGATTGGTCGAGTTACTTGAGGGATATCGCTGCTAATCCGGGTCAAATCTCTGCGCAATTGGCAGAAGCCGGACTCAGTGAAAGAGAGCTGCAAAAATATACGGTGCTTGAAGTGCTACCGTTCTCGCTTGAAGCGGTGCTGGAATCCATCAGCGGTCTACGGGCGGATGGGGGTTCAGAGGAAGAGGAAGCAGGCGATGCTAGCGACGGGACTGTACCTTCTCCTGAGTCATTAATACAGGGAGTTACAGAGAGTAGTTTAGTAGAGTCTGTCCAAACCACAAGCTCTGCTGTAGCCGTAGCTGAATCACCTTCCGTTCGAGAAGGTCGTACGCTGCTAATCGTAATGTATCAGCAGAACGAGAGCCAACGCGCTCAGTATTATACGCTGCCTTTGTAATAAGGCGATTGTGTTGGGAGGAAAGACCGTTCCTTTGGGGGCGGTCTTTTTTTGTTACATGCGCAAGCGTCTTCAGAATTCGCAAGTGGTGGAGGGAAGTGATGATTGGCCATAAAAGTCTTCTAAGACCGAAAACGAAGTGGGATAGTAATGGCTGCCAAAAGCGCCAGATGAGTCCGGGAGCGGAGGGGAAGAAAGGAGCTAGGAGTAATGTAAGCTGCTCACAACCCAAAACGAAGAGCAGCGATCCCCTAATAACGGGAGGATCGCTGCTCTGTCTCAAATAATCCAAAAAACCTACGGTTTTCTTTTAAGCTGTAGTCGTAACCTCAGAAGGGAGATGCTGTTCTAACCAGCTAAGCACATCGGCTGTAACTTGATCCCGGTTCACCTCATTAAGCATTTCATGCCTGCCACCTGGATAGAGCCGATACTCTACGTCCGATATCCCTCGTTTCTTGTACAGCTCCGCAAGACGAGGAATGCCTTGGCCGCTCATTCCTACAGGATCCTTATCCCCACCAAATATATAAATGGGCTTACTTGTACATAATGTTCTAAGTGATTCCTCGGAATGGATCTCCCTTAGGAGGTGGAAAAAACCACGGAAAAAGCGTGTTGTACAAATGGCTCCGCAGAATGGATCGGCAATGTACTTATCAACTTCCGCTTCATCGCTGCTCAGCCAGTCATATGCAGTTCTTACAGGAGAAAAAGCACGGTTGTAACTGCCGAATACTAAGCTGTTCAGTAGTACACTTCGGTGATGTTCACCCTTTAACTTGAGCTGTGCACTAGCCAGAGATTCTCCAAGGCGCAGCATACCGCGAGGACCATTTGTACCGCTTAGGATAAATCCTGCATAGATTTCGTTACCCTCTTCACACATCAGCTTTTGAGCCAGAAAGGAACCCATACTATGAGCGAATAGAAAGATGGGCTTACCTTCATGTTTGGAGAGTGCTTTGGCTGCTACCTGGAGCAGATTGCGCCGCATCCAGTAGAACCCGTCTTCACCAACATCGCCAAGCAGATCAACTTGACCAGCGGTTTTACCATGTCCCCGGTGGTCATTGACATATACTGCATAACCTACTCCGGTTAATGCTTCCGCAAAACGAGCATAGCGGACAGCTGTTTCACACATTCCGTGAGAAATTTGCACGATTCCTCTAACTGGCACATCGGATTCAGGTAACCATTCATAGACATGGATATTTACACCTATGGGATCCGTTAGGGTAAAGCTATTTTCCTTCATGGTCCATTCCTCCTAAAGGTTCTCGACTTATGGTAAATAAGAGCGAAGCACAGTAGAATGACCTTCGATAGCGTAACGGCCGAGATTGGAAGGAATCAGATAGCATTCTCCTGCAGCATAAGGTTGGGAGCCGCCATCCCAAGTAAGATGTCCGCTGCCTTCACAGATGACTAGAATAGTGAAGCTGTCTTCTGTAGTGGTGAGGTCCCATGAACCATTTACGATTCCTTTTTCTACGATAAAATATGGCGAAGCGGCAAGTTGCAGCCACTCTCCAGGGACTGCGTTATCTGTCTTCATCGAAGTAGCCCCGGCGCCTTCATAAGCTGTAACATTAAGTGAATCTTCAATATGAAGCTCACGTGGTTTTCCGTCCAGGCCTGGACGGTCATAGTCATAAATGCGGTATGTAGTGTCGGAATTTTGCTGGATCTCTGCTACAACGACACCAGCACATAGCGCATGAACGGTTCCGGCGGGAATATAGAAGGAGTCTCCTGCAGAGACAGATACTTCTTGAAGGCTATCCATAACGGTGCCTTTCTCCAGTGCTTCCCGCAAAGTTTCACGATCCACGCCTTCTTTAAGACCATAGATGATTTTGGCACCTGGCTTAGCGTCTAACACGTACCACATCTCTGTTTTGCCCAGTTCACCTTGTGGCAATCCCTCATAATCATCTGTAGGGTGGACTTGAACGGAAAGATTGTCGTTGCAATCCAGCAATTTGATTAGTAGAGGAAATCTTCCACCCGTTTCTGAAATCCCTTTGCTTCCGAACCATTCAAGGCCGAACTGCTCACGAATTTGATCTAAGCCTTGACCGGCTAACTCTCCGTTTACCACCGAAGACGTTCCATTCGCGTGATCGGCGATCATCCAGCCTTCGCCAATATGTCCTTCAGGTAGATCTAGGCCGAATTTCTCCAGCGCGCGGCCTCCCCAGACACGTTCTTTAAACTCCGGTTGAAATTTCAAAGGATATGGTTGAGTCATTGCTACATCTTCCTTCCCAAATATAAAATAGTTTGATGCTTACAGTTTAAGAGGGGTTTCCTTTTTTCTTTTCGAGCGCAATCATATAAGGTGAATCCGTGCGCTGCAGCTGACGATAAACAATGCTTTGTGCTACCTTTTGGGAAACAGCTGCTGCCCAAGATTCAACGGCAGCGGCTTCTTTATCTCCGCCTGCATGGCCGGGATAAAGAACTGCCGTAATGATCCCACCTGGACGCAGTAACTGGAGAGAAGCTTCCAAGGCTGCAATGGAGCTGTCCGGCTGAGTAATGATGTTCTTGTCGGCATCTCCTGAAGGCAAGTAGCCTAGATTGAACATTACAGCTCCAACGGTGCCATGCCAGTTCGCTGGAACAGCTTCAGCCATTTCGGCGTGACTACGTTCCAGTAAGGTGACGGTGGCGAGCGAGGGAGCTTCCTCTTTTGCAAGCCGCAGGCGCTCTTCAGCCAGGTTCAACGCTGCAGCTTGAATGTCAAAGCCGTAGACTTCACCGCGAGCTCCGGTTGTTTTGGCTAGAAAAAGCGTATCAGCACCAGTACCTACAGTGGCATCAATCGCACGATCACCTAAAGTTAACCGCTCAGAGATTAATTTATGAGCAAAGCTTAAAACGGACATAAAGCCCATTAGCTCTTCCTCCAATACTTACCCTGCCAAGTATCACGAGCAACTAGCTCATCGTCAATGGCATTTAGCACTTCCCATTTCTTGAGGCTCCACATCGGTCCGATTAAGAGATCCCGAGGAGCGTCTCCAGTCAAGCGATGTACAATCATTTCAGGGGGCAAAATTTCGAGTGAATCGGCAATGAGCTTCACATACTCGTCCTGTTCCATGAATCGTAGCAACCCAGCTTCGTATTGCTTCACCATTGGTGTTTTACGCATGAGATGCAGAAGGTGAATCTTAATTCCTTGTACATCCATGCGAGCCACAGCAGATACCGTTTCGAGCATCATTTCATGCGTCTCCTGTGGGAGACCGTGAATGATATGGGTGCAGACACGAATGCCGTGACGCCGCAACTTCTCAACAGCATCTACATAACACTGGCTATCGTGAGCCCGGTTAATTAGCTCAGAAGTGGAATCGTGTATAGTTTGGAGACCCATCTCTACCCACAGATACGTGCGCTCGTTTAGCTCCGCCAAATATTCGACAACATCATCCGGCAAACAGTCAGGCCGTGTAGCAATAGATAGTCCAACGACACCTGGCTGCTGTAAAATCACTTCGAAATATTCTCTAAGCTCTTCGACCGGAGCGTACGTATTCGTATAGGCCTGAAAATATCCGATGTATTTAGCATTTGGCCATTTTAGATGCTGCTTGTCACGGATATTATTAAATTGGGTGACGAGATCATCTCGGCGACTTCCCGCAAAATCACCAGAACCTCTGGCACTGCAAAAAGTACAACCACCTTTAGCGATGGAGCCGTCACGGTTGGGACAGGTAAAGCCTGCATCAAGCATAACTTTGAATACCTTGGTATTCAAATGTTCACGCATTTCGTAATTCCAGGTATGAAAACGTTTATCTCCCCAAAGCTGCGGAGGAGTAGTGTATTGAAGATTAGACACGAGGAGCCCCTTTCTGAAAATATAAACATAGATAAGTATCCTTATCCTTATATTTTTCTGAGACGGATGGCATCCTTTATAAAAGAACACACAGCCGTTTCTTATAATCCAATACATTGTATCAAAAAACAGAGCTCGGCGTAACATTCACTCCCGGTACTGGTATGAAAAATAGGCCGAAAGTAAGGCGCTTTCAACTTGAAAATGCTTACATAGTATGTTATATTCAGAGTGTGAAAAGCTGCTGTGGCTTAAAGAAATTCAGCCAGGAGTTCATAATTTCGTGTCGTCCGATCCATAATAATAACCGTGAGGTGATAGCAATGAATTCTCAAACGGTATATGCTGAGGGTAAAGATTCGATTGAAGTCCACTTAACGCCAGATGAAGCCCTTGCACTAACAGGTGTGGAATTTAACGGCAACCCTAAGATCAAGACAGATGCACAGCGTAAAATTCGCAGCGCATTCGAAAAAAAGACATTTGCCACAAGCTCAAACACAAAGTAGATCCTAATCTACCGGACAAGAATGAGCCTTAATTCCAAATATACACAACGAAGGAATTCCCCTGGATAGCTCATTTAAGAGCTGAGCCAGAGAATTCCTTTTTCTTTTTTACCCCAATCCCTTTACTTTTCGGGACAATTTCGGCACAATATTGCAAGTGACAGTTATCGTATAAGAGATAATCGGAGGAATACCTATGCGTTTACGCGGAAGAAAAGGAATACGTGAAAGTTTGGAAGAACAGACCGATCTAGTCATTCTTGACCCTCGGAGTTATAAAGGTGAGTGGTCCAAGCTATTCGGAAATGATCATCCGATCCATGTGGAGTTCGGAATGGGCAAGGGACAGTTTATCAGCCAAATGAGCTTCAAATATCCCGATATTAATTTTATCGGCGTTGATATGTATGATGAGCTGATCCGCCGTGCTGGAGATAAGGCTAGAGCAGTATGGGAGCCGGCAGGTCATGAGACGCCGCCCAACCTGAAATTGGCACTCGCCAATATTGATTATGCAGAGGAAGTATTTTCTCCAGGAGAGCTGGAACGAATTTATCTTAACTTCAGTGATCCATGGCCAAAAAGTAAGCATGCTCGTCGTCGTTTGACACACCCGCGTTTTCTTGACAAATATCGGGGGCTGCTAAGCGACTTAGGTGAAATTCATTTGAAAACAGATTCTCGAAGCCTATTTGAATTCTCATTAAATGCATTTGCAGACTTTGGTCTACAGATGAAAAATATCTCGTTAGACCTACATGCGGACGGCATCATAAATGAGGATCATATTATGACGGAATACGAGACGAAATTTGTCGGACGTGGCGTGAATATCCATCGTTGTGAGGCCATTGTAGGTGCGGAAGCGCTCAAGCAGTATCAAGCTACCCGTTTGGACAAATATCGGTTGTAGTTACAAAGCACTACTCCAAAAGATGTGCTTCAATAATAAAGCGGCAGCCTCCAAGTGGTTTGGAGGCTGCCGCTTTTAAATTAACTATTCCAATAATTCGATAATGCTCTGAGCACATTGCAATGGGTGGTAACGGGCGATTTCCTCAAGATGAAGTTTTCGCTTATTCTGCACATCCTCGTAGTTGTTTAATAGACGTTCCATCCACATTACGACTACGTCTAAAGACTCTATCGGCTCTCCGAAACCTGCTGCGGTAAAATAGCGGCAATTCTCCTCCTCCTGCCCGGGCAGAGGGTTATAGAAAAGCATCGGTATTCCTTTAGCGAGCCCTTCACTGCAGGTCATTCCACCCGGCTTCGTGACGAGCAGATCGGACACCTCCATCAGCTTGTCAATCTCACGCGTAAAGCCTATCAAGGATATATTAGGATGATTATAACGTGAGTCTTCTTTCATTTCCTGAAGCAGCTCTTCATTCTTGCCGAGACAGAAAACAATCTGAATCTTCTCTCGCCATTCCGCCAGACAGGCATTTACAACCTGATCGTTCATGATCCCCCAGCCGCCGCCCATGACTAGTACCGTTGGCATATCCTTGAGATTGAATTGCTGTCGAATCTCCTGCTTTCCAGGATGCTGCCAAAAGTTAGGGTGTACGGGTATCCCAGTAACCTGAATTTTTGCAGAAGGAATGTTTCGCATACGCAATTTGGATTTAACCTCTGGTGTTGATACCAGATAACGGTCTACCTCTGGACTGATCCAACTGGCATGTGCGTCATAATCCGTTATAACAGTTACGAGAGGCATCTTTAGGGTAGGATCCACTCTCTTAAGACGAGATACTACAGCACCCGGAATGAAGTGTGTGCAGACAATAACGTCAGGTTTCAACTGCATTACAACATTTTTGGTATGCGTATAAAATATACGATGCAGGGCAAGCGTGGTAAGACGATTAAATGATTTCTGGTGACGGTAGACGTACCCCATCAGCTTTGGCTGAGTCGTTACCGTCTTACGGTAAGCAGACAGAATAATGGGTGCCATTTTGGGATTAAGGAAATTCCCAAGTTCTAGCACCTTCGTTTGTAAATTAGGTGACAGTTGGCGCAGACTGCTCGACAGCGCATAAGCTGCTTGAGTATGTCCTGCTCCAAAGCCTTCTGAGAGTATTAAAATTCTTTTTTTTTGCAATTTTGATTCACCTATTCTCAAAGGTTTTCCCGGTTTAACCATATATACTTCAGATCCATAAGGCTATAGTGCCCGCTGCAACACTGGTTCCGATCACTAAGCCTGCAAAGACATCAGATGGATAATGTAATCCCAGATAAATGCGTGAAAACCCGACAATACAGGCCAGCGGCAGCAGAATAACGGTCAAGGCAGGAAATGCTACCATATATGGGACCGTTGAAGCAAAGATAGCTGTAGTATGACCAGAAGGAAAGGAATGATCCTTTAATGGATTACGAAATGTGTTCGTATCCGGTAACGCCAGATAAGGCCGCATGCGTGGATACAGTTTTTTAGCGACAGCAACGGGCAAATGGCTAACAGCTAGAGCCGTCATTGCTTGCAGGCTAGCGGTTCTCCATGGCTGAGGAGCAAATGCCCATATCAGTATGTTGATAACAATTGTGCTTGTAGCTCCACCCAAATGAGTGAGATAGAAGAGCCAAAAGTTCAGAAAACGATTATGCATTCGTCCGTTGATCCACTTAAAAAGGTGCCGCTCCCAGAGATGTAGCTTCATGAATAAATGTCTCATATCTTGTCCCTCCGCCAGTCGGCTACCGATAACAGGTGCTTATGAGCAGTCCGTTCTTTAGCATTAGATCTGTCTTAATCATACTTTTTAAAGGTAGTCCATTTCAAGGAAAAGCTCAGTTTTGCTAGAAATTTGCTAGTTTTGACTTAGAGCCGCTAACGCCGTACAATGATTCAAGCGGACTAAACATGTTTAAAAGGGTAAGAGATAAATAAGGATCCAAATAAATGGAATCCATACAATTCTTTTAAGCAACACATATAAAAATTGTGAAGTCTGCCTAGAATAAGAATACTCTTGGTCTATTGTTAAGGGATGCAACAAAAGGGTCAGAAGGAACGTCAAGCAAGCTAGAGAGAAAAAAAAGAACACCGAGAGTGAAAAAAGGGGGCATCAAAAGGTCATGACAGACGCACTGTTTGTTACGCTCCAAGTGATCTTGGCAGCAATCGCAGTATATCAGTTTACCTTTTCGTTATTTGGTCTGCACAAGAAAAAGACAAAGACAAAGTATAAGCCAGAAAAAACATTTGCAGTACTTGTTGCTGCACATAACGAGGAAGAAGTCGTCGGCGCGTTAATGGAGAACCTGAAGCAGCTAAACTATCCTTCAGAACTGTTTGACGTATTTGTAATTTGTGACAATTGTACAGATGGCACAGCTCGCATTGTTAGAGAGCACGGAATGAACGCTTGTGTCCGTACTAACCCGAATCTACGTGGTAAAGGTTATGCCATTGAATGGATGCTCAAGGAGCTTTGGGGCATGCAGCGTCAATATGACGCAGTTGTAATGTTTGATGCCGATAATCTGGCACATACTGAATTCCTGATGGAGATGAATAATGATCTTTGTTCAGGAGCGCGTGTTATTCAAGGTTATATTGACACCAAGAATCCAGAGGACTCCTGGATTACTGCAGCGTATGGTGTGTCGTATTGGTATATTAACCGTTTGTGGCAACTTTCACGCCATAATTTGAATATGGCGAACTTCCTTGGCGGAACAGGAATGTGTTTCGAGACCAATCTCCTTAAAGAGATGGGCTGGGGAGCTACAAGCTTAGTTGAGGATCTGGAGTTTACGATGCGCAGTGCATCTCATGGTGTATATCCTAAGTTCAACTATGACGCTAAGGTATTTGATGAGAAGCCTCTAACTTTCAAGGCCTCTTCAAGACAGCGTCTGCGCTGGATGCAAGGACACTTTACTGTAGCTCGTCGTTATTTTTTCCCATTACTTTGGCAAAGTATTAAAGAACGTAGTTTAACGAAGTTTGACCTTGCGCTTTACGGAGCAAATGTGTACATTGTTTTGCTCACCTTCTTGATGACGGCGGTAATGTGGGTGGATATGGCCCTCTTTAACGGACCGAATATTGCTAATATTTACGGCAGCTTGCCAGTCTGGCTCGGTTTCCTTGCGATCGGTTTGAATCTGGTGACCTTTGGGATTGCGATGGCTTTGGAGAAGGTTAAATTTAAGAAGGTGTACGCTTATCTGGTGTTCTTCCCAATTTACCTGATCTCTTGGTATCCTATTACGTTCTATGCGTTCTTCACGCAGAACAACAAGCAATGGAGCCATACCAAGCATACGCGTGTCGTAAGACTTGAAGAAGTGCAAAGCAAGCAGGTATAAGATATTTAAGAATATTGAATAAAAGAATTGACACTCCGTTTGGAGTGGTGTATAGTATTCAAGTACGCAAATCATAGGGATTGCAAGAAGAAGCACCTGCTTCTCACCTGACTGGCATATTCGCCGGCTGGTTTTGATCTCAATGCTTTATGAATGTTAATGTTCATGAACGTTGATCAAACACGGGGTGTCGGGTGTTACCGGCACCCCTTTTTTATGGAGTAAGGCAGTATAGTTGTTAAAAAGATCCGGAGGTGGAGAGTTATCAGTAAGGAACATATGATCAATGATGAAATTCGGGCCAAAGAGGTACGGTTGGTTGGTGCGGAAGGTGAACAAATCGGAATTAAACCGATCCGCGAAGCGTTGCAAATGGCGATCGATCTTAATCTAGATTTAGTCAATGTAGCACCACAGGCTAAGCCGCCGGTATGCCGCATCATGGATTACGGCAAGTTCCGTTATGAAACGCAGAAGAAAGAGAAGGAAGCCCGTAAGAACCAGAAGATCGTTGATATCAAGGAAGTCTGGTTCCGTGCTAACATTGAGGAACATGATTATCAAACCAAGTTCCGCAATGTGATCAAGTTCTTGGGTGAAGGCGATAAAGTAAAGTGCTCCGTTCGTTTCCGCGGACGTGAGATTACACATGCGAATATCGGCCAGAAAATCCTCGAGCGTGTTAAGAACGAAGTGGCTGATATATCTGTTGTTGAGCGCCAGCCTAAGCTGGAAGGTCGCAGCATGATTATGATCTTGGCTCCTAAAGCCCAATAAATCTGGAGTCACTTGCTTACATGCAATTTGGCGCCGCATAATATTCAAGGAGGAAACACCATGCCTAAGATGAAAACACATAGCAGCCTGAAAGGCCGCTTCAAAATTACCGGAACTGGTAAAGTAACACGTTACAAAGCTCACAAAAACCACTTGCTGTCCCACAAATCTAAACGCGCTAAGCGCGTTCTGAACGGTAATCCAGTAATGGCCCCTGGGGATGTAAGACGTTTGAAACAAGGATTGGCTAACTTGAAATAGTTTATCACACATTTTTGGGAGGTTTATTAATATGGCAAGAGTTAAGGGCGGATTTGTAGTTCGTCGTAGACATAAAAAAGTATTGAAATTGGCAAAAGGTTATTTCGGTTCTAAACACCGCATTTTTAAAACAGCTAAAGAACAAGTAATGAAATCGATGGTTTACGCTTACCGCGACCGTCGTCAAACTAAACGTAACTTCCGCAGACTGTGGATCGTTCGTATTAATGCAGCAGCTCGTTTGAACGGTCTTTCTTACAGCAAGCTTGTATACGGCCTGAAATTGGCTGGTGTAGAAGTTAACCGTAAGATGCTGGCTGATCTGGCTGTAAATGATCTTAACGCATTCAACTCCTTGGCTGGTATTGCCAAAGAGAAAATCAACGCGTAAGTGTTGTAATATAATCGAAAAGCACCGCCTGCGTGTTGCCCATGCAGCGGTGCTTTTTTGTGTGGTATGAAGTATATAGAATGAGGAAATGATTTCTCTGCCGTAAAAAAACGAGAAAAAAACTCTGCTTAATGCAGAGTTATTCCCAGTACTTTACAGTATTGAGCTCGGCAGCGAGCTTTTTACTGATGGTTCTTCTTACTTTACGTAGCTCAGAACGTTCATTAGCTGATTCGCTGATCAATTTCTCTTCATCGGTTTCTGGGATTATGGCAGGAACTGGAGTGGGAGTACCATCCTCCCCAACTGCAACAAAGGTAAGGAATGAAGTGGCAGCGACGGCGCGCTCACCCGTATATAAGTTTTCTGAAATGATCTTTACGAATACCTCTATGCTTGTACGTCCGGTCCAAGAAACGAAGGATTCGAAGCATACGGAGTCTGTAGGTCGGATGGGCCTCAAGAAGTCAACAGAGTCTGTAGAGGCTGTAACGACATTGGCACGGCAATGGCGCATAGCTGAGATGGAGGCTACTTCATCAATGCCGCTCATAAGCTTACCGCCAAACAATGTTTTGTGATTATTAACATCATTAGGGAAAACGCGTCCGGTTTTGAAGACACGGGATTCACGGCAATATTTAAAAGCTGGCATCGTTTGTGGATTTTTTTCATCGGTCATATCTGATAACTTCCTTTCAGTGCAAATACTAAGCAATCATAATAATAGAAAACACATAAGTGTGCAATAATATTTGTAATGTGTTGGAATACTATACAAAGTAAAATAAGGTTTTCTAACATCATTCAAACATGATGATAACATGTCGTGTCATGGAAAGCGGTTACTTACGAAAAAGTACAAATATTTATTGACCTGAGGTCATTTATGGACTGGATTTTAGATTTTATTGCAGTTATAATTTGATCTATGGAATGTCCAAGTAGAACACAGATGACATCCAATATTTTAAGGGGGATCACATTCAATGAAAAAAGTTTTCAAGCTATCTCTTGTAATGTTGCTGGCATTCACAGTAGTATTGGCCGGTTGCGGAAACAACAACGCTAAGAATGCTGCAAATGGCGAGACTAATGCAGGAACAAATGGCGGAACAAATGCCGCAAAATCTGATTTCAAATTTGGTATGGTTACTGACATCGGAGGCGTAAACGATAAATCGTTTAACCAATCCGCATGGGAAGCATTACAAGCTCTTGAAAAAGAAACAGGTTCTTCCGTTAAATATTTGCAAAGTAAATCAAACGCTGACTATGAGCCAAACCTTAACCAATTCGTTAAAGATGGCTACAACTTGACTTGGGGTATTGGTTTTGATCTTGGCGACGCAATTAAAAAGGTTGCTGGTGAGAACGCAAATGCTAACTTGGCAATTATCGATAGCGTTGTAGATGCTCCTAACGTAGCATCCGTTACTTTCTCTGAGAACGAAGGTTCCTTCTTGGTTGGTGTGGTTGCTGGTTTGACTACAAAAACTAACAAAGTAGCTTTTATCGGCGGTATGGAAAGCCCAGTAATCAAACGTTTTGAAGTAGGCTTCAAAGCTGGTGTATTAGCAGTTAAGCCTGACGCTAAAGTTACAATTACTTATGCAGGTGCATATGACAAGCCAGATACTGGTAAATCTCTTGCAGCTACATTGTATAACGATGGTAATGACATCATCTTCCCTGCAGCTGGTGCAACAGGAAATGGCGTATTTAACGAAGCTAAATCCCGTAACAAAGCTGGCGGTGCTAAAGTATGGGTTATCGGTGTAGACAAAGACCAATCCATTGAATTTGGTACGGACGTAACTTTGACTTCTATGATCAAACGCGTTGACGAAGCTGTGAAGAAGGTTTCCAAAGAAGTAATCGATGGTACTTTCAAAGGTGGTACTACAACTGTTCTTGGTTTGAAAGACAATGGTGTAGGTATCTCTGATACATCTAAAGTTAACGTTTCTGAAGAGATCTTGGCTAAAGTTGAAGATTACAAAAAACAAATCATTGATGGAACAATTACAGTTCCTACCGAGTAAGATCTCCCTTTTATTTATCGGATTACAATAAGCAACAAAGAATAAGGCCGGTTATGTGCTGGCCTTATTCCTTGTTAAAGCACTGGTTATGATAAGTTGGACACAGTTATACCGTCTTGAAAAGGGCGGTACATCCGTGTCTGCATGGTAGTTATATATTCTGTGATGAGGGTGATTCCATGAGTGCTGCGGCTCCTGTCGTAGAGTTGAAGCAAATCACAAAACGATTTCCTGGTATTGTTGCTAACGATTCCATTAGCTTGACCTTAAAAAAGGGTGAGATTCTTGCATTGCTCGGTGAGAATGGTGCAGGTAAATCAACCCTAATGAATATCGTGTTTGGATTGTATCAACCGGACGAAGGTAGTATTGAAATCGACGGGAAACCGGTTATAATTGATAATCCCAATAAAGCGATTGAGCTTGGTATTGGTATGGTGCATCAGCATTTCAAGCTCGTGGAACCTTTTACGGTTACCGAGAATATTGTTCTTGGGATGGAGCCGAAGAAAGGTCTTAAAATTGACTATAAATCCGCTGCGGAACAGGTTCGGAAGCTATCGGAGCAATATGGCCTGCAAGTGAATCCAAATGCCGTTATTCATGACATTTCTGTAGGTATGCAGCAAAGGGTAGAAATTATGAAGACCCTGTACCGCGGAGCGGATATTCTCATATTTGATGAGCCGACTGCAGTACTTACGCCTCAAGAAATTACGGAATTGATGGCGATTATGAAGCGGCTTGTTGCAGAGGGAAAATCTATTATTCTAATTACGCATAAGCTTAAAGAAATTATGCAAATATCTGATCGGGTCACCATTATTAGACGCGGAAAAGTAATCGATACCGTAAATACCGCAGAGACTAATCCGAATGAACTAGCTGAGAAGATGGTTGGACGTGGCGTAACCTTCAAGGTAGATAAGAAGGCTCCTGAGGTTGGCAAAACTGTACTCGAGCTGAAGGATGTGAACAGCAAGAGTAAAGATGGTGTCTCAGTGCTGGACGGCCTTAGCTTTGATGTGAAAGCCGGAGAAATTCTCGGAATAGCTGGTGTAGATGGCAATGGACAGAGTGAACTGATTCAGGCCATTACAGGTCTGCGTAAAATTGATTCTGGTTCTATTCAGGTGTCCGGGAACGAGATAGCTAATTTATCCCCGCGTAAGATTACGGAGATGAATGTGTCTCATATTCCAGAGGACCGTCATAAGCATGGTTTGGTGCTTGATTTCTCAGTAAGTGAGAACATGGTTCTGGAAACTTACTATAAGAGTCCATATAACAAAAATGGCTTTATGCAAAATGATGTCATTGATAAATATGCTGAAGGTCTTGTGGAGCAATTTGATGTGCGTACACCTTCAATTCAGACCAAAGCACGTTCTCTATCCGGCGGAAATCAACAGAAAGCGATTATTGCTCGGGAAATAGATAAAGATCCGACATTACTTATTGCAGCACAACCAACACGTGGTCTAGATGTTGGGGCTATCGAGTTTGTTCAAAAGCAGCTTATCGCACAGCGTGACCAAGGAAAAGCTGTATTGCTCATTTCGTTTGAATTGGACGAGATTATGAATGTATCAGACAGAATTGCTGTTATCTATGAAGGCAAAATTGTCGGTGAAGTGTTCCCGCAGGATACGAATGACCAGGAACTGGGTCTTATGATGGCAGGCAGCTTGAAGCGGGGAGGTAAGGCAGTTGAATAAGTTCAAAAAAATCTTCA
>Ga0153923_100163_pt1 | contig 29942 bp, 23 predicted proteins | sample TSNJ007MetaG_FD_104682 | JGI IMG/M metagenome (GOLD analysis project Ga0153923, IMG submission 104682) | Attine ant fungus gardens microbial communities from New Jersey, USA - TSNJ007 MetaG | ecosystem: Host-associated > Fungi > Mycelium > Unclassified | place: USA: New Jersey, Brendon T. Byrne...
AGGTGTCACGATGCATGTAAATAAGGACATGAATCAAGTGAAATATTTAGGACGCGGACCAAGAGAAAACTATGTAGATTCAAAAGAAGCCGGTTATCTTGGTGTCTATCGTTCAACGGTTGCGGAGATGTTTACGAATTATGTTGTTCCGCAGGAGAATGGCAACAGAATGGATACCAAATGGGCTGCATGGACGGATGATCGCGGGCAGGGATTATTTGCGGAAGCTACCAAAGGGTTCAATTTCAGTACCTCTTATTACGAGGAAAGTGATCTGGATAATGCGAAGCATACCTGTGATTTAGCAGAACGCGACTATGTTGTTGTGAATATTGATTACAAACAAAACGCCTTAGGCAGCTATTCTTGTGGACAATGGCAGCTAGAAAAGTATCGAACAACTTTTGAAGAGTTTGAGCTGTCCTTCCGCTTGACTGGATTTAATGCGAAGGAAGTGGATGCTGTAGCACTGTCTCATGAAGTTGTAAAAGCACCTTTTTAAGAAATAAATAGAATAAGCCGCTCAGTTTGAAGTAGAAACTGGGCGGCTTAGTTTTAGTCGTGTGAGAACGAATGATTCACTATCCCTAGCTTTGTTTTATAGTGTGGGTGTCTTTAAATTACTGATCAAATCCGAAAAAGTCTTCATATGGAGTACCGACATACTGAATATGATTTTTGGTTTTTAAGTATTCCAGCAGACCTTCTGTTCCGTCTTCACGACCGATCCCACTGTTTTTGTTGCCTCCGAATGGAGTTTCGATATTTGACTTCGACACACAGTTCATCCAAACAGTACCGGCATCTAATTTTTCAGCAACCCAATATAGTGTTCGAATGTCTTCAGACATGATCGCAGCACCCAGACCAAAGCGGGTGTCGTTGGCTAATTCGATAGCTTCATCCATTGTTTCGTAACGAGTGACTGCCAAAACAGGACCGAAGACTTCCTCTTGGAAAATCTCCATATCTCGTGTCACATTTTCAATAATCGTTGGTTGGAAATAGAAGCCTTTATCATAGTCGCCTCCTGTCAGACGTTTTCCACCGATCCGCACCTTGCCGCCTTCAGTAATCGCCCGATCAACAAACCCTTGGACGCTGTTCAAATGTTTTTCACTGACAAGCGACCCCATTTGAGTTTTCTCATCTAAACAATCACCGATCCGCAGACGGCTGATTTTTTCAGTCATACTTGTTAAAAAGTCCTCATATAAATCATTCGGTAAAAGCAGTCGAGAGGTGGAGACGCAGACTTCGCCTTGGTTGGTACAAAAACCTTGAATCGCGGAGTTGACAGCGGCATTGAAATCACAATTAGAATCGACGATCATCGCACTTTTTCCGCCTAATTCCAATGATAATTTTTTGATTCTTTTGGCCTCGGCAGAAGCGGTCATAAAACGGCGTCCGACGCCTTCGCTACCAGTCAAAGCCACCATATCGACACTATCATTGGCAAGCAGCTCCTCACCGACGATTCTGCCAGAGCCTGAAATAGAGTTATACACACCGGCAGGAACCCCAGCTTCCAAGAATATTTCGCCTAAGATTTGAGTGGTGACCGAGGTGATTTCTGCCGCTTTGCAGACAACCGTATTTCCAGCCGCTAAAGCCGCAGCAATGGAGCGTGTAAGTAAATGAAGGGGGAAATTCCATGGGGCGATCGAGCCAACAACCCCAAATGGTTCATATGTGACATAGTCAAATAGGTGTTTTCCTGGAACTTTAATCACTTGTCCTTTTAAAGATTTGATTCCATCTGCGTGAAAGCGAAAGGCTCTAATGGAGAGAGGAATATCGATACTTCTAGTTTCAGAAATCGGCTTTCCTGTATCCATCGCTTCCCATTTAGCAAGTTCTTCAAACCGTTCTTCCATAATATCGGCTACTTTGTGCAAATAAGCGGCGCGTTCGTCATAATCTAAATCTGACCAGTATCCTGAATCAAAAGCCTTGCGAGCAGCTTGGATCGCGGCTTTAGTATCCTCTGTAGTTCCTGAAAGTAATTCAGCGATTACTTCGCCATTGCAGGGGTTGATAGCTTGAAATGATTTGTTTCCCGTACTGTCCATCCATTGATTCCCATAAAACAACTTAAACTTTTTCATTTTATATTCCTCCTAAAATTTTTTCCATAGTTATCGATAGAAAACGCTTACTAAAAATCAGATGTTTAGATCCAGAAACAGGGTAACTGAATCCAAACGATGTTTTTTCTGTAAATACTCGATCAGCAACTAAAATAAGCGTGCAATGCATCAACTTTGTCTGTTTGTTCCCAAGGCAAATCAATATCGGTACGACCAAAATGACCATAGGCAGCGGTTTGTTTGTAAATCGGGCGGCGCAGGTTCAACATGTCGATGATCCCAGCAGGGCGTAAGTCGAATAGTTCACGAATCGCTTCGATCAACTTGTTTTCTGTAACCTTGCCGGTACCAAAGGTGTTGAGAGAAATAGAGACGGGAGCGGATTTTCCAATGGCATAGGCTAATTGAACTTCTACTTTGCGAGCTAAGTTGGCAGCAACAATATTTTTGGCGATGTAACGAGCGGCGTAGCTTGCTGAACGATCCACTTTCGTAGCATCTTTCCCGGAAAAGGCACCTCCACCATGACGAGAGTAGCCTCCGTAAGTATCGACTATAATTTTTCTTCCTGTTAAACCGGCATCTCCTTGAGGTCCGCCCACAACGAAACGACCAGTAGGATTAATATAATAGTTTGTCTGGTCATCCAATAAGCGTTCATCGATGACTTCCTTGATGACTTTTTCAACGATGTCATTAAAGATCGTTTCATTATCAACTGTTTCGTCGTGTTGGGCGCTGATAATGATCGTGTCGATTCGTTTCGGCTGACCGGCTTCATCGTATTCGACTGTTACTTGTGATTTTGCATCAGGTCTTAGGTAGCTGATTTGATTTGTTTTGCGCAATTTGGTTAAGTATCGAACGAGTCGATGGCTTAATGAAATCGCTAGCGGCATCAATTCCGGCGTCTCATCAACGGCGAAACCGAACATCAAACCTTGGTCTCCTGCCCCAATTTTATCAAAATCCTCCGCGGTTTGTCCTTTAGCTTCTAAAGAAATATCGACTCCTTGGGCTATATCAGGTGATTGTTCATCAATTGCTACTAGAACAGCCGTCGTTTCACAATCAAATCCGAGCCGTGCATCGTTGTAGCCAATTTCTTTCAAGGTTTGGCGAACGATTTTTTGCATATCGATATACGCATCGGTAGTTATTTCACCAAAGACTAATACCAAACCAGTTGTTACAGAAGTTTCGCAAGCGACACGGGCCATTGGGTCTTTTTCCAAGATCGCGTCTAAAATCGCATCACTGATTTGATCAGCGATTTTGTCGGGGTGTCCCTCAGAAACAGATTCTGAAGTAAATAATTTCTTTTCTGTCACAGTATCCCTACTTTCCTTAAAAACGTTTTCATTTATCTTTGTGTTCTTTGATTGTATTCAATTTTTCATATTAAATCAATATTTATTTTATTGTATTATATTTTTGGGGAGGGGGAGAGAAAAAATTTGCTGCTTTTTTCTTCTTATAAAGTCCCTCAAGTTGACCATAATGAAAAAGCTTTCAAGATTCTTTTAAATACCCCTTGACGAATGAAACTAGCGATAGTACAATAAATTCAACAATTGTATACAATTAATAAAAAAGGAATACAATAACCGGAAATTATAGGAGTGTGTAGCGAGTTATGATGAAACGTGACGAGTATGTAGAAAGTCTCAAAGAAAAAAACATGGACGTGTATGTGATGGGAGAGAAAGTAGAAGATACGATCACCCATCCAATTATTGAACCTTCACTAAATTCAGTCGGAATGACTTATGAGATGGCTCAAGAGGAAGAATACGAAGAGTTAATGACTGCGACTTCATCATTGACTGGAAAAAAAATCAACCGTTTTACACACATCCATCAAAGCACCGATGATCTGATCAAGAAAGTAAAAATGCAGCGATTACTTGGTCAAAAAACGGCTTCATGCTTCCAGCGCTGTGTGGGGATGGATGCAGCTAACGCGATGTTCTCAACTACTTTTGAGTGTGATCAGGCTCACGGAACAAACTATCATGAACGGTTTACTAAGTATTGGGAAATGGTTCAAGAAAATGACTGGGTAGTTGACGGAGCCATGACGGATCCAAAAGGGGATCGTGGAAAATCACCTTCTCAGCAATCTGATCCAGATATGTATTTACGCGTCGTTGAGCGCAGAGAAGATGGCATCGTCGTTCGTGGAGCGAAGGCTCATCAAACAGGAATGGTCAACTCCCACGAAGTCATGGTGATGCCGACAGTTGCTATGAAGGAAGCAGATAAGAACTATGCCGTGGCCTTTTCAGTTTCAGTTGACACCCCTGGGATTCTAATGATCTACGGTCGACAAAGTTGTGATACGAGAAAGCTTGAACCAAATGCCGATATTGATTTAGGAAATAAGCAGTTTGGCGGACATGAAGCACTGGTAGTTTTTGAAGATGTCTTTGTTCCAAATGAACGGATCTTTATGGACGGCGAGTATGACTTTTCAGGGATGCTGGTTGAACGCTTTGCTTCTTATCATCGTCAAAGCTACGGCGGCTGTAAATGCGGTGTTGGTGATGTCTTGATCGGTGCGACTGCTTTATCCGCTGAATATAACGGCGTAGCAAAAGCCAGTCACATTAAGGACAAAATTATTGAGATGAATCATTTGAATGAAACACTTTATTCCTGCGGGATCGCTTGTTCCTGCCAAGGGAAGAAGACAGCATCAGGAAATTATTATGTAGATACATTACTAGCCAATGTTTGTAAACAAAATGTTACGCGTTTCCCTTATGAGATTAGCCGTTTAGCAGAAGATATTGCAGGCGGGTTGATGGTTACACTACCAAGTCAGCTTGATTTTGATAATCCTGAATTACGTCCTTACATTGATAAATACTTAAAAGGAATCGATGGTGTGTCTACTGAAGATCGGATGAGAATTTTACGCTTGATTGAAAACATGACACTTGGTGCTGCCGCAGTAGGCTATAGAACAGAATCGATGCATGGTGCAGGGTCACCGCAGGCTCAAAGAGTGATGATCGCTAGACAGGCAAATGTTGAACACAAAAAGGAATGTGCGAAGAAAATTGCAGGGATCAAGGAAGGTAGTTAATATCCATAAGGAGTGGAAAAAGTGATTGATGAGTATCAGGTGAATTATGTGACAGCGGCGGAAGCCATTTCAGCTGTAAAGAATGGAGATCGGATTGTTATTGGTCATGCTTGTGGGGAACCGCAAGTACTGACTAGTGCATTAGGGGAACGTGTATCTGAGTTAAATGATATTCAAACCTATGCGATGATTGGGATGACAGAAAGCTGCTATTGTTCTGAAGCAGCTCAGGGGCATATGCGGCATAACTCGCTTTTTGTTGGTGGAAAGGAGCGGCATGCAGTAGCTGAAGGACGTGCGGATTATATTCCTTGTTACTTTTCTCGGATCCCTTCGCTGTTTCAGGAAGAAGAAGTGCCGGTCGATGTGGCATTAGTACAGGTTTCTCTTCCTGATAAACATGGGTACGTCAGCTTTGGCGTGTCAGTGGATTATACGATGATTGCTGCTAAAAAGGCGAAGGTTCGGATCGCTCAAGTAAACCGCTTCATGCCAAGAACGTTGGGCACTTGCTTCATGCATATTTCCGAATTTGATTATGTAGTTAGAGCAGATGTTCCGATGATCGAGCTTGGTCGTTCTGAGATTGGTGAAACAGATCGTAAAATTGGAGAATATTGTGCGTCGATGATCCCTGATGGTGCGACATTGCAGTTGGGAATTGGTGTATTGCCGGATGCAGTGCTGCTAAGTCTAAAAGATAAGAAACATCTTGGAATCCACACGGAGATGTTTTCAGATGGTGTAATGGAATTAGTGAAAGCCGGTGTAATCGATAATTCACAAAAGAATATCCATCAGGGCCAAATTGTCGCTACATTTATTATGGGTAGTCAAGCATTGTACGACTTTATTGATGACAATCCGAATATCTACATGGCTCCGGCAACGTATGTGAACGATCCTTATGTGATTGCTCAAAATGATAATATGGTTTCCATTAATTCATGTGTACAAATTGATCTGATGGGCCAGGTTTGTGCAGAAAGCGTTGGACTCAAACAAATATCTGGAGTTGGCGGACAGGTGGACTTTATTCGCGGCGCTAACCTATCTAAAAATGGGCTGCCGATTATCGCCATGGAATCAACCGCGGGAAACGGCAAGGTCTCTAAAATCGTGCCCTTCTTAAATGAAGGCGCAACAGTGACTACTAGTCGAAATGATGTGGGAATTATTGTTACAGAATATGGCATTGCTGATCTTCGCGGAAAATCTTTGCGGCAACGAGCAGAGGCGTTAATTAAAATTGCTCATCCGAATTTTAGAGAAGAATTGGCAGATGAATATGAACGAAGATTCAAACAAGTGTATCCAGTACTAATAAAAATTTGAGAGGATGAGAATGATGAAACAAGAAGAGTATAAAGCTTTTGCTACAGATATACGGATTGCAACGTTGGAAGCGCTTAAAGATTTGGGGTTTGGCCATATTGGCGGTGCGATGTCATCAACAGATCTCTTCGCTGTCTTATACGGCGGCGTGATGAACATTGATCCTAAAAACCCTGACTGGGAGGAACGCGATTATTTCGTTATGTCGAAGGGACATGCTGGTCCGGGATTATATACGACTTTAGCTATGAAAGGCTATTTTCCAATGGAAGAGCTTAAAACAATTAATACAAACGGCACCCGCTTGCCAAGTCACTGTGACCGCAACAACACTCCAGGGATCGATATGAGTACAGGCTCTTTAGGCCAAGGAATGTCGACTGCGATCGGAATTGCTCACGGGTTGAAGATCCAAGATAAAGACAACTATACGTATCTTTTAATCGGTGATGGGGAATGTGATGAAGGCCAGATTTGGGAAGGTGCATTGTACGCGCCGCAACAAAAACTTGATCATTTAATCGCGTTTGTTGATTACAATAAACAACAATTAGACGGCTATACTAAAGATATTATGGATTTAGGCGATTTGAAACAAAAATTTGCAGACTTTGGCTGGTACTCACTAGAAGTCGATGGTCATGATACAGATGCCATCGCTGCAGCGATCGAATTAGCGAAAACTAATGTCGGTAAACCGACCATGATTATTCTTAATACAGTGAAGGGAAAAGATTGTACGTTCGCAGAGGGTGTTTTATACAATCACCATATGACATTTACAAAAGAAGAGTGTGAAACAGCGATTAACTTGCTAAAGGCGCAAAAGAAAGCGGGGAACGTAAAATGAGTTATCAAATAGTAAATGAGTTAAAAACAGAAGAAAAGGCGATGCGGGATGTTTATGCCGCTACGCTTGCTGATCTAGCACGAAAGGATGATAAAGTCGTTTCATTAGATGCCGATTTGATGAATTCTGTAGGATTGGTACCTGTGGCGAAAGAATTTCCGGATCGTGTGATTGATTGTGGGATTCAAGAAGCGAATATGTTTGGCACAGCTGCAGGAATGTCTGCTGTCGGGATGATTCCCTTCGTTCATACCTTTGCTTGCTTTGCCAGTCGTCGAATTGCAGATCAAGTCTTTGTTTCCGGCGCCTTCGCAAAAGCAAACGTTCGAATTATCGGAAGTGACCCCGGAATCACCGCGGCCTTTAACGGTGCAACTCACATGCCATTTGAAGATATCGGCATAATGCGTGGAATTCCAGAAGTAACAGTGATTGAACCTACGGATGCAGTGATGTTAGAAGACATCGTTCGTCAAACGAAGGAACAAAAGGGCATCTTCTATATTCGGATGTCACGCAAAAATGCTATCCAAGTCTATCAAAAAAATTCTTCATTTGAAATTGGTAAAGCCGCATTAATCAAAGAAGGAACCGACGTGACATTGTTCGCTTCAGGGATTTGTGTTGCTGAGTCAATGAAGGCCGCTGAACAATTAGCTGAAGAAGGAATCTCAGCAGAAGTGATTAATGTCTTCACGATCAAACCAATCGATGTCGATTCAATCGTTGCTTCAGTTGCTAAGACGGGTGCTGCTGTGACTGCAGAAAATCATAATGTTATCAACGGATTAGGTAGTGCAGTCAGTGAAGTTTTAGCGGAAAACCAACCAGTTCCATTAGAACGAATCGGAGTCAAAGATCGTTTTGGTGAAGTGGGTTCGGTCGATTATTTAAGAGAAACCATGAAGATGACGGCAAAAGACATTGTCCAAGCAGCGAAAAAAGCAATTAGTCGCAAAGGGGTATAATAATGGAAGAAATTATTTTTGAGCCGCGAATTTATCAATATGAAACTTGTGCAGAGTTTGTTGAACACGTATCACCAGCTGCGACAGATTTCATTTTAACGAATCAATATATTTATGAACCATTTTTCAAGGACTTCAAATTACCAGCAACAGTCGTTTACCAGGAGCGATATGGTCAAGGTGAGCCGACCGATGAAATGGTCAGCAAGTTGATGACTGAAATCCGTAAAGGTGACTATCAACGAGTGATCGCGATTGGCGGAGGAACGATTCTGGATATCGCAAAGATTTTATCTGTAACCGACGATCGTACATTAGATGAAATGTATGATCAAAAGGACTCAATAAAAAGACAGCGTGATCTTTTAGCGATTCCGACAACTTGCGGTACCGGAAGTGAAGTAACGAATATCGCAGTGGTCAACCGTTTGAGCTTAGGAACGAAGATGGGGCTGGTATCACCGGAAATGTTCCCGACCGACGCCATTTTGATTCCAGAATTATTGACTACGCTGCCTGAATATGTGTTTGCGACTAGTTCGATTGATGCCTTGGTCCATGCAGCAGAATCTGCAGTCTCACCAAAAGCGACAGAATTTACCAAACTATTTTCTTATGCGGCAATCCGCAAGATCATCACAGGCTATCAAAAAATAGAGGCTGAAGGAAAGGAAGTATTGCCTTCTTTAATGAAGGAATTTTTAACAGCCAGTACTTTTGCCGGTTTAGCGTTTGGTACTGCCGGTTGCGGTCCGGTTCATGCGATGAGCTATCCTTTTGGCGGAACATATCATGTGGCTCACGGAGAAAGCAATTTCGTGATCTTTACCGGGGTGTTCAAACATTATGCTGAACAAAAGAATGAAGGAGCTCTAATTGAGCTTAACTCAGTATTAGCAGAATTATTGGATTGTCCGATCGAAGAGGTTTATCCCGCATTGGATCAGTTATTAGATAAAATGCTTCCCAAAAGAGCCTTGAAGGATTATGGTGTGAAGCAAATCGAGTTGCCGCAATTTGCAAAAAATGTGATTCAGGAGCAACAACGTTTATTAGGAAATAGCTTTATCCCGTTAGACGAAGCACAGGTGCTAAAAATTTATCAATCTATTTATTAAGGGCATTTGCTACCTTTAATAATATATACCTAGTGGAGATCGCTAGTGTCATTTCTCCTTATGAAACCAGAAAAAACAGTGCTTTCACTGTTTTTTCTGGTTTCATTTCATTTTGTCAGCAGCATCTTGAAATAATTGATGAGCGATGATCATTTTCTGAACTTCCGAAGTACCTTCGTAAATCTCGGTGATTTTTGCGTCTCGCATCATTCGTTCGATAGGGAAGTCCTTTAAGTACCCATTGCCGCCATGGAGCTGCAGACATTTCGTGGTGACGGACATGGCCGTCTTTGAGGCAAATAGCTTGGCGATACTGGCTTTTTCAGGAAAGTGGTCATCTGTCGTCGGAAAGGTAGCTGCTTGATAGACGAGCAGCCGCGCTGCTTCGATTTCTGCTTGTAGCTCTGCCAGGGTGAACTGGATATGCTGCTTATTGGCTAGCGGCTGCCCAAACTGTTCTCGCTGTTGAACATAGGCGGTCGTGCTGTCAAATGCGCCTTCAGCGATGCCTAGCGCTTGAGCGGCGACACCAATTCTGCCAAAGTTCAAAGTTTCTAAGGCGATTTTGTAACCATGATCAAATGTGCCTAAGAGATTTTCTTGCGGAATACTGCAGTTTTCAAAAGTAAGAGAAGCGGTAGTAGAGCCGCGGATGCCCATCTTAGATACTTTTTCTGAAACCGTCAAACCCACAGTGTCGCTTGGCACTAGAAACACCGACAGTTTTTTCTTTGGAGTTGCGGCAGTCTGTGCAAAGACTAAGTAGATATCAGCGATACCAGCGTTTGTAATAAATTTTTTCTGCCCGTTCAGAATATAGTGATCATCTTTTTTTTCTGCAGTTGTTTCGATTGCTAGAACATCCGTCCCAGCTTGTGGTTCAGTTAATGCGAATGCACCAAGCGAACCATTAGAAAAAGCAGAAAATAGTTGAGCTTTTTGTTCTTGGCTACCGTATTTAAGGATAGGGAGACAAACTAGCAAACTTTGAGTAGAAACAATAATACTGGTAGCGGCACAGTGTTTGGCTAGCTCTTCAATCAACAGAATTGAACTGAGGAGCTCTTCAGCACGCCCGTTATAGCATCGTGGGATCGAAAGTAGCATAAGCTGCTCAGCTCTAAGCTTATCCATTGTGACTGTGGGAAAGCGTTCCTCAGCATCAATTTTTGCAGCTAGTGGTGCTACATAGGTCTGAGCAAATTGAGAAAATTCCTTTTGCAGCAGCTGGTGGTGTTTCGATAAAAGAAAATTCATTTTCAATCATTCCTCCGTTTTAAAATAGAAAAGAAGGATCAACGATTTCGTTGATCCTTCTTTTTTTACGAATAGTTGTAGAAGCCAACGCCGTTTTTGCGGCCTAATTTATTTCCTCTGACCATTTTTCTTAATAATGGATGCGGGCGATATTTGGGATCGCCAAATTCTTCGAAAAGGACTTCCATAATAGTTAAACAAACGTCTAAGCCAATCAAGTCCGCTAAAGCCAATGGGCCGATCACATGATTTGCGCCAGCTTTCATCGCTACATCGATATCTTCGACAGACGCGATCCCATCAGCATAGATTCCAACGGCTTCATTGATCATTGGAATCAAGATCCGGTTGACGACAAAGCCAGGAGCTTCATTTACTAAAACCGGCTTTTTACCTAGCGAATGGACAATTTCAGTTACAGCATGAGTTGTTTCCAGCGCAGTATTTTCACCATTGATGATCTCGACTAACGACATCACCGGTGCTGGATTGAAAAAGTGCATGCCGATAATATCACGGTTTAAATTTTGACCGATCGCTGTAATTGAAAGGGAAGAGGTATTGGTAGCGAAAATCGTATTTTCACCACAGACTTTATCTAAGCGTTCAAACAGCTCTTGCTTGATTTTCAAGTTTTCAATCGCAGCTTCAAGGATTAAGCCACTTTCTGTTGGCAGATCCTCTGTTTTTGCTGGTGTAATCCGATTAAGGATATCTTGTTTTTCTGTTTCAGAAATTTTTTCTTTTTGGACCAAACGATTCAGATTTTTTTCAATTAACTTTTTGCCTTTTTCGGCATTTTCTTTTGTAAGGTCACATAAGGTTACCGTGTACTGGGGAACTTGAGCGAAGGCTTGGGCAATGCCGCTGCCCATCGTACCGGCTCCGATGATTGCAATTTTCATTTAGTTAACAACCTTTCTTGAAGTCTAGGCATTTTGAAATGGACGATGATCTCGATTTTCAACAAAAGCGGCCATCGCTTCTTTTTGATCTAACGTGTTGAAGCAGTCGGAGAACTGTTCAATTTCACTGGCGATCCCTTGTTCAAGGGCGACGCTGTCCATGATCGCCTTTTTAGACGAGCGAACCGCACAAGGGGCATTTTGGCAAATTTCCGCGGCTAAATTTTCTGCCTCAGTCAACAGCACTTCTTTATCAACGATGCGATTAATCAAGCCAATGCGGTAAGCTTCTGCGGCATTGATTTTTCTGCCTGTAAAGATCAATTCTTTTGCTACAGCGATCCCGACTAATAGCTGCAGGCGCTGAGTTCCTCCAAAGCCGGGTGTGATCCCCAGTCCAGTCTCGGGCATCGCGAAAATCGCTTTTTCAGAAGCTAAGCGAATGTCACATGCCAACGCCAATTCGCAGCCGCCGCCAAGGGCAAAACCATTAACGGCCGCAATTGTTGGAATCGGTAGGGTTTCGACCTGCTGCATGACAGCATTTCCTTTGCTTGCATAGGCAGCGGCTTCTGCTTTAGTCATATTCATCATTTCAGAAATATCCGCACCAGCTACAAAGGAACGTTCTCCCGCGCCAGTTATGATTAAGGAGTGAATATCCTCTTGCTTGATTTGTTCCAAGACACTGTGTAGCTCATCTAGTACTTGACTGTTTAAGGCGTTAAACTGCTTTGGACGGTTGATCGTCAGCAGTCCATAGCCGTCTTTTTTGGTATACAGAACCAATTCCATCGAAGTCACCTCTTTTTTTATTGATCCATCCCTTGGAGGATAGTAGTAATGCCCATCCCGCCACCGATACATAAGGTAGCTAGGCCGTAATTGGCATTTCGTCGCTGCATTTCGTGGATCAGTGTTACTAAAATTCGACAGCCTGAAGCGCCGACTGGATGACCTAAAGAAATGGCACCGCCATTCACATTGACTTTTTCAGGATTCCAGTCTAATAGTTTTCCGACAGCCAAAGCTTGTGCCGCAAAGGCTTCATTTGCTTCTATTAGGTCTAAATCGTCGATGGTCAAATCGGCTAATTTTAAGGCTTTCTTAGTTGATGCAGCGGGTCCGATCCCCATGATAGCAGGATCAACCCCGGCAGAAGCGCCGACAACCCAGCGAGCTAGCGGTTTAATGCCTAACTCATTCGCCTTTTCTTCACTCATTAGAACGACTGCGGCGGCACCATCATTGATTCCAGAAGCGTTCGCTGCGGTAACTGTTCCATCAGGTTTGAAGGCAGGGCGTAATTTCTGTAATGATTCTACAGTTGCTCCTGCACGTGGATACTCATCCGTATCGAAAAGAATCGTTTCTTTTCGATTTTTGATGGCTATCGGAACGATCTCATCCTTGAATTTCCCATTGGCTTGGGCGGCCGACGTTTTTGCTTGGCTCTCTACGGCGAACGTATCTTGTTCTTCACGGGTAATTCCATATTTTTCCGCCACATTTTCGGCAGTGATCCCCATGTGATAATCATTGTAGACATCCCATAAGGCATCTTGGATCATTGTATCGATCAATTTCCCATGGTTCATTCGATAACCAAAACGAGCGCGATCAAGGGCGAATGGCGCAGCGGACATATTTTCCATTCCGCCGGCCACTACGATCTCAGCTTGTCCGGAAAGAATGGCGCAGGCAGCTGAATTAATGGTTTGCAAGCCTGAGCCGCAGACGACATTGATCGTTTGTGCGGGTGTCTCGATGGGAAGTCCGGCTTTGATCGCCGCTTGACGGGCTACGTTTTGGCCTAGTGAAGCCTGCAAGACACAGCCGAGCAGCACTTCATCGACTAATTTTGGATCAAGATCAACTTTTTTGATGGCTTCTCCCACAACATGGGCACCTAACTCAACAGTCGCTACATCTTTTAAGGAACCACCCAATTTTCCAATAGGGGTTCTAACAGCACTGACAATTACAACACTTTTACTCATGATTTCCTCCTAATTAATCGATTGAAACCAATGTTTTAAAATGGTTCGTATCGTTAATGCAATAATCAAGGGCTTCCTTGATCTGATCTAGCGGATAGACTTTATCATCTAAAATTTTGTAAAGATCTTCATCTAATGCACCGGAATCTAATAGAGATACCGCACGTTCAAAGGCATATTGTGAATGGACTCGTACACCTAAGATCGTAAGTTCTTTTGAATAGGTATCATTCGTGCTGAAAGGTAAATTGTCTTTAGCAACGCCGATGATCACAACCGAACCGCGAATTTTTACAGCGGCCGTTGAAGCCAATACAGCGCTTGCAACACCAGATGTTTCAAAAACGGTATCAAATCCACTGCCGTTGTTTACATTTTTCGCATAATCAACTAAGGAGGTATCGATCGGATTCACTGTATCAAAGCCCATATCCTTTGCATAGTTCAAACGATATTCACTGACTTCGCTGACAGTAACATTTGCACCTGTGTGTTTGGCAACGATTGCGATCAGCATGCCGATCGGTCCGCCACCGGAAACAAGAACCTTATCACCTAACTGTGTTTTCGCAGTCATAACGTCATGGACTGCGACGGCTAAAGGTTCTGCCATAGCGGCCAGCTTCAGATCAATATCCTTTCGAACCTTATACATTTTTTTGATGGGCACCTTTACGTATTCAGAAAACGTTCCATCGACGTGAATCCCTAAAATTTGCAATTGCTCACAGACATTGTCATAACCAGTGATACACGGTTGACATGTTCCGCATGAAAAGAAAGGTTGGGCGACAACGTAGTCTCCTTTTTCGATTCCATCTTTCATCTTTCCATTAAAATCTACCAGCTCGCCGACAAATTCGTGTCCCGGTATTCTCGGGTAGGTGGCAGTAGCGTGGTGACCTTGGTAGACATGGACATCTGAGCCGCAGATTCCTGCATAATGAACTTTTACTAACGCCTCATTGCTTGATAGTTCCGGTAATTCTTGATTGGTGACGGTGACCTCATTTTTGTTTGGAAATAGAGCGCTTTTCATTTTTTTCACATCCATTTTTTTGATAAGCAAAATCGGTAAATACACTTTTAGTTAATTGTATACAATAAATATATATTAAATACATATACTAGTCAATATGATTTTTTCGGCTAAGCTGCAAATTGCTGCTCTTTAGCGCCTGTGATATACTTTGAACAAAGATTTGATAAGGTGAAGTGGATGAAGAAAAAGTATGCAACTTTAAAGGATGTAGCGGAAAAATCTGGTGTATCCATCAGTGCTGTCTCAAAAATCCTAAGCGGAAAAGCTGACTTTAAAGAAGAAACGAAAAATAAAGTTTTTTCTGTAGCAAAAGAAATCGGCTATGCGCCTAATGCGTTGGCAAGAAGTGTCCAAAAAAATAGCGGCTACCAAATGATTGGTTTTTTTATTCCTAATATAATGAACCCTTTTTTCGCTGAGTTGGTGAATGAGGTTGAGAAGCGTCTAGCAAGACATGGTTTTATTTTGACGCTGTGTATTTTTAACGATAGTCAGGAAAAATTAAAACGTTTTCTGAAGATGCTGGTAGAAACGCGGGCGACTGGCTGTATCATTGCGGGAACCAGAGAAGATGAGTGTGAAGAGGATTTTCAAGCGGCCAAGCGCTTTTTAAGTATGGTCTCTATTCAAGCAGATGTAGAAAACGTTGACCGAGTAGATGTAACCGATGAGGCGGGAACCTATGAGATTGTCTCGTATCTGATCAGCAAAGGACATAAGAAGATCGCCTTTTTAGGGTATCGGTTCGATATCTCTATTTTGAAAAATCGTTTAGCCGGCTATTATCGTGCGCTGTCGGAGCATCACATTGAGGTTCAAGATAACTATGTGATTGAAGGCAAACATGATCCAAAGGAAATCTATGAACGTGCGCATCAATTATTGTCCAGTCCCGATAGACCGACGGCGATCCACTGTATCAATGAGCTTGTAGCTAGCAATGTTTATTTGGCTGCTAAGGATCTAGGCTTAAGAATCCCAGAAGATATTTCTGTCACGGGCTTTGACGGCATCTCGATTTCTAAATTACTAACGCCCCAATTAACAACTATTCAAGATCCAGTTGATTTGTTGGCACAAATTGCTGTTGATATGCTGATGGAGCAAATTGAACACGTTAATGACGTGAAAGAAGTCAAACAAATCTATATTCAACATCGCTTTTTAGAAAGAGAGTCGGTCAAGGAAATAAAATAAAGAAGCTTTTTTCGTCAAGTATTTGATGGAGAGAGCTTCTTTATTTGGCAAAACAACTGTTTAAGACACCTTTTCTGTAAAAATTCCACAACTTTGGTCAAACGTTTGAATTTTATTTTGTAGAAAAATATTCTAAAACTGGTTGACTATTCCTGTAACCCCTTTTATAATATGTGAAAGCAAACGGTTTCAAATATTTTTTTAAGTTAAGTTGTATACAATTATGTAAATGTGAATTATAAAATAGATTAGTTCTACTTTTATAGTTCAAACGTTTGAAAAAGGAAGGGGTATAAAAAATATGAAGATGCTTATTGCAGGTAAAGAGCAGAATTCTTCGAATGACGAAGTGATTTATGTAGTAAACCCTGCGACTCAAGAGGTAGTGGATTCAGTCCCTGCGGCTACTTATGAGGATATACAAGCAGCTCTGGACTTTGCACAAGCATCCAAAAAGAGTTGGAGTAAGGTACCTACGTATGAACGCTCGAATATTTTAATTCGATTTACAGAATTATTGAACGAACACAGACGCGAAATTGCTACGACTGTATGTTTTGAGTCCGGAAAAACCTTGGATTCTTGTTTCAATGAACTGGATTCATGTATCAATGTTTTTCGCGCATATGCAGAAAAAATCCGATCATTTACTGGTGAGGTTGTCCCAAGAGATTCGGAAGAACGGGTTACCGGAGATTTGATTTTCAATTATACAGAGCCTTTGGGTGTTGTGGTTTCGATCGTTCCTTATAATTATCCAATCGAATTATTCGCGCATAAAGTAGCACCAGCTCTAGTCACTGGAAATGTTGTGCTTGTCAAGCCAGCAACGGAAACACCATTAGGCAACCTGATGATGAGTAAACTTCTATTAGAAGCAGGCGTTCATCCAGGAGCATTGCAGGTCATTACTGGACATGGCAGTGAAATTGGAAATTGGTTAAGTGAAAGTCCCAAGATCGATTTAATTAGTTTGACTGGTAGTACCCGAGTGGGAATCGAGGTTGCAAAAAAGGCAGCAGATAATTTGACTCATGTGCTATTGGAGCTTGGGGGAAATGATCCCTTCCTGATCTTTGAGGATGCTGATCTAGATGAAGCCGTGCAAGAAACACTTGCAGGCAGAGCCAGCAATGCTGGACAAACGTGCTGTGGAAGCAAACGTTTTATTGTAAGCAACAAAATTAAAGAGGAATACCAAAATAAGTTAGTAGAAGAATTGAAAAAAATCAAAGTAGGCAACCCGCTTGAATCGGATACCTATTATGGACCGGTAATCAGCGAACGCGCTGCCAAGGGAATAGAAGAGCAAATCTTGTTAACGATTGATCAAGGTGGAGAATTACTGTATGGGGGCAAGCGCTTTGATAAAACATTTATTGAGCCTACAGTGATCACCAATGTGAACAAAGAGATGGATGTTGCCAAAGACATGGAGATTTTTGGTCCAGTCTTTCCTATTATCGGCTTTGATACGGTGGAAGAAGCAATCGAGATCGCGAATCAATCCTGTTATGGACTATCCAGCGGTGTTCTTACAAAATCAATGGATATTGCGATGAAGGTAGCCAATGAAATCGAGGCAGGAACTTGCGTGATCGGGGGATCAGGCAACTATCGTTCTGCTCATATGCCTTTTGGCGGATGCAAGATGACCGGAATCGGTCGTGAAGGAGTCACAGTTACATTAAGCGAATATACGCAAGTAAAAAATGTAGCTTTAAAAGGGTTTGGAAAATAAACAGGAAAAGGAAAGGTGAAAAATGGATAGTAAGTTAGTGAACGATGAAGAAATTGTAGAGAAGCAGACGAAGATCAAATCTTGGCCGATTTCAATGTTTTTAATCTTATTGTATTTGATTGTAGCAATGAGCGATAACTTTAAAGGAATCTTTGTTCCTTCCTTTAAAGCAGAGTTCATGGTGAACAATACACAAATTGGCTTTATCATGACCGCCAGCTTACTGGCTTATGCAGTTTTTCAATATATAGGCGGTATCCTGATTGAAAAATTCGGTTATAAGAAAGTCTTGATGTTAGGTTTCATATTAAGCGCTTTGGCGATTCTTTGTTTGGTCAATTGTATTAATTTTATGATGCTGATCATCAGTATGTTTTTGCTGAATACAGGAATGGCGATGTTTAACATCAGTGTAAATACTTTAGGCCCAGCATTGCCGATCGCCTCAACCGCGATTTTAATGAATGCGATCAATGGCTCTTATGGAGCAGGAAATACTGTACTGCAAATTATTTCAGGAAAATTATTAGCTAGCGGAATCAACTGGCGCTCATTTTTCTTCTTTATGTTAGCCGTTGTAGTTGTTATGTTCATCTACTTATTATTTTTAAAGATTCCTTTAGAGCCTGTCGTGAAAGAGGGCGGCAAAGGAAGCGAAGTGATGAAGTCTCCGATCTTATATCTTTTTATCGCGGCTGCCGGTTTTTATCTTGCGGCAGAGTATGGCATCGGAAACTGGTTCGTTAATTATATGAACGAATCATTTGCTATGACTTCAGATCAAAGTGCGCTATATATTGCCTTATTCTTTGGATGCAAGACATTAGGTTTGATGGTTGGCGGATTTGTGGCTGACAAGATTGGTTATTTCCGCTGTATCTTGATTTATGGAGTGGCAGCTACTGCAACATCGTTCTTAGGTGTTCTTTTAGGACAAAGTGGCCTTATTATTTTTGCGATTGGCGGTTTTGCATTTTCTGCGATCTTCCCTACGATCATTACGACGATCAGTCTGTTTTTCAAAGATCGTGCTTCCTTAGCAACAGGCTTGATTCTAATGTTTGGAACCTTGATTGCCATGGTCGTGAGTCAGTTAGTTGGAATCTTAAATGATGCAATCGGTACGCAGTCTGCATTTTACGTTGTAGCTGTTTCAATTATGTGTTGTACATTCTTCTCTTACCTAATTGGTTTGAAGGATAAGAATAAAGAGTAAAAAAATGGAGGTATGGAAATGTTATCACCAAGATTAAAAAGAATTAAGCGTCGGATGTTTGAAGAGGAATTTGTCGATCCAGGTACTTGGTATTTCAAAGATGTGAATATCGTAACGGATGAAAATCGCAATGAGCCTCTAGTAGTCAGAAAAGGAATGGCTTCTCGCTATATTGGAGAAAATTTACCAGCGTACATCAAACCTGATGAATTGATCGTGGGTAATCCTAATATGAATAGTGTCGGGTTTGGTTCAGTCTTACCCATTTATGCAACAGAAGAGGAAGAAAAAAAGGCTGAAGAGTACAAATTAAATGAAAAATCAATTTGGGGTCATCATCCGCCAATGTGGGATAAGGTAATCAAAATTGGTTTTAAAGGAATCATGGATGAAATCAACACAAAATTAGCTGAAGAATTTAAGAAGGAATCAGCTGATGAGGAAGCGGTCAATGAATACCGTGCAATGCTGATTGCTATTGAAGGAGCATTATCCTTTGCAAAACGTCACGCTCAAGAAGCATTAAAAATGAGTTTGACGGAAAGTGATCCAGCTCGTCGCAAAGAATTATTCAGCATTTATGAAGCTGCTAGTAAAGTGCCTTATTTGCCGGCAGAAAGCTTCCAAGAGGCGTTACAGTCGTACTGGTTTACTTATTGTATGGTAAACAGCGGGGGTGAATTCGTTCCGTTAGGTCGAACAGACCAAATTGTTTACCCATACTATGAAGCAGACATCAAAGCTGGCGTGATTACCGAAGAAGAAGCAACCGATTTAATTGGTTCGTTCTTGGCGAAATGTAATGAACGTATTTGTACGGATACGAAAAAATGGGAAAATCATTACGACTTTGGGTTGTTCTCTCAAGGCGTTCCGCCTAAATTTGGTTCAAATATGGAAGAAACTGGCGGTCACGAAGCTGGCGGATATGATATTCGCGGGTTAGGCTGGCAGGAAGACGAAGATGAAGATAGCGAAGCAAACTTCAACTTCGGTCAATCAGGGAATGACTGGTTAATGAATATGATCGTTGGCGGTCTGCGTCCTGATGGTGAAGATGGAACCACCCAAGTAACAAGTGAAATGGTTCGTTTACGTTTTGAAATGGATCTTTTGATGCCAACCTTATCTGCTCGTGTGTCTTCAAAAACACCAGAGTGGTTCTGGAAACAGTTGGCAGAATGCTTGAAGAAAAATGATGGGGAACCAGCGATCTACAACGATGATGCAATCATCCCAGGTTTTGTTGAAATGGGAATTTCGGAAGAAGATGCGCGTGATTACAGTAATGACGGCTGTTGGGAATGCTTGATCCCAGGTAAGAGTCACTTTACTTATGCCCACGTCATGAACACTCGAGCGTTGGAGTGGGTTTTCACTCAAGGAAAAACGTTATTGACTGGTGATCAGGAAGGGTTAGATTTAGGACCGGTTTCTCAGTATGAAACGTATGAAGACTTCTACCAAGCATACTGCCAACAGGTAAATCTGCAAATCGATGAGCAGGTGGAAAAACGTTTAGAAAACTTAGGATTGTCTAAAATGATTGCACCCGATCCATTGATCTCAACGATCTTTGACGGCTGTATCGAAAAAGGACGCGATTTAACAGATGTTAATACAGTTCCTTATACCTTCCATTTACCATTGATTACAGGTTTATCAAATGTCGTGGATTCATTAGCAGCTATTAAAAAAATCGTCTTCGAGGATCAAGAAGCAACATTAGAAGACTTCAAGAATGCTATCGAAAATGATTGGGTCGGCTATGAAGAATTACAATTGAAAGCACAAAACCGCGTACCGAAATTCGGAAACGACGATGATTATGTAGATGAAGTTTTGGTTCGCGTCATGGAGGATTTTGAAAACCATGTCTACACTTGGAGAGAAAAGCAAGACAAATTATTATTACCGTGCGGGATCGGAACCTTCGAAAACTATGCCGCTTTAGGCCGAAACTTATCTGCAACACCTGACGGCAGAAAGAGCGCGGAACCGTTAGCACCGAACTATTCACCAACTGCTGGGGTGGATGTTGAAGGGACGACTGCTGTTATCAAGAGTGCGACGAAGCCAGATTTGTTACGCTACTTCTGCGGCTGCCCAATGGACTTGTCATTAAATGCCAACGACTTCTCAGGAGACATCGGAACGCAACGAATGGAAGGAATCCTTCGTTCATTCTGCGACCTTGGCGGACAAATCGGAACCTTTACAACAACAAGTCTTGAAGAACTTGAAGATGCTCGTATCCACCCTGAAAAACATAAAGATTTGAAGGTTCGGATGGGCGGCTTGTCAGCATACTTTATTGCGATGGCACCGGCACAACAAGAAAATGTTATTCAACGTTTCAGTCGATAAAGAGAATTGGAGGAGATCATGTGGAAAGAGAACTAAGTGCTTTTGTTGCGAATATCCAAAAAGGGTGTATTCACGATGGTCCAGGACTTAGAACGAATGTGTTTCTCATGGGCTGCCCATTGCGTTGTAAATGGTGTCAAAACCCGGAAAATCTGAGAACGAAGCCTGTTCTCCTCTATTCATCTGAAGAATGTCGGCAATGCGGAAGCTGTGTAGCTGCTTGCCCTAATGGCTGTATCACGCTAAATCCGATAACGAAAGAGATTTTATTCGATCGAACCAATTGTACTGATTGTGGTGCCTGTGCAGACGTCTGTTTAACAGGAGCAAGGAAGATTTGCGGTCGCCGCATGACACCCGATCAGCTTTTTAAAGAAGTCATGAAGGATGAAGTCTTTTTTAGAAACTCTGGAGGCGGCGTTACCTTAAGCGGCGGCGAGCCAACGGTGCATATCCCATTTCTCAAAGGGGTCTATGCGAAGTTCAAAGAAGTCGGTATTTCAACGGCTTTAGAAACCAGCGGCTATTGCAATACGAAGGCACTTTTAGAACTAGAACCGTTTGTGGATGCGTTCTTATTTGATTTCAAAGCGGAGACCGATACTGTTCATCGTGAAGTGACCGGCGTTTCTAATCGGTTGATCAAAAAGAATCTCGAAGCGCTAATCGAAGCGGGGGCGCGAATCATTATTCGAATTCCCTTGATTCCGACGGTCAATGATGGTCCAGAATTTACTAAAATGATGGAATACCTGGAAACACTTGATTTTGGTGGCGAAATGAATATTTTACCGTTTCATCAGTTTGGGATGACGAAGTATGAATTAGTGGATGAGGATTATGAATTAAAAGAGATGCCTGAATGCAGCAAAGAAAAGGCCGATCATTACAAGCAAATTGCTGAGTCGTTTAATTTTCGAGTAGATGTGGGCGGAGCAAATATTTCCGCTTAATAAGATATCAGAAATCACGCGATGAACATTAATCGCGTGATTTTTATTATAGTTAAACAGATTGTATTCAATGTTAGAAATTTGCACTTAGAAATAGGTGGTAGTATAATGTGTTGGTAAGTCTAGTAAGAAGGAGGAAGAAGAATGGCAAAAAGAAACGTAGCCTCAAGTGAAGAAAGCTACAAACATTTGCTTGAAATGATATTAACGAAAAAAATTATGCCCGGTGAGAAAATACCAGAAATCGGCATCTCCGAGAAGCTGAAAGTAAGCAGAACACCGGTGAGAGATGCGATGAAGCGATTGGAGAACGAAGGGTTGATTGAGATCTTCCCCAATCGATTTGCTCAGGTAAAGGACTATTCTCTTCAGGAAATTCAAGACATTGGGGCCGTTCGGTTAGCATTGGACACATTAGCCGTTCGCTTGGCCGCCTTACATGGAAGTCAATTGGACTACATGAAATTGATTGAATTGGCCAAAGAGTGTGAGAAAGCCTCGAAGGAAGGCGACCTGATTTTAAGAAGCAAGGCCGATTGCGATTTTCATATGGCGCTTTCGAATATCAGCAAGAATTCTAGTCTCATCAAGATGCAAAAGAGTTTGTATTTAAGTATCCAATTCATCATGATTCATCATCCTAATCCAAGTAATGATGAAGCCAGACATTTACATCAACATTTTGAGCTGGTTCAAGCATTATCAGAGAATAAGGAAAAGGAAGCTGTGGAGATCATTACAGATCATTTGTCTTCTTTCTATTCATTAAGAAACAATTATCCAGCAGGCTTTTTTTCAGATGAACCGGTGAATCCGATTGAACAGGCAATTGCCTGGGAAGAAAATGAATTTGGCGAGAAGGTAATGAAATAAACTTCGTTTGAATAGAATAAAAAGGCTGCAGCTTGATCCCTTAACGGAACCATAGCTGCAGCCTTTTATTGCTGATAAAGAAAAATCGGTAAAGAAAAGAGCGCAATCATCGCGGCGGGCATATCGATATGAGTAGCACCTTGATGATTTGTTAATCGTTCGAATATCCTTCCTACAATCATGGCTAAAACACCGATTAGTGCAGCTACCCAAATATTGCCTGTTGCTAAAACGGCGTAGCCGGTAATCATAGTGATGTGGTGAGTGACTGGAATAGCTGCTGTCGATCCAAATTGGAAAAGCAGAGTCAAGGCACTGATCCCCCAACCAACCGTAGCGCTATTCAAGGAAAGACAGAGCTCTGCGATTCCTATATTCATAAAGAACACCCAAGGCACATGATATAGGAGGTCTTTCACCAAATCGTCGGACCATTTTTGTGTGCCGCTATATTTCGTTATCACAGAACTGCTTGATATCGTAAGACGAATCAAGCAGTTCAATAAAATAATCGTTAATGCAATTGCGTCGATGGGCGGAGTAAAGAGGAGAAACAGGGAGGTTAGTAAATAACCGAAACACCCGAAAAGACCACCAATCAGATAAGTACTCATTGATTGTGTAGCATAAAGCGGAGTCGAAACATTTCTGCCTATTTCGGGATTACGTTCTATTTTTCCATACCAAGCTGCCGCAGCAACACCGCCTACAAAGGAAACCTGAGGTCCAAAAAAATTGCCAAAAACGATATTATCCATAAATTGACTATCTCCTGTGCTCAAAGCAATAGTCAATCCGATGATGGATAGAAACCCAGTGAAAATGAAGGCGATCGTTCCGCTAAAAAGTGCTCCGAAAATCCCTCCACCAAAAGCTAGAAAGAGAGCTGTTAATGACATGTCTACTCCTTTTCTACATACACGCGTGAATTAATTGGATGACATCTTCTCGTGTGACAGGCTTGGGATGTGCACTAAGATCCTGTAAAAAGCCGACAAAGCACAAATCTGCCAATTCCTCGATATTTTCTTCTTTTAATCCGTATTTGCCAAAGGAAACATCAACCCCAAGATCCGTGTACAATTCATGTAAAATACGCGGAAGCTCCGCAGCTTTTTCTGCAGTGGTCAATTTTTGGTCTAATTGACTATCTAGTAATTCAGACACTTTTGCTAACTTATCTTCAGCATAAGGAAGCGTCCATTCGATGATTTGCGGGAAACATGCCGCTAATGTTCCTCCATGAGGTGCATCTGTTAATGCGCCTAGAGGTTGTCCTAACGCATGTGGCAAGGTAACCCCGGCAGTTCCGATCGCTGCGCCGCCTAAACCGCAGGCTAGCGCCATTTGGTCCCGCGCCTCGACATTCGTCCCATTATGAACAGCTTCGCGAATACTCTTTGCGAACAGCTCAATAGAATATAAAGAAAGCATCTCGCTGATTGGTGTCGCGTTCACACTGATATAAGATTCTAAAGCATGGGCAAAGGTATCTAAACCAGTTAAAGCGGTAATCATTGGCGGAATAGTTTTCATGATTTCAGGATCAACTAAAGCAATGTCTGGGAAAATAGTTGGAGAAATAATAGTACATTTACGTTTTTCTGATGGATTGTTGATAACTGCAAAGCTCGTTGCTTCAGTACCTGTTCCAGCAGTAGTTGGGACAACGATCATTGGAAGGCTGGGCTTGGTTGGACGAGTCACCTCTTCGCCAGCTCTTTCCGTGTATTCCCAGCAATTGCCTCCATTAGTAGCTACCAAAGCGTTCGCTTTCGCTGAGTCAATCGCACTACCGCCACCAATTGCAACGACGACCTCACAATGTTCTTTTACACATAATTCTGTCCCTGCATCAATCGAAGTATTTCGGGGATTGGGAGAGATGTCATTGAATTCAACAAAGTCCAAATTACTATCCACTAAATTTTGTTTGATGTTTTCTAGTGTTTGACTTCCTTTTAAAAACGGATCATACACTAAGAAGACCTTGTCACCGTATTCTTTGGCAAGTGTACCAAGCTCACTGAGACGTCCTTCTCCCATAACTACTTGGGTTGGAAATTTAAAATCGAATGCTTTCATTTTGATTGTATAGCAACAACGATTGTTGCTTACTCCTTCCTTTTTTGTGATTTATTGATCAATTATCGTTGTATACAATTTAACATATATAATTCAATTAATCAATATGGTATTTTAAATGTGGCTTCCTTTTGCTCTCGGCATTCTAAAGTTGAAGGGAAAAAATACTATTAGGAGAGACGGCTGTATCACCAGAAGGGTGGATAAACTGCTTGGTAATCGACTGATGGAAAGGGACGGAAGGACTACTCGGGAAGTGAGGCCATTGATTATCTGTTGTATAGCTAGTTTTGTTGCTTAAGTAATTATTTATTGATTCTATTTCACTTCTTTATTGCTGTTTCTACGCAAAACAAAGCACAAAAACCAACGATATAAAGTTGGCTTTTGTACTTTTATTTGTTCAAAAGATCATACAACACTTGCGCGTTATTGTGTTGTTCATCTTTAGCGCCGTAGACTAAAGTTACATTAGCGTGCGCTTGGATTACTGTTTTTAATTCTTCCAATGCTTTGTGTTGGATATCAGATTGTAATTCTTCGCGATATTTCGTTTGAAATACTGGATATTTTTCGCTCTCATGATTGAACCATTTCCGTAATTCGGGACTTGGAGCGATTTCCTTCAGCCATAGATCAATCCTTTCGGTTTCTTTTGATTTTCCGCGCGGCCACAGACGATCAACTAAAACCCGATAACCATCAGAATCACTGGCAGGCATATAGGCTCTTTTTGTTTGTAGCATTTGAACACTTCCTTTGTCTTTTATTTTATCAGTGTAGAAAGGAAAGGAGTAGCAAAGGTACTTAACTTCACTAGTACTTACTTTTTGGGTGGAAATTGTAAAAGTCCTTTTTTTTTACGGAATAAGAACTTATTGGGCTGACAAAAGCTAGTGTAGTTACGGAATTCTCCATAAAAGCCTTTAAAATAAATATAAGAAAGACTTTCATTGTTCATCGAAAACTTAATGAAGGGTTTATAGAAGAATGAAATTTTAAAGGAGGATTCTCATGGGAAAGCTTCAAAAATTAATTGCCAGTTGGTTGGTCCTCGTATTACTACTAACGAGTGTACCGATTCCGGCGCTTGGAGAAACATTATCTGCTGAAACAACAAGTACTAGTGTCATGGAGAGTCAAAGTGAACAGACAGAACAAACTCAACAAAGTCAGATGACTACTGATTCAACAACGAGCGAGTCAGCTAAAAACTCCTCAGCCACCGAAGTAACTACGAGTACACCAAAGAACACCATTGCCGATCCAACGATAAAAGAAGTATCCCCCAGACAAGAAAATAATTTCAATGTTTTGGAGGCAGAAAAAGAAGCAACGCCAGAGATATCGATCGATTATCAAAATGAAAAACTGGTGGGCTTTGACCCAAAAGGCAGGTACAGACTGAATTGTAAAGATATGGAATATTTTGTAGATAACACTTCAGAATTTTCGATTAATGATTATATGATGGGAAATGACTATTTTGGAAACAATTGGACTATTAAACGTTTAGCCAGCGATGAAGGTAAACAAGACAGTGATTATCAACGCCTAAGGATTCCGCGACGTCCAATCTTTACTACAAGTTATATTACTGTTAAAAACGAGAGCTATAAAGGTTCAAAGGATGGTCAACTGATAGTAAGTTTCGAGACAGTGAAAGTTGAATACCGAAAAAAGAATACTGGTGAGTGGACATTAATTTCTGGAGGCAGAGTAACTGGACTTGAACCTGGCACCTATGAAGTTCGTTACCCATTTTCCGATAATAGTTTTGTTAGTCTTCCGGACGAATTTGTGATTGAAGAGGGCTTGGAAAAGGAAGAAAAACCTAATGTATTGATTGATTACCAAAATGAAAAGCTGATTAATTTTGATCCACAAGCCGAGTATCGACTGAAGAATGGAAATGAAACGTTGATAGTTAAAAATATAACTGAGCTTATTATCAAAGAAGGGATGATGGGGTTAAATTATTTTGGCAAAGATTGGCGGGTAGTGCGCTTAGCGAGTGGAGAAGGTAAACAGGATAGTGATGCTCAAATAGTGAATATACCGGAGCAAAAATCACTTCTTTTAAACTACGTTACACCTAAAGATGAAACCTATGCAGGTGCGAACGATGGGAAACTCAGAGTAAATTACTCTGACAAGGCTGTTGAATATCGAAAAAAAGAGACAAAAGAATGGAAATTAGTGGAAAATCAGTTAGTAAGTAACCTTTCACCGGGAATATATGAAACGAGACATCCCGCAACAGATAAAGATTTCGCTACTAGAGTGACTGAGTATGAGGTCAAAAAAGGTTTAGAAAAAGAAAAAGCACCTAATGTGTCGATTGATTATCAAAATGAAAAAATTGTTGGCTTTGATTCAACTGCTAGGTATGAAATGAAGTGGGGAAAAGATACGCGATTAGTTGAAAATGTGACTGAGTTGACTATCGAAGAAGGAATGATGGGGTTAAATTATTTTGGCAAGTCTTGGCGGGTAGTGCGCTTAGCGAGTGGAGAAGGTAAACAGAATAGTGATATTCAAACAGTGACAATACCGGAACGCCAAATACTTCAATCACATTACATTACACCTAAAGATGAAACAACTCCGGGTGCGAACGATGGGGAACTTAGAGTAAATTACTCTGACAAAGCTGTTGAATACCGCAAAAAAGATTCAAAGGAATGGAAACTGGTGAAAGATCAGTTAGTAAGTAACCTTTCACCGGGAATATATGAAACGAGACATCCCGCAACGGATAAAGATTTCGCTACTAGAGTGACTGAGTATGAGATCAAAAAAGGTTTAGAAAAAGAAAAAGCACCTGATGTGTCGATTGATTATCAAAATGAAAAAATTGTTGGCTTTGATTCAACTGCTAGGTATGAAATGAAGTGGGGAAAAGATACGCGATTAGTTGAAAATAAATCAGAGTACTCAATTACAGAGGATATGATGGGAGAAAGTTCCTATGGTAAAAATTGGGCGATCGTACGCTTAGCAAGTAACGAAGAGAAACAGAACAGTGATTCTCAGAGTTTGAAAATCCCAGAACGAGGAATTATTTCGTCAAACCATATCACAGTTATAGACGAAACCTACGCGGGAGCGAATGATGGTCAGCTGCAAATGAACGATGATACTTTAGCTGTTGAGTATCGCAAAAAAGGGACAAAGGAATGGATACCAGTGGAAGAATCTGTAGTAACAGGTTTGGAATCTGGCATATATGAAGCGCGCCATCCTGCTTCAGCGACTTCCTTTGCCAGCAAGATCAGAGAATATGAAATCAAAAAAGGACCATTGAAAAAAGATAGTTTAAAGGTGAACCCAAAGGAACTAAATCTTACAGCGCCGCTAGGTTATACCTCTAACTCTCTGAGAAATGAAATCACAATCACGAACATTGGTAGCGAAGCAATTAATGGTTTAATGGTAAAAGGAAGTACGACCAAGGATTTTAAATTGAAAAACAATGCTGCAACTAAATTAGCCGCTGGTCAAAGTACTACCTTTACAATAGAACCTAATGCAGGATTAACTGCAGGAATCTATAAGATGAACGTGGAGATTATTAGCAACAATGCAGCACCTGTGACACTACCTGTAACATTCGAAGTATTTGCTCAAGGAAGTGTTGTTGTACGCTATCAGGATGATATGAAGAATGAAATCGCAAATCCAGAGAAGCTTTCTGGAAAAGTTGGAGATTCTTATACCACAAAAGTAAAGAAAATTGACGGTTATACGTTTAAGGAAGTTCTAGGAAGCACCTCTGGATCATTCAGCGATCAAGAACAAACCGTCACCTACATTTATCAAAAAGCAGGAACGTCTGCTAATATGTCGATCCATCAGCCGAAAGATACAGGAAATGGTCAACGAGGCAGTGTAACTTCAAAGAAAGAATTACTCAAGGCAGGAGAAACAACAAATAACTTAATTGCTCTGTCAGGTCTGATAGTACTAGGATTTGCTCTAGTATTGTATCTGAGAAAAAAGTATCCAAGGAGCGAAATATCCAATAATTAAGAGAAGCAAGATGGACTGCATAAATCTTTTGTGCGGTCCTTTTTTGACATTAGGGATCAAGCAGCCACACAGGTTTCGAGATAGTGGACAATAAAATCTGGTAAAATAATGATTGGAAATAACTCATTAGTTAAAAAATATTGAATCGGAAAGGTGGCTCTTATGGTTGCATTTGCACTACTATTCAGAAGTTTATGGCATATCTTAAAAATTTTATTCCGACAGGATGAACAAAAGGCGATTATGCTGGCAGTTTTGTTTATTCTGACAATTGGTACGATTTTTTATCATAATATTGAGGGGATGAGCTATCTTGATGCTTTGTATTTTTCGGTCATGACTTTAGCTACGGTGGGGTATGGCGACCTGTCTCCGCATACAGCTTTAGGAAAACTTTTTACGATTGTCTATGTTCTGATCGGTGTGGGAATCATTACGGCGGTGATCGCCAATTTCAATCGGGCATTAGTGGAATACCATAAAAATAAAAAACATAGTGAGGAGAAAGCTAAAAAATCTGGAATTAATTGAAAAAAATAAAAGTCAAAAAGGTTATCTATTTAATCTTTTTGGCTTTTATTTTGTGTGCAAATCGAGAGGTACTTCGTTAATTCCATTTTGTTTGACTCTTTTTATTTGAAATTTTATTTAGTTCTATTTGTTTGTAATGATTCTAAATTATTTGATGTTATCAGTATCCAAAACGTTTATATATTTCTAAAGTTTTTGAACGAGTGTTTGCTTCTTTTTTCGTATATTTTTGTAAAGAGGAAAGAAATCGGATTCATGATTGAAAAAGGAGCGGATAAGCATGGAAAT
>Ga0153923_100164_pt1 | contig 29825 bp, 32 predicted proteins | sample TSNJ007MetaG_FD_104682 | JGI IMG/M metagenome (GOLD analysis project Ga0153923, IMG submission 104682) | Attine ant fungus gardens microbial communities from New Jersey, USA - TSNJ007 MetaG | ecosystem: Host-associated > Fungi > Mycelium > Unclassified | place: USA: New Jersey, Brendon T. Byrne...
CTACGTTGATTGTTTCGGCACCCTTAATGATTGGATTTTTATTGTTCCAGCGGCAAGTGATAGGTAGTTTTATGAGCTCTGGCATTAAAGGTTAGGAGGAGGCATTTATGAGGCTGGCGATTATTGGGGACTTACATTACCCGGACGAATTGTTAAACAACAAGGTTTTGATTAAAGAGGCACGAGATGCTTTTTACGAGCAATTTATGAATCTATTTTTGTCCATCCCAGCCGATTATCATATTTCCGTGGGAGATATGGTGCATGCAGGAGAATTTAGCGAATTTAATTATATCATGGGTAAGATTAAGGACAGCAAGCATTCTAGACGTTTTCTACATGTTCTTGGTAATCATGATACGTACACTTATCCTAAGGAAGAAATCCTTTCCGTCACCCGGCAGCAGCGATACAGTGTAATTGAAGAGACGAATGCAATCATTATTTTGCTGGATACCGCACGGGAAAATCGTGACGATTGGAGCGGAACACTTGATGATGAACAGCTGACTTGGCTCGAAGCACAAATGAAGCGGAAATCGGAGAAGCCTTTATTCGTCTTCGGTCATCATCCCTTGTATAATACGACGGCTAGATCAACTGAGCCAATGATGTCACTGGATCCCAGCTTAGATATTTGGCCGATATTGAAGCAATGGCAAGGTGTGGGTTTCTATTTCAACGGGCATAATCATGTGCATTCTATCGTCAGAAAAGAAAACTGGAATTTTATTCAAACAGCCTCCATCCTGGATATTCCTGCTGCTCGAATCCTTACTGTGCTTGAAGATGAAATCAGGTTAGAAATGGTGAATCTGGCAAGCGAGCAATTGAGTAAATGGTCTTCATTATTTACCTTCAGCATTTTTGATTATGAAAAATATCCGCAGGCTGAAGGGGAGACAAGAGATCAGGAGCTAATCATCAATCGACTTCAAATGGATAGAAAGCAGGTGGACCAGCAATGAATCGTCAGCCAGTAAGATTAGCGATCGTAGGTGGAAATCGCGGAGCCAGTTTTATGAATGCATTGTACTCTCTATCGGATCGGATACATCTGACCGCCACTTGTGACTTGAATGAGTGGGTGCTTAACCAATGGAAAGAGAAATTCCCGGAAATCCGAACGTATCGGGATTATCATGAAATGTTAAAAGATTCGGCAATAGATGCGGTGTTTATTTTAAGCCCCATGCATTTGCATGCCAGACAATCTATTGATGCTTTAAATGCGGGTAAGCATGTCCTAAGCGAAGTGATTTCGATCCAATCTTTAGAGGAAGCTTGGGAGCTTATCGAAACTGTTGAACAAACTGGACTTAAATATATGATGTCTGAAAATTACTGTTTCTCGCGCTCCAATCTGACGATTAAACATATGGCGGATCAAGGCATGTTCGGTGAAATTACTTATCTGGAAGGCGGATATATCCATGATTTGCGTCATTTGACTCATCATCCGGATGGTTCTCTGACTTGGCGGGGGCAATTACATCAGCAGTATAACGGGATCAATTATCCGACACATTCTATTGGTCCAGTTGCGCAATGGATTAACCTCAATAAGCCTGAGGGGGATCGATTAAAAAGCGTCTCGTCTTTTGTTTCCAAATCTAGATCCTTACAATATTATTTCGGAGAGCATTATGGAAAAGATCACCCAGCAGCACGGGAGGGATTCTGGCGGCAAGGGGATAGTGCGGTCGCGGTCATTCAAACGGAAAAGGGTGTACTGATTGAACTGCGTGTAGACTGGTCCTCCGTTAGACCGCATAATAAAACTCATTATTTACTGCAAGGAACTGAGGGAGCATATATTACGGGCCGCCATCAGTACGAAGAGGATTTGATCTGGTTTAAGAATCTCTCACCCAAAAATATAGCGGATGGAGAGGAAATGTGGGAGCCTTTAAGCAGTTATCAACCACTCTATGATCACCCGACATGGATGAAATGGGGCGAATATGCCGCTGGGACGAAACATGGCGGAGGCGATTTTATGGTGCTTGAAGAATTTATTTCTGCTATTCAGGAGGATCGAACCCCTTCGGTGGACGTATATGATGCCGTTACTTGGAGCTCTGTGTTTACATTGTCTATGGAATCTGTAGAGAATGGTGGAAAAGCAATAGCCTTTCCCGATTTTAGAACGAGAGTGAGGAATTGACGGTGGATCAGGCCCTTTCCAAACTTGTGATGAAAAAAGAAATGCTGTCCGACTTGCCTGTTTTTCACTGTCCTACCGGGTATCTAATTCGTCATTTCGAGCCGGATGATGAACGGAACTGGGAAGAGCTAATACGCCATTCTTTTACAAGGGAAGTTAAATTTGCTCATAAAATCAGTGATCATGTACCCTTGTATTCGGATCGCTTGTTGTTCATTTGCCGCGGGGATCAACCTGTAGCTACTGCTACGGCCTGGGAGTCGGGTAGTGATGACAATAAGAACTGGTACTTGCACATGGTTGGAGTGCTTCCAGAATATTCTGGTAAAGGTCTCGGCTATGCTGTGAGTCTAGCTGTCTTGCACAAAATAAGAGATTCAGGGGGAACGGCGGCATGTTTAGAAACTGATGATTTCAGACTGCCCGCCATCCGCATTTATTTGAAATTAGGATTTCAGCCTGTGTACTTGGATGAAAGCCATCCTGGAAGATGGGAACGAATCCTGCAAAGGCTTTGAATTTGTTGATAATTAGGGGGGCTTCATGCCCCTTTATTCATGTTGGAGTTTCAGAAGGGGCCGCATCGAAAAATTATGTTGTCGTTAAGAAGTATTCCTGCTATAGTCATACTGACTTATTAAATGCATTTAATAAGTCAGTATGACTATAGGTGGGAGAGCCATGGCAAGTGATAAAAGACTTCCTTCACAGCAACTCAAATCTGAAATTATTCGAAATATTCGAACAGCATTATTAGAATTAGGAAGGGCTACGAAGGCGGAGTTAAGTCAAAGATTACAATACAGTTTTCCAACGATCAGTAAATTTCTAATGCAGATGGAAGAGACTGGGGAAGTAACGATCATTGGCCTTGATGAGTCTAGTGGCGGAAGAAGGGCAATAAGATACGCCTATAATCCGAATTACCGATTAGGGATGGCTATTTTTTTGGAAAAAAATGAAACAAACTATACGATCTATAATTGCATTGGCGATGTTGTAAAAGAAGGGGATTTACCAAGTATTCTTGAGGAAGATGTTAGTACACTGGTCTCGCTTATCGAAGGTGAAAAAAAAGCTAATCCCAAGATTCAATCTGTAGCGATTGGTGTTCCAGGCGCGGTGAAACAGGGGAAGATTTTTCTGATCCCAGGTTATGCGAAATATCAGAATCTAGATTTGAAAAGATGTATAGAAGATCAGCTCTCTATCCCGACAATCGTGGAAAATGATATGAATGCCGCTGTAATCGGTTATATGGCGCAAAGAAATTTGAAGGAGAATATTTCTTTGATGTATCTGTATTTAGGGAAAAACGGACCGGGAGCTGGGATAGCCGTTAATGGTGAAATTGTTCGGGGAAAGACGTTTTTTTCAGGGGAAGTTCAATACATGCCCCAGTATGACAATAGAAATTTCATAGAAGCATTAACTGGAGATCAGGGTGGATCAAGCATGCAGCCGGATCATAAAGTAGATGCGATTAGTCGGTTAGTGGCTACTATGACCTCTATTTTGAATCCGCATTATATTATTTTTTGTGAGGATGAATTAGCTCCAGCTATGCTTAATCAAATCGCCGATCGAACTGCTACATACGTTCCTAAGGAACATCTTCCGGAATTAGCGGTAAGTGACTTGAAGCGTGATTATCTGAATGGATTACAAAGTCTTGGATTAGGTTTATTAGTTTCACAACAAATAGATTAGAACCCTTAAGGAGATAACGATGGCTACTTTTTTTCTTATTATTATTTATTTAGCATTTATTAGTTTAGGACTACCAGATTCATTGCTTGGATCCGCATGGCCGGTAATGAGATTAGATCTAAATGCCTCATTAGGTACTGCTGGTATCCTTTCGATGGTTATTGCAGTAGGCACAATTGTCTCCAGTTTGATGAGTGGTACAATCCTTAAACGTTTTGGTACGGGGAAAGTGACCCTTGTAAGCTGTATTATGACGGCTGTAGCTTTATTTGGTTTTGCATGGTCACCTTCGTTAGTATGGCTAATTGTTGCTGCGATTCCACTCGGTTTAGGTGCGGGATCTGTAGATGCCGGATTAAACAGTTATGTTGCTACGCACTATAAAGCCCATCATATGAGCTGGTTACATTGTTTCTGGGGAGTGGGCGCGACGCTGGGTCCGATTATTATGGGTTCTTTTATCTCTGGTGAAGGTCTTTGGCGAGAAGGTTATCTTACGGTTGCTTATATTCAATTGAGCTTAGTTGTAATTCTCTTCGTTACGCTGCCTTTATGGGATAGAGTGGCTGGAAACAATAGCAACCTGAACGCTGATAGCGAACATGAGCTCAATCATCCGGAGCTAGAGCAAGCTGCTGAGAACACAAAACCTTGGAAGCTAAGAGGGGTTAAGCTTGCGATGTTAACCTTCTTATTTTATTCTGCCATCGAAACGAGTATGGGGTTATGGGGGAGCAGCTTTCTAGTAAATATCAAAGACATCCCTGCATCCACTGCAGCGACATGGGTATCGGTATTTTATCTAGGGATTACCTTTGGCAGAATGGTGACGGGCTTCATTACGTTTAGAATGAGTAATAAACAGCTAATACGATATGGCCAGCTCATTGCTTTAATCGGTACAGTGCTCTTAGTATTACCGCTTCCAACGATAGTTTCGCTGGTAGGGTTTATGATTATCGGTCTGGGTTTAGCCCCTATTTTCCCATGTATGCTACATGAAACCCCTGTACGATTCGGGAAGAAGCATGCTCAGTCAATTATGGGCTTTCAGATGGCAACAGCTTATACTGGTACCACGCTGGTACCGCCATTTATCGGTTTACTGGCCTCGAATTTTACATTGGGTATTTTTCCTGCGATGATCGTTTTTTTCGCTATCGTCATGCTTTTATGTACAGAAAAGCTTAATAAATACTCAGCTAAAGTAAATGTAGGTTAAATTTGAAATGAATATATTACGGACTAACCCCTCATATATATAGATGTAGAAGGGGGGGAACCGTAATGTGGTTGTTAATGGTTATAGGCGTTGGATGTCTCTCCGGTTTTATTTTGTTCAGAAAAAATACCTTGAGCACTTATCACGAGCCTAATCAAGGACCGGAGAAATTGTCCATTATCATTCCTGCAAGGAATGAAGAATATAATTTGCGTTATCTGCTCGATTCACTTCAGTCTCAGACCCTTACACCCTATGAAATTATTGTGGTGGATGACTTCTCAGAGGATCGGACCAAAGAAATTGCCGAAAGCTATGGGGTTAAGGTTATTGTGAACAGCAGTCTCCCTGAGGGGTGGACGGGTAAGAGCTGGGCAGTATGGAATGGATATTTACAGGCCTCGGGTGATATTTTTGCTTTTTTGGATGCGGATATCCGATTAAAGCCTAACGCCTTGGCTTCATTATTAAAAGCAAGGGAGCTATCGAAAGGCGTCATTTCGGTAGTTCCTTTTCATCATACAGAAAAGCTGTTTGAGAGGCTCGCCCTAATCATGAATATGCTGGGGATCTTCACGTTCACCTCAGTTTTTGAAAGGAATAACGCCAAAAAAGGGCTGTACGGCTCGTGTATTCTAGCATTAAGGCAGGATTATGAAAAAGTTAATGGCCATCAAAGCATTAGATCTGAAGTGCTGGATGATTTGTCTTTAGGAGAAAAATTTATTGCGGCAGGTGTTCCGATCACCAATTATATCGGGTATGGCTTAGTATCGTTTCGCATGTATCCGAAGGGAATCAAAAGTGAAATTGAAGGGTTCAGTAAAGGGGCTGTCTTAAGCACTTCAACGATAAGTCCGCGGACAATTATTCCAATCGCGCTTTGGGTGATCGGACTCATCATCTCAGAAACCGTGTTTATTTTTGCGAATACCTCATGGTTTATGCCTTTATTGATCGGTTATCTCCTTTATATGTTCCAGCTCTTTTATTTTATAAAATATGTAGGTGTATTTGGCATCGTTATTCCTGTATTTCACGTGGTAGCAACTGTTTTCTTTATCTTGATCATGCTGTATTCGATTTATCAGGTTGTTTTTCTGAGGCATGTAAGCTGGAAAGGAAGGCATATCCAGGTGGGAGGCCATAGGGACTAATGATCATATTGTGGGTCGCGGGTTTATTTTTGTCGGGATCTCTTATGTTTTCCTATTGGCTTGGTCTAGCGCGTAAAAAGAACCTGAAAAACATTGGTGACGGTAATCCAGGGGCTTTGAATCTATGGAAGTCGTCAGGCTATAAATTCGGCATCTTGGGGATTATATTGGATTTTTTAAAAGGGTATCTACCTCTTCTATGGGTAATGGGAAGTCATTATAGTCAGGGGTATTTCATTATTCCGTTAGCCTTAGCTCCCATTGCGGGTCATGCCTTCTCTCCCTTTCTTAAAGGAAAAGGTGGGAAGGCAATTGCCGTAACCTTTGGGGTATGGAGTGCATTGACAGGATTCAAAGTTTCTTTAGCGCTAGCAGTCATTTTAGCAGTGCTGAAAATGCTCAGCAGTTGGTTCAAAAGCAGAGGAAATTCACCTGTATCGGATGGTGTGCAAGTGGTTAGCGGAATGCTGCTTCTTTCCGTTTTTTTGTACATTAGTAAATGGTCTGCTCCTATCTTGTGGGTATGGTTTGGAAGTTTTGTGATCCTTGTGTATACGCACAGGTTAGAATTGGCAGTGTGGGTGAGGAAGTATTCATCAAGGAAACGAAAAGGAACATAATATAGGCTTGGTATAAACGAGGGTGTCCCAGCAGCTATCGCATAGCTGTTGAAACACCCTTGTTTGGTGAAGCAGTAGCTTCATCTTTTCTAATATTAGTGTTCTATGATTGAGGATTTACGTTTTGACGCAGCACGGATAATAAACGCAGAAGCTAACAGAAGGATTGTGGCAGTGGCAAGGACAACAATAAAAGACTTATCAAAAGCTGATTGTGCGGCTTCAACGAGCGCGGATCCAGCAGCAGTAGGCATATTTTCTGCGGCTAGAAGAGCCTCGTCAAGGCTGTCGCGAACGATCGGCGGGACTGTTAGTTCATCAGGGAGAACTAATGATGCTGTATAGATGAATGACGAAAGACTGCCCAGAAGTGTAATACTTAGGGCGCTGCCGAGTTCGAACGATACTTCCTCTATAGATGCGGCCATGCCAGCTTTTTCGACGGGGACATTTAGCATGATTGAATTTGAGGCGGCAGTCATGGCTCCCCCAAGACCTGCACCCAGAATCATTAAGGCTGCGAATTGTAACAATATATTTCCATCATGGAAGAGTAGAAGGGTGCCCATTCCTAAACCTGACACTAACAGACAGACCCACTGTACTTTTACTTTGTCCACTCGATGCAACACAAGTCCGATGAGTATCCCTGAGATGAAGGACGCTATCGAAGTGAATACAACGTACAAGCCTGCTTCCAACGGTGTATATCCAAGAACAAGCTGGAGCCGTTGAGTCACGATCAATTCCATTCCAATAAGTGCAAAACAAGACAATAGAGCTGTAGCCACTCCAGTAGTAAAGTGGGAGTCTCTAAATAGTGCAAAATCTATTAATGGATTCTGGCTCTTACGTTGATGGCGCATAAATATGATCATAGCTACGACACCAATCACGGCAGATAACACAGCGATGGAAATTGAACCTTCACGTCTGCTGATCTCCTTAACTGCATAAACAAGGGCAACCAGACCAATCATAATTTGAACGGAACCAATGAAATCCCATTTCTTATTCTTATTCCCATTAAGATTTGGGATTAGTAAGATGGCCAAGATCAGTGCAAGAATAACTATAGGAATATTGATGAGGAACACCGATCCCCACCAGAAATGCTCCAGTAAAAAACCACCAACGAGTGGACCCATTCCTGCTCCCACAGAGGAGACAGATGCCCAAATACCTACGGCTAGTGAACGCTCACGCTCATCCGAAAAGGTAGTTCGAATAATGGAGAGTGTTGCGGGCATCATCATGGCTGCACCAATAGCTAGTAGGGTACGCGCAGCAATAAGCACGAGAGGTGTCGGCGCGTAGGCGGCGATTAATGAAGCCAACCCAAAGATAGTAAGTCCCATAACGAAGAGTTTTTTATGCCCAAGACGATCGCCTAGTGTGCCAAGACCGAGTAATAATCCTGCCATTACAAGTGGATAAATATTTACGATCCATAGTTTTTCCGATGCAGAAGCAGCAAGATCATGAGTAAGTCGTGGTAGAACCGAATAAAGTACGGTCATGTCGATGACGATCATAAAGAGTGCGCTGGACACAATCGCCAGCACGATCCAGCGTTGAAATTTAGATAGATTTGATGAAAACATAGGAAATCCTCCTAAGATGATAGTAGCTAATAACGTTACCTTGACAAGGTAATGGTGTTCCGTTATTGTACTTTGAGGTATAGGGTAACCCGATAGTCAAGAGGAGTGATTTGAATGTCTATTGATTATGATCAATACTTTACGACGAGCGAGTTCGCAAAGGTATGTGGGGTAACAAAGCATACGTTATTCCATTATGATGACATTGGTATATTAAAACCGGAGATCGTGAAGGAAAACGGATATCGTTATTATTCCTATAAGCAGTTTTATACCTTCGATATTATTGCCGTACTAAAAGGGACAGGAACGCCGTTGAATGAGATCAAAGAATATATACAAGATCAAAACACATTGCATTTTTTATCCATGCTTAAGCAAAAACAGCTGCAGTTGGTTGACGAACAAAAAAAGTTAGAGCGAATGCAGAGGCTTTTACAAGGGGCTATAGATAATACGAATCGTGCGCTCTACGTTAATTGTGGAGAACCCTGGGTCGAGGAATGTGATGAAGAGTATTTTATTGCGGTTAGACTCTCGAAGGAGAAGGGTGAGAAGGATCATGTTCGAAAAGTATATCGAATCTTCGATTATTGCGATGAACATCATCTTGAATATGACTTTCCGATAGGTTCGATTATTTGTAAAAGCAGTTTGGAAGAAGGCGACTATGACCCGGATTATTATTGTAATAAAATCAATGAAAAGCATAACGGTGAATTACTTTATATCAAGCCAAAGGGTAAATATTTGATCATGAATCACAAGGGATCTTATGAAACCTTACCTGCGTCCTATGAGAAGCTAAAGTCTTATATTGCTGAAAATGATTTACACATAACCGGAAACGCTTATGAGTATGAATTGCTTAGTTATTTAGCTGTAGGGGATCCGGATAAGTATGTTATTCAAATTGCGATCCAAACCTTTTGAGGTTTAGAGCATTGGATTGACTTTTAAATTGGCTTACAAACTGACACGCTTGGGATTCCAAGCGTTTTTTTTATGGATACCTGATGGCTTGAGCATTAACCAGTTGCGACATTTTTATTATCTATATTGATTGACAATGATAATCATTATTATTAATGTGTAAACAGGCGTGAATCCTTATGCTCACCTTACCGACGCCAATGCCTCTGAGCTGGTGCACTATGATTGAGTTTTGTTGATGATTATCCATAGAAGAGACTACTATTGAAATGAGGTATGCATGGTGAAAATAGATGTTAATCAATTAGCAGAGCATTTTGCACACACTCCTTTCCAAGTAGAAGGAGTATATCGATATGCTGAAAATCCAGGTGTGCCGTACGCTGACTATACAGATTCTTTTCCTGGATTTGTGTTTCCACTTACAGGAAAGATTAAATTTAAATTTAATGGCACGCCTTATATCTTTTCGCCTGGAAAAGTTGTGCATGGGGGTGCAAAAATGAAACTAGATCAAAAAATGTTAGGTAGAACCAATTGGGAATATATTCTTGTTCAATATCGGATATGTAACTCAGAACTAAAAGAGTCAAGCTTTTCTCATCAGCATTTTGAATTATTAACAGGTCAATCTCCTCGTCTTATTGAATTAATTATGCGTCTTTGGCATGTGTATAATCAGCGTGGAGGCATTTCGATGTTTCAGACTGAAATGCTGTTTCGCGAAGTGCTGAATGAGGCCTTATTATGCGTTATTAATAGGGTAGATAGCTGTGAATCACATACTTTATTCGAGCGGGTATCTAATTATATTCATCAAAACTATTATCAAAGTCTTACAATAGCTTCGCTTGCAGAACAAAATAACGTTAATCGAAATCGACTTTCTTACGTATTTAGAACACATGCCGGTATGGGACCAGCAGAATATTTATTAAAATATCGTATAAATATAGCGCAAGAAATGCTATTTACAAGTGATGCGCCTGTACAACAAATTGCGCAAACCGTTGGAATGGCTGACCCCTTTTATTTTAGTAGAGTGTTCAAAAAACAATGTGGCATTTCACCTACCGAATATCGAGAGAAGTTCATCAATAATCCATGGTGAATTCAACCTGCATCCATTCTTATCTAAAAAGTACTCTACTATAATAATGGTTAAGCAAAGAAACCATTATGTTGGAGGAATTTCGTATGAAAAAGATTAGAGGACTGCTAGTCGCAATACTATTATTAGCAGGTATACTAGCGGGTTGTACTGAAACACCTGCTGAAAATAAAGAATCAACTAAAGAAGGCGTATCTTCAACAGCAGTTAATGTAGATGCAGCTGATTGGCCAAGAACATTTAAGGATGCCTTAGGTAAAGAAATTGTTATCGAGAAAAAACCAGAAAAAATAGCCTCGTTATGGTATTTTTATCCTGAAATATTAGTTGCATTAGGAGAGCCACCTGTTGCATCTACAGAAAAAGAGTATCTATCTTCTTTATCTTATTTAAAAGAAAAGCTGGATTCAGCTGAAGAACTAGGAGATAAAGTGTCTCCTAGCATTGAGAAAATTCTATCTATTAATCCTGATTATATTTTAGCAACAGAGCATCATGAAGCAGTGTATGATTCACTAGATAAAATTGCACCAGTCATTACATTAAAATACAAGGACATCTATGAAGATTGGCAATATGGACTCCGTACAGTAGCCATGATTATTGGCAAAGAAGACGAAGCGGAAAAAGTAATTGATAAAATGATGAAAGATATTACAAATGGGCGTGAAACATTAAAGTCGATGGAAAGAGAGACAGTATCGCTTATATTGTCTTGGGATGGAAAAACTTTTAATGTTCTAGGTGAAGGGAATCCTGTCTATAAACTTGCGTTTGATAAAGAAAAGGGACTGGGGCTTACACCGGATGATACATATACAGGAAATAATAATGAGTTTACTTCGTTTGAAGGAATATCAACTGTTCAAGCAGACCATATTTTCCTTATAGGTGACATTACAAAAAAGGAGGAATTAATGAATAACTTAAAACAAAGTAATGTGTGGAATGCTATGAATGCCGTAAAGAAAGGCAATGTCTATTTAATGGATAATTCCGCTATTACTGGTGGACCATTAGCTATTAATTACGCTTTACAAAATATATTATCCGCCTTGCTTAAGCGCTAATAAGTTGAGGAAAATAAGGAGTGATTACTATCCATTATCAAGCTATTAATCTGAAAGATAAGTTATCTAAATTTAACGACCTTTGGTCTCCGAAAGTCATTGGTGAAATGAATGACTATCAATTTAAACTTATTAAGATCACTGGGGATTTTGAATGGCATGTTCATCAAGATACCGATAAGGTATTTTTCACGCTCGAAGGGGAGATGATCATTGATTTTCGTGATGGTCAGGTTAAAATCTCCAAGGGTGAGATGTTTATTCTCCCAAAGGGAGTCGAGATGAAGCCTTCCGCCGAAAAGGAATGCCATATCATGTTAGTGGAGCCTAGAAGCGTAGTAAACATAGGCGGTACTGAGCCCGAATTAACAGCAGCTAATGATACTTGGATCTAGCTAAGGCTTTCCTCCGCTATTCCCTTAAGGTTTCTGCAAATTGACATAACACCAAATGGTGTTATAATAAAAACGAAACCAGAAGGTGTTACATTAAAATGAATTTTGGAGGAAATTTATGCAAACTCAAGGACCACTACAAGATATTCGTCAAACAATTACACTCAATGCGCCCATTGAAAAAGTATGGAAAGCTGTTTCCACTGCTGAAGGAATAGCTGCCTGGTGGATGCCAAGTACATTCGATCCAGTGGTAGGTCTTGAGTTCATTCTACATGCTGGACAATTCGGGGATTCCCCATGTAAAGTTACAGAGATTGATGAACCGAATCGTGTCGGTTTTAATTGGGGGAAGGATTGGCATCTTGCTTTTGAATTGAAAGAGATTAATGGGAAAACGGAGTTCACCGTGATTCATTCTGGATGGGACCCTGAAAAGGTAACTGAATTTGGTCAACCGCATCCAATCGTTCGTGGCTTTATGAACGGCGGCTGGGAGAAAATCGTCCAAGAAAAACTTCCTGCTTATATCGAGGCTTAAGATGCCAGTCGCTGAATCTGGACATGATGTATTTCAAGCGATAGCAGATCCTACCCGCCGCAGTCTGCTAAAGCTGCTTGCTAATAAGGAAATGTCCATAGCGTCCATCTCGGACTGCTACCCGATCAGCCGAACCGCTGTTAACAAGCATTTACAAGTATTGTCCGATGCGCAGCTTGTTAGCAGTCAGAAAGTCGGTCGGGAGACTCGGTACAAGCTTCAGCCAGAGCCTCTACTGGAGCTTCAAGATTGGCTTACCTTTTTTGAACAATACTGGGCTAATAAACTGTTTGCGCTTAAAGAATATGTTGAAGCAGATCATAACAAGGAATGATAAACCGAGAGGCGTGAGATCGCGCTTCTCGGTTTTTTTGATGCATAGTACAAAAATACATATCATACGAATGGTGGGCTTCCTGTTAGTTGTATAAATGACGCAACACAACTAAAGTTGCTTGTTAAAACTCTGAATTTCCTTTATCCTAAAAGGTAATTATTGGGATTGAATTGAATGTCAGAAAACGTTCATCATGAAGGCACTCAACCTGAAGAAAAGCTGCGTCTGGAAGAATTACAGGAAGAAGTCAAACCTCTTAGTGATGCAGAGATGAAGGAAGTCTCTGGTGGATTAGGTGGGAATAGAGATCAATTGAAAACTACGTCACCAAGTGCTATCAAAAATGGAAGAACAATCTCTTTAATGGTTAGTTTTATCTCATGAATTTAAGCACTGATTACAATCACCTCAGGGTCATTTACATGTAGCCGCAGCTACGGAATGGCTTCAGCGCAACCGAATGACGCTTGATGATTTAGGTGAATGCATTCATGAGAAGCTAATTGAATCCAAGCTGATGGATATCGTATGCAGAGATCAAGTGGAAAAGTATTACTACGAGCAGCGATTATCCCTCGACATTGCCTTGATTTCGCAGATTATCATGAAGGAATATGGGGAGATTCGGGAGTTAATGTATTGTATAGAAGAAGGCGGGGATTTTTATACTTTTGCAAGTCAGTATTCTTTGGACGAACCTTAGACGAATTAAAGAACTTCCACTTCGTTATGATACGATGATCGGTGAAAGTGGAATTAGATTATCTGGTGGGCAAGCTCAACGAATCGCGATTGCACGAGCGCTGCTTGGTAATCCTCCGATATTGGTGTTTGATGAAGCAACGAGCGCATTAGATACGGAGTCAGAACGGAAAATTCAGAATAATAGGGAACTTATTATTAAAAATAGAACCACGTTAATCATCGCGCTAGATTAAGGCGTAATTGTGGAAAGCGGAACCCATGAAGAACTTTTTCAGGCAAAAGGTCTGTATTATTATTTAGTCAGTCAGCAATTATAATGAGTTGGATTAGCCATGTTCATTGAACGTGGTTTTTTGTTTGTTTTCATAGAAAATAATTAAATGGATAAGTTTAACTCAGTATAAACCTTCGTTTAAATTCAGTTTATAAATGGCGTTTATCATCACAATATAATCTGAAACGTTGGAGGAATTACAATGGTGCATGTACAGAACAAGATCATTTCACCAGACGATCATGAGTGGGCCGTCGAGGCGCGTGGACTGGTCAAAACCTTTGGTGACAATCGCGCGGTGGATGGCGTGAATTTGAACGTGAAAGCAGGTACGATCTATGGCGTACTTGGTCCGAATGGGGCAGGAAAGACTACCGTCATTCGGATGCTGGCAACCTTACTTCGTCCCGATGCAGGTACTGGGCGAATCTTCGGGCATGATGTGGTGAAGGAGTCGCAGATTGTTAGGCAATTAATTGGTGTGACAGGACAATATGCCTCAGTCGATGAGTCATTAAGTGCTACAGAGAATCTTATTATCTTCTCTCGGCTATTAGGGCTTGGGCGCGCAGAGTCGCGGAAAAAAGCAACAGAATTACTGGAAGAGTTTGGTCTGACTGAGGCGGCTAAACGGCCTCTTCGAAATTTCTCTGGCGGTATGCGTCGCCGTCTGGATTTGGCAGCTAGCCTTATTGCACAACCACCTTTAATTTTCCTGGATGAACCCACTACAGGGCTTGATCCTCGCACTCGTTCACAGATGTGGGATACCATTCGTCGATTGGTGAATACGGGATCAACAGTTCTTCTGACTACACAGTACCTTGAAGAAGCAGATCAACTGGCTGATCGGATCGCAGTTATCGATCGTGGGCAAGTCGTTGCAGAGGGAACGGCGGATGATTTGAAAGCGTCTGTGGGTACCACATCGCTACACCTGAAGGTTCAACATCTAAAAGATATTGAACAAGCCCGTCAGCGTGTGGAACATGTGCTTAAAATTCAGTCCGTGGTATCGTACGAAACTGGGAAAATAACGGCACCGATGGCGGACGCTGATTTAGTTACAGACCTACTTATTGCGCTTCGTGAGGAAGGGATTCACTTGGCTGAGATGAGTGTACAGAAACCGACGCTTGATGAAGTATTCCTAACGATTACAGGTCATGGTGCTACAGATGAAACGTCAACAGCGTCCCAAGAGTCAAATGTTAAGGAGGCAGCAAGAGTATGAGAACCACTACAATAAATTCGGGTGTTAACCGCCCATTGAAAAACCATACGAGTTTTCGGCAATCTGTGCGCAACTCGTTAACGATGGCTTATCGTGGGATACTGAAAATTCGACGTACCCCTGAGCAATTGTTCGACGTTACACTTCAGCCAATTATTTTCACGCTGATGTTTACCTATATCTTTGGAGGGGCTATATCTGGTGACGTGGTAAGTTATTTGCCTGTTATTATCCCCGGTATTCTTGTGCAGACTGTAATCACTACCTCCATCGTTACTGGCGTCCAATTACGTGAGGACATGGATAAAGGCGTGTTCGACCGATTCAAGTCTCTGCCAATTGCTCGTATAGCTCCGTTAGCGGGGGCTTTGTTGGCGGACACGATTAGATACACGATTGCTACTGTTCTTACATTTACCATGGGCTACATAATGGGTTACCGTCCTGATGGTGGTCTGGAACATGTCGCATTCGCTGCGCTTCTTGTTATTGTTTGTGCTTGGTCGATTAGCTGGATTTTCGCTTTCTTCGGTGTGATTGCACGGACTGCTTCTAGTGTGCAGGGGATATCAATGATTGTGTTGTTCCCACTTACGTTTCTATCTAATGCCTTCGTGCCTGTCGATACGCTGCCTAACTGGTTACAATGGTTTGTTAAAGTCAATCCAATCTCACATCTCGTTTCTGCCGTACGACAACTTACTAACTTTGGAACCGTAGGTTGGGATTTCACTATCTCTTTGATCGGAGCAGCTGTCATCGTTGCGATTTTTGCACCAATTACAGTTCGTGCTTATATGCGCCGGACATAATATGAAATAAAAAAACGGCAGAAATGCCGTTTTTTTGTATTAGCCGCAAAAAATCTTCTTTTTTAATTATCGCTTCTAAAGAACGTATGGATTAAATTGGATACTGATCTATCATACAATGTTTTAGCAGCTTCCTCATTTTGAATATGTCCCCCCAAATGCAGATGAATGACGCCATGCAACGATGCCCACACCAGGTTAACAACAAGGAGGGGGTCTTTCTCGTTAATAAACCCTTGTTCGATGGCTTCTGTAATAAGGGCTATCACTTGTTGTAGTGCCGTAAAGATAGCATGTAAACTTTCCTCCTCCGGTTTGAATTCGCTAAAAGCCCCTCCGAACATAACCATATAATAGCTGGTATGATTCCGTGAGAAATCCCAATAAGCTTGTCCAAGATCGCGAAGATATAAATTTAGATTGTCTTGTTTTGGAACCGCTTGAAAGGCAGCGGCCAACAATTTACACCCTTGCAGAAAAAGCTCCTTCGCTAAACCTTCCTTGTTTCCAAACAAGTTATAAATGATTTTTGTGGGACATTCCATTTTGTCAGCAACCTTGCGAATGGTTACACCTTCAGGTCCGGATTCATGCATAATGGCCGCAGCGGCTTCGATAATATTCAGTCTTAATATTTCTGCATGCTGTAGTTTTGCTTTTGGGTAGGTTGTAACGGATTGAGCATCTATAGAAGATATTTTGGACGATTTTTGCATGTAGTTTCACTTCCTTAGAACTTTACTTTAGCTTTTTTAAATAACCATCATTTCTAAACCTTATTTTACTGATGTAGAGGAGAAATAGCCAATAATTAAATGTAGAATTTTATTTGACAACGCAACCTCACTTGGATACAATGATTCATATTGAAACACTGTTTCTAGATGGTTATTAAAGGGAGAGATGATAGCAATGATTACAATTCAAAATAAATGGACGTTGATTACAGGGGCTTCTTCGGGGATAGGTGAAGCGTTTGCTCATGATCTTGCAGCCAAAGGAAGTCATTTGATATTAGTCGCCCGTTCCGAAGATAAATTGATTGCTTTAGCGGAAAAATTACAAAGAGAATTTCATATTCAAGCGGAGGTTATCGTTGCTGATTTATCGCAAGAAGGTTCTCCTAGCAGGCTCTATCAACAATGTATGGAACGTGGTCTGAACGTTGATATTCTTATTAATAATGCAGGTTTTGCTACGTATGGGCTTTTTGAACAACTGTCTGGTCCAAGACAACATGAAGAGGTGATGCTAAATGTTTTGGCGGTAGTAGATCTGACCCATTTATTTTTGCCAGAGATGTTAAGAAGAAAAAGCGGAGTGATTATAAACGTTGCATCAACAGCAGCATTTCAACCTCTCCCTAATATGGCTGTATATGGAGCGACAAAAGCTTTTGTATTATCATTTACACAAGCACTATGGGAGGAAAATCGGAAACGGGGAGTACAATTTCTTGCGTTATGTCCGGGGTCTACGGAAACAGAATTTTTTAATGTTGTGGGAGCCGACGAAGCTTCAGTAGGGAAGAGAGATACTCCAGAAAATGTGGTTCAAGTAGCTCTTCGGTCGCTTCAGGCAAAAAAAGTATTTGTTGTCCCAGGATTTTCAAACTATATTTCCGCTCAAATGTCACGTTTTTTCACACGTAAACAAATGCTTTATTTAGTTGGACGTATGCTCCGTACTAGAAATTAATAAGTCAACATTTTGCTTCGATGATGTAAAATAAAGAGCCGTTATCTATGGATTACTCCATGATAGCGGCTTTTTTCAAAAGTTAATTACCTAACTCCGAATTTTAACCCTACTTCTTCATGTCCTTCGATGGTACTATGATATAAAAATAGAATGATGCATATAGAAAGGGCGACAGTATGAGAAACTATCTAATTTTGGGGGCAAGTAAAGGTTTGGGAGATGCATTTGTGAAAGGTTTACCTGAGTATGGTGATCGAGTATGGATCGTCTCCAGAAGCAGACCGGGCAGTCTGGATCTTAATGATGGTATACAGCGGGTATGGATTGCAGTAGATCTATCGGAGCCAGATGCCGCACAAGTCTTATCAAAGGGAATTCAAACGGAGAAGATTGATGTTCTAGTTTATAACGTGGGTATTTGGGAGAAAGAAGGTTTTGAGGATCACTATACTTTTGACAAGGATAAGACGAGTGACATTGCCAACATTATAAATGTGAATATAACTTCAACAATTACCTGCATACAGGCTGTATTACCTAATCTTCGTCAATCGGAAGCAGGAAAAATTATTCTAATTGGCTCCACAGCAGGACTGGATCATACCAATAACGCCCAGGTATCATTTGTAGCTTCCAAGTTCGGTCTGCGTGGTATTACACATGCATTGCGTGAGCATGTACGTAAGGATGGCATTGCAGTAACTTGTGTGAATCCGGGTGAGCTGGCAGCAGAAATTCCTTATGAGGATGGCGCGGAAAAAGCGATTGCAGAATATAGCGGCACAAGAATTCCTGTTCAGGACATTGTCTCCATTGTGAAATGTATCGTTAACCTTTCTAGCGCTTCCTGTGTCAAAGAAATTCATATTCCAGCAATGGCGGATTTGAATGCATAATAAATCTCATTTATCCGTTAAGATTTCATTAAGATTCAATACGAAGATAAACCATATAATTGGATTATAGAAAGGTGAACAAAAAAGTGCTACATAAGCGCGCCAACTAGCACGACGTATTATTAGGTTAGTAACGAAGTGAATATATAAGGCTGTCTACCAGTAGAATCTTACTAGTAAACGGCCTATTTCTGTTGGGATTTAATAGAGAGTCGGGTGGATTTTTTTAAAAGAAGACTTATAAATTCCCAACTTTTTTTGGACATATATTGGGCTAACGAGAATATAACTATACAATAAAACACTTGTTGAAGAAGAGGAAAATACATTAACGGTTAGGAGAAATGAACGATGGAATTCGAACTAGGCAGCATTTTGAAACTAGTGAAACGTAGGCTGCTGTTCATCATTGTATTATGTATTGTTGCGGTCGGAATTGCTAGCTTCGTTAGCTACTATGTCTTAAAACCGAAATACGAGGCGACGGCTTCTATTCTTATTCAAGGGGATAGGCAACAGAAAGCAATCAATGACATTATGGCTGGGCAAAAACTAGTAACCACTTACGGAGAAATTATCCGAAGCAGTAGAATCGCTGAAGAGGTCGTTAGAAGACTGCAATTAAACATGACCCCTGAAAAACTATTAGAAAAAGTGAAGACAAGAACAAGTAGCGAGTCACTCGTGACGACGGTAATTGTATCGGATTCTAATGCTCAGCGGGCAACGAATATCGCGAATGGCTTTGGTGAGGCCTTTAATGAGAACATCCAAGCGATTATGGGGGTAGAGAATGTTGTGCTTCTTGACCGAGCCAAGGTTCCTTTCGAGGCGATCTCACCCAAGCCAGTATTCAATATGGTCGTTGCTTTCGGACTTGCATTGATTGCTGGGATCGCATTTTCCATTCTACGGGAATTGGCGGAGAAACCTGTGAAAAGCGCCAAGAATATTCAGTTGGATTTGCAGCTTCCTCTTCTGGGAACGGTGGGAAAATTGAAGCCGCGGAAACGGCGGGAGAAGACGAAATCCAATTCAGTAGAAGGAGCCAGCAGACATGAAGAAGAAAACGCCAAGATTGTATTGCCTGGAACAACCGAAATCATCTAATGGTGACCAATTCCGAACGATACGATCTAATATTCGTTATACCCGAGTTGGTGGAGAAATTCGATCTTTATTAGTTACAAGCTCACTTCCGAATGAAGGTAAATCAACAGTGGCGATGAACTTGGCCATAGCGATGGCAGAAACGGGAAGAACTGTGCTGCTGATCGATGGGGATTTGCGTACACCAACGGTGCATAAGGCATTCGATCTACCCAATTGGATCGGATTAAGTAGTATCCTAGTGGATCAAACCCGTGTGGATGATTGTATTTTCCCTATTGAGGGATCAGAAGGACTTTCTGTAATGACATCGGGTCCGATCTCCCCAAATCCAGCCGACTTACTAGGATCAACAGGAATGAAAAGGTTATTTGCAGAGCTTAGTGAGAGATTTGATACGATTGTCATCGATTCTTCTTCGGTGTTAATGCCTTTTTCGGATGCCCTTATCTTGGCAAAGATGACCGAAGGGGTACTGTTAGTCGTAAAATCCGGGAAAGTGCTCTTAAAGCATACCAACTCTGCAAAACAGATCCTTGAGCAGCAAGGAGCACATATTTTGGGAGCGGTTTTGAATTATCGAAAAAGTAGCAAACGTTACAAGATTCGCGGTGAAGATTTTGCCGATTGGGCCTCAACTTCAGGGTTGGTCTAACGCATTATGACACTTGCTTCTCTTCGTTATTTATTCGGAAATATCACATACGCTGGCGCTCAATTCGTGATTGTAATTTTGCTTAATAAATTTGGCTCATCCGAAATCGTTGGGCAATATTCGTTAGGGCTTGCGGTGACTGCTCCCATCTTCATGCTGTCGCATCTGCATCTGCGTTCGGTCTTGATCGTTGATACATCTGGAAAATATCTTTTTGGAGATTTTTTTGGCCTTCGTCTCGTGACAACCGCAGTTGCATTCACGGTTACAGCAGGTTGTTGCATCCTTAGTGGTGCTGATTGGAATACAGCTTTAGTCATATTTTTCATAGGATTGTATAGAATTGTTGAGTCGGTCAGCGATATTTTATTGGGTATCGTTCAGAAGCAGGAAAGGCTAGATCAAATCTCTTTCTCGAGAGCTGCTAAAGGATTGTTCTCCATACTTGTCTTCGCCCTCGTATTTATCCCTACTCAGAGTCTCATTCTAGCGTTATTAGTCATGATTATCGGATGGTTAGCAATAACCATTGGATATGATGCTCGCAAAGCGAGAGTGCATACGTCGCTCAGACCACTTTTTAACAAAAGACGATTATGGGGCTTGCTGCTCGTAAGCTCACCCCTTGGCGTGGTGCTGGCGTTGATGTCACTAAATACAAATATCCCACTATACGCGATTTCATATTTTAAAGGAGAACATGACTTAGGCATATACGCTACGCTCTCATACATGATCGTTGCCTGCAATGTTGTTGTGACTGCACTCGGTGAAGCGATAACACCACGTCTTGCCCGTTGGCACGCTAGCGGACGACATAAGGAGTTCATCTCTTTACTCAGTCGAATGATTGCAATGGGTATAGGAATTAGTGCGATCGCTTGTTTGATCGGGTGGATCTTTGGTCATCAGCTACTAACTCTTCTATTCAGTCCAGATGTGGCTGCTGAGATAGGTTTATTTCATTGGTTGCTCGTTTCTACCCTATTGGTATTTGTAACGTCTTACCTGTGGTATGCCATAACGGCTACCGGGAAGTACAAAGCGCAGATTCCCTTGTTTCTGTGTTCCGTGATCACTAATGGGCTTTCTTGTCTAATATTCGTGCCTATTTTCGGGGTGATAGGTGCTGCGGTGGGGGCTAGCTTGGCCTTATTCGTTCAGATGATAGGTAGTGTGATTGTACTTTTCTTGGTAATCCGTCAGGCAAGGAAACAGGTACAACGGGAATTGGCCGCATAGAGACAATTTCTCATAGGAAAGTAGGGGCTTGTATGACATCTGTACTCGTTGTAGGGAAACCCAACACCATGCGTAATTTATTTCTGTTTGCGGTTATGGGTTACATCATCTGCCTTCCGGCTCAAATTGATTTCGGTGGCGCATTTCGAATCGCACCCTCTGACCTTTTCTTAATGCTTGGTTTGTTTGCAGCAGGTTTACACCTCAAATTGGACCCGAGGCAGTTCAGTTCATGGCATTGGGGGATGTTGTTTATTTTCGTCCTCGCTTCATTTGTATCCATATGGCGCAATGGATTCATTACGCAATACGCTCTATTGCAAAAAGATTTTGGGTTTATACTCCTACTGCTGACTTACATCATGCTTGTTCAGGCTGTAGACAGCTGGGATCGGTTATATAAAATGCTACGAGCTTTTTTGATCAGTGTGCTGATCTTCAATGGCGTCGCTTTGTTCGATTTTTTTAGTGGAGTGAAGGTTCCGTTTATGGTGCAAGACGGTCGCCTCTCCGGGATGCTAATTGATCCGAATGCATACGGCGGATTACTAGTTACGGCTTTTGCTATTCATATCATGACGAGTGGGGACGGGGTCAAGCTGCTTAGGGGATGGGTGAGCACGCTAGCGACGATCTCCTTAGCCGGGGGCATAATAATGACTTTTTCGCGTTCGTCATGGATAGGTTTGTTCCTTGTCCTACTTACATTACTGCTGACTAATCCTTCTCGACTTCTCAAGATCGGCATGGGGTTTAGCGTCGCGTTTGGAGCATTGCTGTTGTATAAAGGTACAGCTTATCTGGATGTGCTTGGGAATATGGCCAGCAGACCCTCGCAGATTCAGTCGCGTCTAGACATCATTGGGAAGGCTGTGGAGTGGATCGCTCAAAGTCCATTATTAGGGATTGGACTCGGTAGCTATAACTATGAACTGCGGATTATTATCCATAATACTCCGATCTGGTTTATGACAGAATTTGGTTTGTTGGGCTTGATTGTGTACGGAGGATTCATGATCTGGTTCTTCATCGTTGGGATCCGTTCTTATCGCGCGGCAGATAGGGTGAACAGACCGATCATTATGGCATTATTGCTGTCTCACGCAGCGATGATTGGACTTTCGATGGGTATTGAAGCCTTATTTCAGCGGTATTGGTGGTTCATGATGGCTATGAATGCAGCTTGCATCCGATTAACGAATACGGGATGGAAAGGAGTGAAGCGATATCGAACCAAGGGCACTGAAAAGTCAACGGGTCGTAACCTACGACAACAAACAGAACAAGCGCAACAAGCGCAACAAGCGCAATAACAAGAGGTTAGGGAGCATACCTGCTGAAGACTGTGGGCCGGTAAGAGTTGCTTTTGTAGCCTCCATTTTTGGGCATTTTGAGAGTTTTCATCTACCTTACATGGCGTTATTGCAGCAAAAAGGTTGTGAAGTGCATGCTTACGCGCAGCCCGGGGAAGCGAGATTACGGTTAGAAGAGAAGGGGATCGTGTGTCATGATGTGCCCATTCAGCGTAGCCCTTTACAGATGCAGAACTGGGCAGCGCTAGGGATATTAACGGAAAGCTTCAAGGAGGAGGGGTTCCAGTTCATCCATGTACATACGCCAGTCGCTTCGATTCTCGGACGGATTGCGGCCCATAAAGCAGGTGTACCTTGCACATTGTATACAGCGCATGGTTTTCATTTTTTCAAGGGAGCTCCTTTTCTGAACTGGATGCTATATTATCCGCTCGAGAGGTTAATGGCCCGCTGGACAGATGTGCTAATCACCATAAATAGAGAAGATTATGAACGCGCCCAGAAATTTTCTATACGGAAAAAGGTGACTTATGTGAGTGGTGTAGGACTTGATCTCCAGGTTTACGGCAGTGAACAGGATCAGCCTGAAACTGCGTCGGAGAAGGCAGATAGGCGACGCCAATTGTTTGATCTGCCGAAGCGTGAGCATGATGAACCTCCCTTCGTCATCCTATGCGTTGCTGAATTAAACGCCAACAAGAACCAGAAGCAGTTGATCGAAGCGCTGGGTCAGTTGGGGTCTCAAGCAGGCAACATCCATCTGGCTTTTGCGGGTACAGGACCGTTCGAGCAGACTCTATTGGAACTTGCTAATCGGCTGGGTGTCAGCGATCAGGTGCATATGCTTGGGTACCGTAGAGATATTCCGGATCTACTCAGAGCATGTGATGTTGCTGCACTTGTGTCTTATCGCGAGGGGCTACCTCGGGCGATTATGGAGGCGATGGCAATAGGGAAACCCGTTATAGGTACGCATATTCGGGGGATTCATGATTTGATCGAACATGAGTCAACAGGCATGTTGGTTCCTGTTGGTGATATTACCGCTACCGCTAAGGCTTTTACTCAATTACGTGATGATCCAGCATTAACTACAGCAATGGGAGAAGCAAACAAGGAGAGGATCATTCGTTACGGGTTGCCTGCGGTGCTCCGTGAAATGGACTCGATCTATATAGAAGCGCTAAACAAGGAGGAAAGAAAGCGGGTTCCGTCTGAAATGCATGCCAGCCTATCGGGGGATTGAATATTCACTCTCACTTAAAAGGCGAGTAAATGAATTTTTAGTTAATTAGGGAGAAAGAAGTGATGAAAATGCGGATCGTCCGTTTGGTCATGTTGGATGCAGGGATTATTGCGGCTTCAGTGTGGCTTGTGTTTTTACTTCGGTTTGATTTTCAAATCCCTGAGATGTACGTGTGGATGCTTCCGTGGGCAATATTGATTCACATTGCGGTGTATGCGGCCTTCTCATTTGGATTCAAAGTGTATAACAATATCTGGCGATACACTGGAATGAGAGAGTTACTGCAGCTTCTAAAAGTGAGTGTATTCACCCTCGTTGGAGTGATTGCTGTCAACCTATCCACCCATGCAGTAATTCCTTCCTATCGACTACCGATTTCTATCTATTTTGCAGCGGGTTATGTGTTTCTGGGCATAGTTGGATTACGAATGGTTAAACGTCTTCTAAATGATGGATTTGAGACAACGGGTGTGAAGGATGCCTTCGAAGGTAATCTTCTAATCGTTGGGGCTGGTAAAGCAGGAATCCTCGTTACGAAAGATATCAAGCATTCAAGGTTCAAATTTATGCATCCGGTCGCTTTCATTGATGATGATGCATCCAAACAAAAGCTGGAAGTAATGGGGCTGCCGATTGTGGGTAACCGAAATTTCATTCCCGAGGCCGTGAAACAGCTGGACATTGCGTTCATTATTATTGCCCTCCCGACAGCGCCACATAACGACTTAATGGAGATTATTGAGATCTGCAAATCAACAAAAGCACAGATTAAGCTAATGCCTAGTATGACAGAAATTTTGGACGGGAAAATGGCAGTCAATCGAATTCGTGAAGTGTCCGTAAATGATTTGCTGGGTAGAACTCCTGTTGAGATTAATACTGAAGAGATTCGTGAGAATTTAGGGAGTGAGTGTATTCTCATCACGGGTGCAGGAGGCTCCATTGGCTCAGAACTGTGCCGTCAGCTAGCTGCGTATCGTCCGAAGGAAATGTTGCTGCTTGGTCATGGTGAGAACAGCATTTACCTGATTGAACAACAGCTACGCCAGTTATATCCCGATCAGAAGATTCAACCGATCATAGCTGATATTCAGGATGTGTCGCGGATCGATAGTGTTTTTCAGAATTTCCGACCTACGATTGTGTATCACGCCGCTGCGCATAAACATGTGCCCCTTATGGAGATGAATCCGGTGGAGGCGGTAAAGAACAACGTTATCGGAACAAGGAATGTAGCGGAAGCGAGTGCCAAATATGGTGCTAAGCGGTTCATTCTGATCTCTTCGGACAAAGCGGTTAATCCAACAAGTGTCATGGGAGCTACAAAGCGAGCGGCAGAAATGATTATTAATGATCAGAATTCATCTAGCAAGACGGTTTTTGCTGCTGTCCGTTTCGGTAATGTTCTCGGTAGTCGGGGAAGTGTTATTCCGTTATTCAAAAGACAGATCGAGAGTGGTGGCCCGGTTACGGTTACCCATATGGATATGGTGCGGTATTTCATGACGATCCCGGAAGCAGTGCAATTGGTTATCCAGGCGAGCGTACTGGCACAAGGTGGCGAGGTGTTCGTGCTTGATATGGGTAAGCCGGTTCGGATATACGATCTAGCAAGAGATTTAATACGTCTGTCGGGCTTAGAACCCGATAAAGATATCCCTATCGTGGTCACGGGCATTCGTCCCGGAGAGAAATTATTTGAGGAACTCCTGACAGAAGAGGAGGGATTGATGGTCACCAATAACTATCGCATCATGATCAGCCGGCCTCAAAGTGTTTCCAGATCCGAATTGAATTTGGTCCTTGGTGTGCTGGAGAATTTGTGCAAACGGTACGAATTTGTGCCAAGCAGTTATCAGATTAAGAAATTATTAAAGCAGCTTATTCCGAGCTATTCGGGCTTTCAGGAAGAACCACAGGTGGCTACTCATGAGCTTGAACGGATCAAATCCGAAGTTCATGCGGGGATCTAAGTGATGAAGTCGTTTATGAGTAGATGGAACAAAAAATTGCGTTTGCGTGGCAAGAGTGACAAGGAATTCACAAGAAAGCAAATAGTCATGCGGCGAATTGGAAGATTCGCCCTGATTGGTTTTCTGATTGTGATTGTAATTGGTGGCATTTGGATCAGAGGGGTATTAAATGCTGAGCAGCGATTTCAAAAGGCTGCCCTTAATCCATTAACGATACCTAACTCTAAAATTTCTGCAGTACCTGTGGGGAAGACGCAGTCGGATGGGACTACGAAAAGTCTAGCAAATTCGGATGGCGTGGTACTACCATCGACTGAACCAGCAGCATCGCCAGAAGCAACCGATAAAAAAACTTCATCCTTTAATGTTGTATTAATTGGAACAGATACGTGGGGTGGGGAAATCTCGCGTGCAGACACGATCATGGTTGTGCATGTAATGCCGGAACAGCAGAAGGTGAACATCGTCTCTGTACCGCGCGATACAAGGGTGTATGTACAAAATGTTGGATACACCAAAATTAATCATGCTCATATTGTTGGTGAGTCCAAAGGTGGGAATGAGCAAGGAACGTTGACGCTCATTCAAGCGGTGAGCGACTTTATGAATATTCCCATTCATCATTACATCAAGACGAATTTCTCTGGAGTGCGTGATTTCATCGATTCAATCGGTGGGATCGACATGGTAATCGATCAGGATGTCACAATAACCCCAGAGATTACCATCAAAAAAGGCGAACAGCATTTGGATGGTGTGCATGCTCTCTACCTTGCTAGGGCGCGTTACTCTACTCCGAACGGTGACTTTAGTCGTCAAGAGGAGCAATTCAATATCGTTAGAGCTGTGGCGAATAAGCTGTTGAGCCCTGAGCATCTTCCGGATCTGGCGGGATTATTGCTCCATGAAAAGAAAGACATTATCGATACAAGCTTCAGTGACAGTGATTTGCTCAGCTTAGCTTGGTTATTCAAGGGAATAACTTCCGAGGACTTTAAGTACGAGCAGATTCCAGGCAACAACAGTTTTGGTTCTGATCCGCTAGTCAGAACTAAGGTGTACTACTGGAGTGCTGATTTAAAACAGGTGAACTCACTGAAGGAACGTCTTTTTACGGATTAAGAGAAAGGCGGGAGGAGTACTAACATGTATCGCCATATGAAACGAGGCTTCGATCTTGTGGGAGCGATCGTTATGTTGTGTATATTTAGTCCAGTCATGGCTGTGGTGGCGTTGTTGATTCGAATGAAGCTTGGAAGCCCAATCTTGTTCAAGCAGCAACGACCAGGGCGGGGAGAGAAACCCTTCTTTATCTACAAATTTCGGACCATGGCTGAACTGTATGACACGCAGGGTCAGCCGTTACCAGATGAGCGACGATATATCAAATTTGGCGGAATCATCCGGAAGCTAAGTCTGGATGAACTACCACAATTGGTGAATGTTTTGAAGGGAGAAATGAGTCTGATTGGTCCAAGACCCTTACTCATGCGTTATAGCCCATACTATTCCGAACAGGAGAGGTTGCGTTTCTCAGTAAGACCAGGAATTACGGGATTAGCACAGGTTTCAGGACGCAATACTTCGTCGTGGAAAGACCGGCTTTCGTATGATGTCACCTATGTCGAGAGTTTAAGTTTCAGACTTGATGCGCTGATATTATGCAAGACCGTCTTGAAGGTGATTCGCCAAGATGATGTTGTAGCCAATCCAGGTCGGCATAGCCTGCCTCTGGATGAGTATAGGCTGAATAAAAAGGAGGGCCAGGCATGAGTGTGCAGTTTAGACCGCTGCATGAAGACGATATACATCATGCATGCCGGCTCTTGAAGAGCAATTTACCGGAGCATGTGTACAATCAAACGATATTTGCTTGTACGGGTTATCCAGCATATCTACAAGCGGCTTGTAAGTGTGGAGGTCATTCGGCCACATTGTTGATTGGAGCCTATCTTGGAGAAGTGCTCATTGGATTCGCAGAATGGCGAAGAATGGAACAAATATTGGTTCTGAATAATTTAAACGTGGATGCGGCGTTTCGCAAGGACGGTATTGGCGGAATGCTCATGGCGTATGGAGAGAAATTAGCCAAGAGGGACGATATTAAGAAGTTGGTACTGGATGTGTTCTCATGGAATGAACAGGCTCATGCGTGGTACCTTCGCCTTGGCTTTGTAGAAGAAGGACGTACTTATTGGTATGTGAGGGATCTGGATCGTTCATTAACGGCTAGCGCAGATGTTATTGCTGCTGGAGCGGATATAGATGATGAAGAAGTGAATTACATTATTGATGATTACCCAATGGCAGAGGCACATCATCTAAAATACGGATTTTCTTCATTTAGGATTAGAACGAAGCAGAAGACTTCAGTTGTGGGTCGGCTCGGCGAGCAGTATTTTCGCATCCAACTGCAAAGTGGAGAGTGGGACGGTGGGTATCCACTAACCGATGTGTTACTCGACCTTGACCGGGAGAGAAAGCTGTTATTGCTTTCATCCGATGCATTCTTACGAGAGAGAGACCAAGCGCTAAGCTTAAGCACTGAAAGTATACGTATGATCAAGATATTGGATTAGCAGCGAATGCTCCCGAAGTAAGTTTTGTCGAAGTACCTCAAGGAAGCGTCGTTAACATAACTTTTAGGTGGTGACGTATGAGTGATTTCATTGTGCTTAATAGCGCGCATTCTGAAGAATGGGATGCTTATTTGAATCAGATGGATTGTAAGGATATCTATTTTTCTGCAGATTTTTTTCGGCTGTTTGAGGATGATGATCATCAACAGGCAGAACTGTTTGTTTTTAAGCAGGGTGAGAAGCTCATCATTTATCCTTACTTACTTCGCTCCATTAGCCATCTTCCAGCAGTCATCCAGCTGGGACTTGAAGGAGAATGGTATGACATCAGCACACCTTATGGATACGGGGGGCCGATATCTAATGTGCCAATAGGAGCGGAACGAACAGAGTTGTACCGAAAATTCAGTGAAACGTTCACAGATTACTGCAGAGAGAAAAAGATCATGACCGAGTTTGTAAGATTCCATCCTTTTATAGGCAATGCCACTGAATACCAAAAAGGGCTTACTACGGAGCTCAATCGGAATACAGCTTACATGGATTTGACAGTTGGCTCAGAGTCAGTGCTAATTCAGAACTATGGCAGCAATCATAAAAGAAATATCCGTAAATTAAAGTCAGCTCCATTCACCATTCGAAAGTCGGATCTTAAGGATCGGATCGAGCCTTTCATCGAGTTATATTACGGGACGTTAAATGATTTACAAGCAGATCCCTTTTATTATTTCCCTCGAAAATTTATAGAAGATACAAGCCTTTTGCCAGACGGACGGGTAGTGCTGTTTGAGGCGATGGATGGGGAGAGGAGTGTAGGGGCAAGTATTATACTTCTTGATCGACCATGGATGCATTATCACTTATGCGGTTGGGACCGAGCTTATCTGCAGTGGTCACCTACCAAATTTCTCATCCACGCAGCAGCCGTATGGGGGATGGAGAATGGATATGAAAAATTCCATCTCGGTGGGGGATATAAGGGGAATGACGAGTTGTTTCAGTTCAAGCTAAGATTCGCTACTCAACTAGAACCACTAGACTATTACTTAGGTAAGCGAATATTTTTCCCCGAGGTGTATGAACGAATGATTGTACTCTGTGACACTGGAGTTGCGGGGAATTACTTTCCGCTCTACCGGCATCCATCTCTTTTGAATCAAAATATCATGGACCACGCTCTGAAGTAAGTCAATAAGATATGTATTCCATTTGGATTAA
>Ga0153923_100165_pt1 | contig 29605 bp, 29 predicted proteins | sample TSNJ007MetaG_FD_104682 | JGI IMG/M metagenome (GOLD analysis project Ga0153923, IMG submission 104682) | Attine ant fungus gardens microbial communities from New Jersey, USA - TSNJ007 MetaG | ecosystem: Host-associated > Fungi > Mycelium > Unclassified | place: USA: New Jersey, Brendon T. Byrne...
AATCCGCGTTATCAGGGCGGGGGCAGCTCACATGTAAATCCGACGAAGCTGGATGATGCTTTTGAAGAGATGAAGGCCCTTGCAGGATCTGCCGAGTTATTGTATGCGCAAGGATATGAACTGAATCATGATGGGATGAATGAAGCTTTGCTACAAGAGGCACGGGATACAGCGGCAAAAGGTGATGTAGCCGTATTGTTCCTTGGACTTCCGGATAACTATGAATCAGAAGGCTATGATCGCAGTCATTTATCGCTTCCAGAGAGCCATAAAGCGCTGATCGATGCAGTGGCTGAGGTGCAAAGCAATATCGTTGTCGTACTCAGCAATGGTTCACCCATAGAAATGCCTTGGCTCCATAAAACGAAGGGTATTCTTGAAGGTTATCTAGGTGGGCAGGCTTTTGGCGGTGCAGTGGCAGATTTACTGTTTGGAGAGGTTAGTCCAAGTGGCAAGCTGGCAGAGACCTTCCCGATGAAGCTGAGCGATAATCCATCCTTTCTTAATTTCCCAGGTGAAGGGGATACAGTAGAGTATAAAGAAGGTTTGTTTGTTGGCTATCGTTATTATGATAAAAAAGAGCTTGAACCGCTGTTTCCTTTCGGCTTCGGACTAAGCTACACAGCGTTTCAATACAGCAATTTGAGAATCTCCAAGAGCAGCATAAAAGATACCGAGAACGTACAAGTTACGGCCACCGTCAAAAACACGGGTACTCACGCAGGAAAAGAAATCGTTCAGCTCTATGTTAGCGATGTGAAGAGCAGCGTGATTCGTCCACTTAAGGAGCTTAAGGGCTTCCAGAAGATAGAGCTTCAGCCTAGGGAAGAGCAAGAGGTTTCTTTTGAACTGGATAAACGCTCCTTTGCTTATTACAACGTTAACATTGGTGATTGGCATGTGGAAAGTGGAGTCTTTGAGATTGCTATCGGTTCATCTTCGCGGGATATTCGTCTGACTGCTTCTATTGAAGTGGAATCGACTGCTCCGCTTGCATTAAGTTATCATCGCAACAGTACCTTTGGTGATTTGCTGGACAATCCACGCACGGCAGATAAAGTGAAGAAGTTCAGCAGTATTTTTGGCATGGAAGGTGCGATGGATGATAATCCGGAAATGTTCATGGCGATGATGAAATATATGCCGCTACGGGCGCTGGTTGGGTTCGGTCAAGGGAAATACACAGAAGAAGATTTAGCCAAGGATCTGCAAGAATTTAATGCTTTGGCTGTAGAGTAGGAGATCAGAAAAGGCCAAGTCTGATCTTTAATAAAAATCTAATATAAGTAAGCCAGTAGTTCATATTAGTCATTTATAATATGCACCACTGGCTTTTTTTTATATTTCGTGTTCGGCTACCGTGATCCGTAAACTTGATGATTGTGGCATGATTTCATAGGTGTGCTTCAACGCTTTCTTGAAGGAAATCCGTATTCTTTAGCGCGCCACGCTACGAGTAGCGCAAGAATCAATAGAATAAACAGTACCCACGGGAAGGAGCGGACACCAACTGTTTCAATAAGAATCCCACCCATCACGCCGCCACCGCCGATAGCTAGGTTCCATGCCGTCACTAACATCGACTGGGCCACATCTGCACTTTCGCCAGCTGCTTCAGCAACTGCTGTTTGTAGCAAAGTAGCCGCTCCTCCGAACGTCAACCCCCATACAGCAACCACTAGATAGATCACTATGGGTTGGCTGCTGCTAATGCCCAGTGCAATGGATGACAAGGCGAAAGCAAAGAGGCTGTTAAGAACCAATGGACGTAGTTTACGGTCGATCAAAATACCGATGACCCAGATGCCAATAAGCGCAGTAATGCCGAAAATAAGCAGTACCAAGTCAACGCGCTGGGTAAGCCCAGCCTGAGTAAGATAGGGTGCAATGTAGGTATACAGGATGTTATGTGCTAGCACCCATGTCAGAACGACAAACAGTACCGGCCGTACCCCTGGAATAACAAAAACCTTGTAGAGAGGGAGCCGCTTATCAGGAGCCTCCCCTGGATAGTCCGGTAGCTTCCAAAGTACCCAGCCGACCAGCATCAGAGCCAGCAGCGACATGATCCCGAAGATGGAGCGCCAGCCCACAAGAGTGCCAAGAAGTGTTCCAGCAGGGACTCCGAGTGCCAGAGCTAGAGGCGTGCCAACCATCGCTACCGCCATTGCTCGTCCCTTGAGTGACTCCGGAACCATGCGCCGGGCATAACCTGCTATCATGCCCCATAAGACTCCAGCGGATACGCCTGCGAAGAACCGAGCTGCCAGCGTAAGTATATAATTGGAAGAAAAAGTGGTGACGGTGTTGAATACGAGAAAACCAAGGATGCACATTAGTAGCAGTGGTCGCCGCCGCCATCCACGCGTCATGGTGGTTAAGGGAATCGCGGCCAACAGTGAACCAAGGGCGTACAAAGTGACAAGTTGACCCGCAAGGGCCTCGGAGACACCAAGCCCATCACCTATTTGGAGCAACAAGCCGGCCGGAATCGTTTCGGTAAGAATACAGATAAACCCCGTCATAGCAAGGGCGAGTAATCCTGCCCATGGTAAATGTTCAGAAGAGGGAGTACTGGAGGCACTTTGTGTGGCAGAAGTTGTGTTTTGGGTCATTGGAGAAGCACCTCTCTTTTAAATTGTAAAAAACTCAATGATACACACTCGAATAGGATTTACTAGACAGAGAGCCTAGACCGGTTCATTCCGGACCAAGGCTCTTTGTGTTCGTTCTTTATTTATTACGTCTATCATAAATGGCATCACAAAGGTCAACGGTAAACTGACCCGACATACCTTCTAGTGCAGTATTAGTAAATGCCACGACACTGAGCCGTTGCTCGGGGTCGACGAACCACGAATGACCATAGGTGCCACCCATACGCCATGTACCCGGGGATTCCGAAGTGTCTGCGGCGACAGGATCCTTCAGTACCGTAATGCCTAGGCCAAAGCCTCGTCCTGGCCAGAAGGCCATTGGCAGATCACCGATCTGGTTGGTCGTCATATCGTGAACCAGAGACTCTGGTAGCAGCGGTGCTCCGCCCTTACGTAATGTTTCCAGCAGCTGCAAAAAATCCCCAGCACTGCCGACCATGCCAGCTCCTCCAGAATGATAGGCAGTATCGTCAAGTGCTCGACCAGGGGCAAGCAGGAATCCAGCCGTTCCCTCCATAAAGGCAATACTGTCGGGATCATGTAAAGGCCGTGGCTCTGGAGTATCATTGGCATAGGAAGTAGCCAGTCGTTCTCGATTGACTGCAATAAAACCCGTGTCGCTCATGCCAAGCGGTTTTGTCACGAGTGAATGTACGGCCTCATTGAGCGGTGTTTCTGTGACCTTTGCAATTACTGCTCCTAGCACATCTGTCGCGATGGAGTATTTCCACTCGGTACCTGGCGTATAGAGGAGGGGGACAGAGGCAAGACGACGCAGGTTCTCTTCCAATGTGATGCCGGACTGATCCATACCATCTGATACCCCTGCTGACTGATAGGAACCATTCTCTTCTTGGAAAAATCGGTAAGAAAGACCTGCTGTGTGCGTCATCAAATGACGAATCGTCAATGTCGCGAACTCGCCATTCTGCAAACGTGGCCGAAACTCTGGGAGCCAACGATCAACGCGGTCATCCAGCTGTAGTCGACCTTGCGCAACTAATACTAGGGCTGCCGTTGAAACGATAGGTTTGCTAACTGAGGCGAGCCGGAATAAGGCGTCTTCTTGCATAAGTCTGCTCATCTCGCGGTCGGCAAGACCGGCAGCGCGGCTATAAACCAGTTCCCCATCTATCGCCACTTTAATGACAGCACCGACCAGGCGCTTGTCAGCAAGGGTTCGATCAATTACTTCATCGATGCGACCTGATAACCATTCTGTATTTATTTTGTTTGAATCCAATATACTCAACATTCTTCATCCCTTCGGAATAGTTAAAGCCAGGAACACTTTACTATTGTAGGGTTATTATATATAACAAGTTATCTTGATTACATAAGGCAACTAAGTTAAATTAGCCTTATAACGGTTAATTACAAGCTAGTTTATAGGGGGAACCTTAAATTTAAAGGATGTGATTTTGATGGACCATATTGATAAGCAAATTCTTTTTCATCTTCAAAATCAAGCGAGAATTTCTATGACAGAGCTGGGAAAATGTGTCGGTTTATCGCAACCTGCAGTTACGGAAAGAGTTAGGCGTATGGAGGAGAAAGGCATCATCAGCGAGTATCGCACCATCATTTCCCCTGAAAAGATTGGAAAACATGCTGCTGCCTACATGTTATTTCATTCTAGGGATTGTAACGCATTTCTTGATTTCTGCCGCTCCAGTCCTGATGTCGTCGAATGTTACCGTATAAGTGGGGAACACAACTACTTATTGAAAGTAGTAACCGACTCTACACGAGCCCTCGAGGATTTCGGAAATCAATGTGACAAATACGGTACCTATACGATTCTAATCGTGATGTCATCGCCAATCGATCATAAATTTCTTATACCTTCGCTTGAAGAAGCAAGCATCAACTTGCTGAGTTAGAATTGAACATTACTTCTGCCAGCCCTTCAACGCAAAAAGACTCTTCTATATAAATAGAGGAGTCTTTTTGATTGGAATATTTTTCAGGATAAATGGTTCCACAAATCGTTGTCGGTCCCCTTTACATTCAAATTAATTAGCTAAGACATTGCCAGCATCGCCTAGTTTCCAACGGGAGGTCATTATCAGCTTCTCACCCTCCAGTTCGGCAGTCAGCGTGCCACCCATTTTATTCATCAGACTTTTGGCAATGGAGAGACCCAGCCCGGAGGCTTGAGAAGATCGGGTACGGTCTGCGGTATAGAATCGGTCAAATAAGAGGTTAACATCGCTTCCGGCTAGTTCCTTCGCATCGTTTACTATCGTTAAGTCAGCTGTTACCTGCCGTCGTTCGAAACGGATTTCCACATACCCGGTCGCGTGTTTGACCGTATTGACAAGTAAATTCTCGACAACCCTCCGCACAGCGGACTCATCGGCGTATACGGATACATTTTCCTCAGGTAGCCGTATATCCGGTGTAATATTGCGTTCGTTGAAAGAATCGTAAAATCCGACCAGAATTTCCGAGAGTAGGGCCGTCATCCCAAGCTTTTCGGTATGTAGAGGATAATCTAGCGATTCGATCAAGGAAAGCTCAAAAAAATCATTCAGTAGCGCCTGCAGCCGTTTCGTCCGATTTTTAACGATGGCAACATATTCAAGCTTTTCATCAGGGGTAATAGACTCATCCTCCAACAGTTGAATATAACCGAAGATGGAGGTGAGGGGTGTACGGATATCATGTGAAATATTCGCTACAGCCTGACGGAATTCTTGTTCGACACGTTTTCGCTGGGCTTCCGCTTCGACGATTAAATCAGATTGAAGATTGATTTGTCCCGCAAGCGCCTCAAGCTTCTGGTCGAATAGAGCCACATCAATTTTTTTGCCGGTTGCTCGCTCGTTGTAGGTATGCAATTGCCCTGTTATCCGCCCTAGCTCTCGCCTTAACATCAACAAACGGAAAAGCAGGAGAGCTCCTGCCGCAAACAATATGATTGTCAGAATAAGCAACACTCTCCTGCACCTCCTATTTATTATTTGATTTCTTTTCTGTGGAATACGAGAATACCGAGTACCCCGGAAACGGCTATTGTCAACAACGGTACAAGTAAAAGCGCTGGCCAATCTCCACTGTCGATACTGGGCTTACCGATATCGCTCACCAGTTTGAAGATGGAATAATCGTACAAATTACTAAAGAAAGAGATCTTCGAACCTATACCAGCCAAAACCGTATCGATCATAAGGAAGAAAATCATTGAGAAGCCGATAGTTTTGCCGCTGTCGGTTAGGATTACGGTGAACAGCGCCCCGATGGCTGCGTAACCAGCTGTGTACAACAACGTTAGCCCGAGGGCTCGCGGTATAAAAAGTGTAGTGCTTCCTTCCGGCAGATGACCGAAGCCCGAAAGCAGCGTGACTTCGACTGTGCTGACAATAGGAAAGACGAGCGAAATCACCATGGCTCCAACTGCGAATACGATTAGTTTTGCTGCGAACAGCCGGCCTCTGGTGTTGCCCGAAGATGCAATCGTCTTCATGACCCCTGTGGAATATTCGTTAGAGATAAAGAATCCAGCCAGAATGGCTACGCCGAATTTAATAATGTAGGCATTGCTTGAAATAAAGGTAGTCAGAAATTCAGCGCCGGTGATCTGAGGTTCCCCATTGGACCGATGATCAAAATAATATAGCAATGGGTAAGCAAGCGAGAGAACGGAAAGTGCCAATAGAAAAGTCCAAAATGATCTATTCTTACGGAGCTTGAAAAACTCCACTCTGATCAGATTATACATTTGGATTCCCCCCAATCCGCTTCGTAAAATAACTTTCCAAGTCTTCACCCATAGGCATAAACTTCTCGATCTCGAGGCCTGCAGAGAATAACGCTGTTGATACTTTGCCTGGCTGCTCAATACGGCTATACAACTTGATGGTTCCATCCTGCATCACTTCGAAATCGGCCGTACCCAGCTCGTTCTGAATGACGGCTGTTGCCTTGCCCGGATCATCCACTTTGATAAACAAATACTGCTGACATTTCTCGTTTAATTCCTCCGCAGTGAGTTGTTCAAGCAACTGACCGCGATGAATAATGCCATAATGACTTGCCATTAAATGCAGCTCACTTAGAATATGACTTGAGATCATTATCGTAATGCCAAGCTCACGGTTTAGTCGCTTGAGCAGTTCGCGCATTTCGACGACACCCATCGGATCTAACCCATTGGTCGGCTCGTCCAGAATCAGAAATTCTGGATCTCCCAGCAAGGCGATGGCAAGACCTAACCGCTGCTTCATTCCAAGTGAGAAATTCTTGGCTTTCTTCTTGCCGGCGCCCTGCAGTCCAACTTGCTCTAGCATTCTAGGAGCGCAATCTTTGCCGGGAATACCACGTAGAATCCGGTTTGCTTCTAAATTTTCGCTCGCAGTCATATGGGGGAACAAAGCGGGACTCTCGATAATCGAGCCGATTCGCTTACGAGCCTGGATCAAGGCCTGCTCTTCACTGGCTCCGAACAGCTCGATCGTCCCCTGAGTCGGAAAAGCAAGTCCGGTCACAATCCGGATTAATGTTGATTTTCCAGCTCCGTTTTGCCCAATAAAACCATAAATAGAGCCTTTACGGATTGACAAATTGACTTTGTCCAGCGCTGTATGGCCCTTGAACTTTTTGGATAGCTGATTTGTTTTTAATACATACTCGTACATCTCGTCTTGGCCTCCTTTTCGTGATAGACCAAGTATAGAATTGAAAACATAAGAAGAGCTAAAGCCAAATCTTAAGAATGTCTTAAGGCTTGAGCCGATAACCTATGCCCCATACTGTCTCGATAAATTCGCTTCCTGGTGCGGCCTTGGTTAGCTTGCTGCGCAAATTGCTCATATGGACATTGACCGTATTGTCATCCCCGTAATATGGCTCGTGCCAGACCCTTTCGTACAAATTCGCTTTCGTGAACACCTTCTTAGGGGCCGACAAAAGCAACGAGAGAATCTCAAACTCTAGAGCTGTGAGCGTCAGTTCCGCTCCATTTGCCGTAACCGACATCGCCTCTCGATGAAGTACAAGACCCTGATGCTGGAGCACGTTAGGCATAGCCGATTGCGCAATCCGCGAATACAAACGTAGATGAGAATCGATCCGTGCAGAGACTTCCTCAACGTCGAAGGGTTTCGTAATGAAATCATCCGCCCCCGCCCGCAGGGCAGATACCTTGGTCTGGGGCTCACCCTTGGCTGAAATGATAATTACGGACATATCGTCCCGCCCGGCAATCTTCTCAAGTAGTTCCTCTCCCGACATGCCAGGCAGCATCAGATCCAGTAGCAGCATGCTCCATTGACGTTGCTCCAGATAGAGAAGTGCCTCCGTTCCCGAGTAAGCAGGTTGGGGGATGTAGCCACTTTTCTTAATAATGTTGCACAGCAATCGGTTGATGTCGCTGTCGTCCTCAGCAACGAGAATATGTATCGGGTTATTCATTTAATCTCCTTATTCCACCTAAAATAGGTCATTATTCGGATGAATGCCTATTAAATAGGATAGCAGGTTTTAGATTCTGTATCCAGATCCAGCCAATTTCTGCATTTTGGTTATTCAAATCTATATCACCGATTCTGGTGAGTTCATTTTTATATAACAAAGAGACTCTTCTATATAAATAGAGGAGTCTCTTTGCGGTGTTAAGGTATTTAGATAAATAGATTATGACTAGATTGATCAGCTTGACCGAGGTAATATCCTACACCGCCGATTCCAACACCGTCGATCAGTTCTTCACGGGTAATGCCCATAAGATCCATGGACATTTGGCAGGCAACGATCTCGACGCCTTGGTCGACAGCCATTTGAATCAATTCTTCTAAAGAAGAGACATTATTGTTCTTCATTACAGAGCGGATCATTTTGGAGCCCATGCCCATCATGTTCATATTCGAAAGTGTTAGCTTCCGACTGCCGCGCGGCATCATCGCTCCGAACATTTTACCGATAATATTCTTGTTCACAGGCACTTTCTCATCCTTGCGGATAATATTGAGACCCCAGAAGGTAAAGAACATCGTCACTTTTTTGCCGCTGGAGGCAGCTCCGTTGGCAATGATGAAGGAAGCGATCGCTTTATCCAGATCACCGCTGAATACCACCATCGTACTTGCATTACTAGTTTGGACGGGCTGTGCTCCTGCTGGTACGGAATCCGCGGTAATGCCTTTGCGCAGATAAGCTTCAATCATGCCAGTAGGCAGCTTCGTTAATTGCAAAAGCGTGTGCTTCGACATGCGAGCCCATGCCTTAATATCTTCATAGAATCCCGGATCGGAAGCCGTTACCTTCAAGACTTGGCCGTCCAAGAGCGGGTCCATGCTCATCTTGACTTGGATCAGCGGCCCAGGGCAGCATAGTCCGCAAGCATCAAGCACGGAATCAGGTGTTAGATCCGACTCTTGTTTGGCAGGGGCGGATACAGATGCGCTGGAGTTAGCTGCGTAAGCTGTAGCGTTGGTATTGGCTGCAGCTGAAGCAATGTAAGTTCCCGCCGGTGCTCCCGTTGCTGCGATTTCTTTACGGGCTGCTGCTGAAATACCTGCGTTTGGCGTCAGACTATCTTTTTTTTTAGGTGAATATTTACTCAGTTGATATGTCTTATAGCCTCCGGTCAGGTTCTTCACACGGAAACCTTTTTGCTGCAATATCCGGGAAGCTGTGTAGCCTCTGAGTCCAACTTGGCAATACACCCAAATTTCTTTACCAGGGTCAAGCTCACTTAGACGACCACGCAAATCATCCACAGGGATGTTAATGGAGCCTTCAATATGACCGTTGGCATGCTCGATTTCCGAACGTACGTCAACTAAAATGGTATTGTTGTTGTCACGACCTTCTAAATCCTTAGGAACGAATACTGTAGTCATGCCTTTCAAAATATTTTCAGCAGCAAAGCCAGCCATATTCACTGGATCTTTAGCGGAAGAATAAGGAGGGGCATAAGATAGCTCCAACTCCGTCAAATCAGTGACCGTACCTCTAAAACGAATAACTGTAGCGATATCGTCGATACGTTTATCTACTCCACTGTAACCCACAGCTTGTGCGCCGAGTACTGTACCTTTTGGATCAAAAATCAGCTTCATAGATATTGGAGTTGCCCCCGGATAATAAGTTGCATGAGAGCTTGGATGTACGTAAATCACGTGATATGGTAAGCCCAAACGTTGTAATGTTTTTTCGTTATTGCCGGTAGAAGCACCAGTCACACCAAATACTTTAATGATAGAAGTCCCTTGGGAACCTTTGTAGGTAGTGCCTAGACCACTGACGTTGTCGGCAGCAATCCGTCCTTGCTTATTGGCAGGACCAGCTAGTGGAATAGCAGTTTTAGTTCCGTTCACGAAATCAACCACCTCGACCGCGTCACCTACTGCATAGACCTGATCCAAATTTGTTTCCATGCGCTCGTTGACCAAGATATGGCCGCGTGGACCGAATTCTAAACCACTATCCTTCAGGAAAGAGGTATCCGGCGAAACGCCGATGGCCAACAGAACCATATCACTTTGAAGCACAGTGCCACTTGCCAACTGAACCTCTATTTGTTCACCCACTTCTGCAAACCCCTGGACCATATCGGAAAAAATAAGATTAACGCCATGCTCGTCGAGCTCTTTTGCCAAAATAGAAGACATTTCAGTATCGAACGGAGCTAAGATTTGTGGACCCGCCTCGATCAAGCTTACTTCCAGACCTGCTTCTCTGAGGTTCTCCGCCATCTCAACACCGATAAACCCACCACCGATCACAACGGCGGAACGAGTGCCTTCGGCTGCGACTTTGGTTTTGATTTTGTCGGTGTCGGGAATGTTGCGCAGCATGTGAATTTTGGAACTCTCGATACCAGGTAGATTCGGACGAATCGGTTTAGCGCCGGGTGATAAAATAAGCGCATCATAGCTCTCTTCATAGGAGCCTTTTTCTATACTTTCTACTCTTACTTTCTTGTTCACAGGGTCGATAGACACCACTTCACTTTGAATCCGAACATCGATGTTAAAACGTTTATGCATCGCCTCTGGTGTCTGAACCAGCAGCTTGGAGCGATCCTGAATGGAACCTCCGATATAATAAGGCAGTCCGCAATTGGCAAAAGAAATGTACGGATCACGTTCAAACATGATGATATGAGCCTCTTCATCTAATCTCCGAAGCCTGGCGGCCGCTGATGCGCCTCCTGCAACTCCTCCGACAATCAGTACTTTTTTACTCATGATGTTTTATTCCTCCCCTAAAAATAGCTGAATTAGATGTTTGATTTTCTCGTCTTTAACAGAATAGTTAATTTCCAGCCCATTACGTTCGGTTTCGACAATGCCTAGAGCTCTAAGTTTCTGCAAATGCTGGGATACCGTAGATTGTGGAAGGTCGAGACAGTCCTGCATGAAGCTAACGTTGCAGCTGCCTTTTTCAAGCAGACCTTTAATGATGCACAAGCGAACGGGATGAGCGATAGCCTTTAAGGTTTCGGCGGTTTGATTATAGGCTTTGAAATTTTTGTCCATGGTTATGAACTCCTCGCTTTACAATATCCTTATATCGTAATATTATGATATAGTGATATTAAAATCAAGTTATTTTTTTAAAAAAGAGAAGGAGAGATGCTCGATGTCTTTTAAAATTTCAAAGGAAATTACCCCTCAGCAAGTGGCGGAACGTCTGAAGAATGGAGAGGCTCCTACGCTGCTAGATGTACGCGAACCCGCCGAATGGGTGGAGGGACATGTGATCGGTGCGAAGCATATTCCGCTTGGGCAGCTGTTAATGCGTATAGATGAACTAGATCCTAATGGAGAGACGATTGTAATGTGCCTAAGTGGTGGTCGTAGTGGACTGGCGTGTGAGCTGCTGAGCGAAAAAGGATATAACGTTGTGAATATGATGGGCGGATTAAGCGCTTGGACGGATGATTTTTTGGTACGGGGGTAACAGCATGAACATGATGTTTGGGATCCTACTGAGTATAGTAATTGCTTTTAGTATAGTAAGGTTCTTACGTTCCGCTTGGCCAGTCCGTTCACTCTCCTATGTAGAAGCCCGTGACGTTCGCGAATTAGCAGATCAATCACTGGACATGAAAATGCTCGATGTTAGAGATGCCGTAGATTATGAGAAGGATAGTATCCGTGGCTCGATAAATATATCGATCGGGCGGTTAGCCTATGTCTGGCAACATTGTCTATCTACTGACGATTCGGTTCTAATCCTTGCTGATAGTTACTATAAAAGAAACAAAGCTGCGAGAATTCTGTATAAACAGGGCTTTCGAAAGTTATATGCGGTAAATGGTGATTTTTTAGGAAGTAAAAGAACACTCTCCGACATTTCGGTGAAAGGTTGTTGTGAAGGATAATGGATTTAAGCTCATTAATGTCCCGTCTCGGATTTGGTAAAAGCGCAAGTGTAAGTGTAAGAACGTTGAAGGTGTCAGAGTTTCGGAGCGAAATGGAGCAATCCAAAAATAGGCTGCTGATCGATGTCCGCGAACCGGATGAATACAAGAGTGGATTTATTCCGGGGGCGAAAAACATCCCGCTGTCTCAGTTGGAAAAGCGGCTCGGTGAAATCCCTAAGGATCGGGATGTGTTGCTCTACTGCCGCAGCGGTATGCGAAGCAAAAGTGCAGCGCGGATTCTGAGTAAGCAGGGGTATACTCGGCTTGCACATCTGCAGGGCGGGGTAAGTAGCTGGGATGGGAAGTTGAGTCGACGGTAACTGAACTAATTCCTCTGAACAAACTCTAATAGAGCTAACTCCAAATGAGCTTACTAAAGCTGGCTTTGCTTTAACGCAACGTACTTAAACCAACTAGCTTTTTTGATCGATAAGTTAAATTTTGCTGGATCTACCATTGAATGTAGAGTGTTTATTGACAGTATCAGAAAGCGAATACTATACTTTTGAGTAATAGGACGAAGCACGTCCCGTACCCATATTGGGTGCGGGATTTTTTTATGCCAAGAAGGAGGGTGACGTATGGGATTTACGGAGGAGCATCGTAAGTGGGTAGAGGATCATATTAGTAGAAGAACGGGAGAACGGCGGGGGAGATTGGAGCGTGGACATGGCCATGGTGAGCGGATGTTTTTGGAGAAGGTATGGTGGCCTATGATGGGGCATTTCAATAATCTTCATCCTGAATATGAAGTGTTGGATTGGCGTAGTAAGCCCTACTTTGTTGATTTTGTGTGGAAGCCTGGCCAGGTTAAGTTTGCGTTTGAAGTTAAAGGCTACGGCCCACATGTGCAAAATACAGACCGAACACGCTACAGGCAGGAGCTGAATCGAGAGACCTATCTGCAAATCGCGGGTTATCGGGTCGTGGCGATTCCTTATGATGATCTGGATGCGAATCCTGAACTTACGATTACTTTGTTAAGACCATTGCTGATGCCTTACCTCGCTGTGAAGATGGAGGAGCAGGGGGAGTTTAGCCGACTGGAGCTTGATATTTTGCGGATTGCGGTTCGCACGAATGAGTGCATTCGTCCGGTTGATTTGGTGAGGGAGCTTGGGATTGATCTTAGGACGGCTAGGAAGTATATGAAGTCTCTCTCTGAAAAAGGAAGGTTCAATCCGGTAGTTTCCCAGGCAAGCGGTAGAGTTTGTCGTTATGAATATGTTCATTCTTTTAGTGATTTTCATATGTGGTGAATGAACGGTATAAATCCCGTATAATGGTGTCGTGAGACGGAAAATGGGCAAAAGAACGGTATAAATCCCGTAGAATGGTGCCGTGGGGCGGAAAACGAGCAAAAGAACGGTATAAATCCCGTAGAATGGTGCCGTGAGACGGAAATTGAGCAAAATTGGGGTAAAAATACCCCAGATCATCCCTCTCCAATCCACCTCGCACCGTTATCATCCGCATCACTTCACCAAGGGAGACGGGCGAGCGAAGCATACGATAAATCTCTAATTTTGACCTGATTTTCACTTAGATTGTTTAGGTGTTACTTATCAAGCTAATCTTCTATGATTAAGTTGATAGACCAGATTTGTGTTAGACACAGACAACTACCTCGAGAACATATGAAACCGCTATCAACTTGAATCGAAGGAGCGATTATGATGGAAACAGTGACATCTAAATATCCATTTCAACAGATTGATTTACCCTTAAATGACCGAGTGCAGGATTTGATCTCCAGATTAACGCTTGATGAAAAAGTAAGCCTGATCCCCCAGTATCAAGCGGCCATAGAGCGTTTGGGCGTTGGAGCCTATAAGCATGGTACAGAAGCGGCGCACGGAATCTCCTGGCTTGGAAAAGCGACCTCTTTCCCTCAGCCAAGCGGACTGGCTTGTACTTGGAACCCAGAGCTAATGAAGGAAATCGGCTCGGCTATTGGAGATGAAGCAAGAGCATTTTACAAAAAGAATCCAACGGTGAATGGCCTGACGTTATGGGCACCAACGGTGGATATGGAGCGTGACCCACGTTGGGGTAGAACGGAAGAAGCCTACGGTGAAGATCCAGAGTTAACTGGACAACTCAGCACATCACTTGTGCAAGGAATCCAAGGCGATCACCCGGTGTATTTGAAAGCGGTCGCAACGCTTAAACACTTCCTAGGGAACAACAACGAGATCGAACGCGGAAATTGTTCCGCCAGCATCGATCCGAGAAATATGCGTGAGTATTATCTGGAAGCATTCAAGCCTGCTTTTCAAGAAGGTGGCGCACAGTCTATGATGACCGCCTATAACTCGGTGAATGGCGTGCCTGTTATTCTTCATCCGGCAGTCATGGATGTTGTCAAAGGCGAATGGGACATGGACGGTTTTATTGTCAGTGATGCCGGTGATTTATTCGGTATTGTGAAGGATCATAAGTATTATAAGTCTTTTGCACAGTCGATGGCGGAATCTATCAAAAACGGTATTGACAGCGTAACAGAAGAAACTGAAGAGACGATCAAGGTTCTTCATGAAGCACTAGACCAAGGCCTACTATCAGAGGAAGATCTGGATCGTGCACTAACTAACACATTTAGAGTTCGTTTCCGTCTGGGAGAGTTTGACCCCGCTGAAGGTAATCCATACACAGCAATCGACGATTCCGTAATTCTTAGCAAAAAACATGCCGCACTTTCCTTGGAAGCTGCCAAACAATCCATTGTGCTGCTGAAGAATGATCAGGCAACATTGCCACTGAGCAAGACTGAATTAAACAAAGTGGCGATTATTGGTCCACTTGGCGATGAAGCTTTCAGAGACTGGTATTCCGGCACATTACCTTATGGAGTGACTCCACTGCAAGGTGTTAGTAAGAAACTGCCTGGTAAACAAGTTACTTTTGAGAGCGGCGCAGATCAAATCATTCTTACCTCAGCTGCAAACGGCCAAGCCATCGGAATCACGGGTGAGGACGGAAGGCTGGCTGTACAACATGACATAGCAGAGCACGGAGAATTGTTCCAACATACCGCTTGGGGCTGGACTAGCAATACTCTGAAGGCGACAAGTCGTGGACAGTATGTAACTTTAAGCGAAGCGGAGACACTTACAGCATCTGCTGATGAAATCTACGGCTGGTTTGTAAAAGAATCCTTGAACATCGTCCCGGAAGCTGAGGGTAAAGTCTCTTTGCGGACTTGGAATGACAAATTGATCTCTGTGAATGCTGAGGATGGCACGCTGCAGGTTGCTGATCAGGTCGCAAGTGCGGACGCTCGTCTTTTCAAAAAGAACATCGTTACAAACGGACTGGACGCTGCGGTAGAAGCTGCCAAAGCAGCTGAAGTAGCAGTGGTTTTTGTCGGTAATCATCCACTCCTTAACGGAAAAGAAGAAATCGACAGACCTGATATTGTACTTCCGGAGGAGCAGGAGCGCCTGGTCAAAGCAGTCTATGAAGCGAATCCAAATACAGTGGTAGTTATTGTCGGCAGTTATCCGATTTCTTCCACTTGGATTGACGAGAATATCCCGGCAGTATTGTATACATCCCACAGTGGACAAGAGCTTGGTAATGCGGTTGCAGAAGTGTTGTTCGGAGATTACAGTCCTTCTGGTAAGCTGAATATGACTTGGTTCCGTTCTGTGGAGCAGCTGCCTGAGCTGATGGATTATGATATTATCAAAGGTAAAAGAACCTATATGTACTTTGACGGTAAGCCATTGTATCCTTTTGGTCACGGCCTAAGTTATGCTGAAGTGAATTACAAGAATCTAAATTTGAGCACAAAGGAACTGCAGCAAGACGATACGCTTAACATTTCCGTTCAAGTGGATAATACTGGAGCAGCTGATGGGGACGAGGTTGTTCAGTTATATGTGCAAGCTTTGAATTCCCGGGTCAAACGTCCGATTAAGCAGCTGAAGGGTTTTGAAAAAGTGAGCACCGCCGCAGGTCAATCGAATACTATAGAGTTTGCATTACCAGTTACAGAGTTAGCATTCTGGGATGTTACACGCGAACAATATTGCGTCGAAAATGGAGAATACGCAATTTTGATCGGCTGTTCTTCTGCTGATATTAAATTATCTTCAGTAGTAACGGTGAAAGGGGACATCATTCCTTCCCGTAATTTATATAACAACACCAAAGCAGAGAACTATGATGACTACGAAGGCGTATATCTGGACGAATGCAAAGCAGGCGGGGCTTCGGTACATCCGGTAAAAGAGGGCGCTTGGATCGCTTTTAATGACGTATTGTTCGATCATGGAGCAGTAGCAATTGAAGCTCTGGTCTCCTCTGCAAAAGGTGGCAGCATTGAGATCAGAACCGGAAGCGCAGCTGGGAAACTGGTTGGAACCGTGAACATCCCTTCTGGTGGAGTTCTGCAACAGTGGAGCACATTGAAAGGCGAAGTAGCCGTGGAGACGGGTACTAGCGATGTTTATGTAGTTTTTAACGGTGAGGTGCTTCTCAGCCGGTTTCAATTTAATCAATAATAGAGATGACCTTTGATTATGGGATGGAGTGTGCTATATGGAGTGTTTGGGATGTCGGATTGCTAACGGAATTGAGCCTAACGTAAAAGTAGTATATGAGAATGAATTTATTACTTGTGTGCTAGATATCGCTCCGTTTAACGAAGGACATCTCCTGATCCTTCCCAAAAAGCATTATTGGGATCTCGAAGAAATCGATTCAGAGACTTCCTATGCGATAATGGACGGGGCGAAGAGGTTGTCAGTTGTTCTGAAGACTTTGTTCGAACCAGATGGTATAAGCATTTGCCAAAATGGCGGGAAGTTTAACGACCTGACCCATTACCATATGCACCTCATCCCAAGATACGAAGGCGATGGATTCGCTTGGAGTGAATCAATACACCCGCACGGTGCTGAGAATTTTTTAAGTCACACGCAAGCAAAGATTATTGGTTTTTTAAGAAAGTAACAATCATAAAAAGGGCATTCCTGAAGCAATATCAGGGATGCCCTTTTCCTTTTGTTATAGAGTAACGCTCTAATCACATCCGCCACCGCCACCAGCATCTCCGCCACCGAAATCTCCCCCGCTGCTGTGCCCGCTATCCCCGCCCCAGCTATGACCGCTGTCATGTCCAGAATGGTGATGGGAGTCGATCCCGTGATGGTGTTGGTGGTGTTGGTGATTAGAATGATTCGGGTTATTTGTATCCAGCAGATCTGGATGGCTAGCTGCCATAAAAGACATGCTGGCGGCGTCATCTCGTCTATTTCTCTCAAATCTGTTACTGTTCGAGCTTGAACCATTACTAACTATGGACTGTATGATTATAAATACAATAACTCCAATAAACAGTATCCCAAAGACCATTAGATCGCCCTCCTAGTTGTTCATTATAAGCTGTATTCTCTTAAATTGTACCATAATATTGAATAAATGGATTTAAGGAAATAAAATCAACGCTTATCTTTAACCTCTCTTCATAATTGCTATGAGTTTGTTCTTTTTTATTTAGAAAAGGTTGATTTTATCACCCCGATTTGCTACCATACGATGTAACTTAATAGTTATTGTTTTCTAGGGTTCCGCAGCTGGTGCACAGCTGGTCTGGTCCGAGGGAAAACGCACGAACAGCATCGTTCGTGTCTACACGGAGGGATAAAAGCCCGGGAGGTATCGTTATAAATGACGATGACCTTCCGGGCTTATTTGTTTGTTTCGTGGGCAATTATAAAGTTAGTGAATTGAAGGAGGGCTTGGAATGAAGAACAATTCAGAGTGGTTAAAGGTAGTTGGTGCAGCTGTTTTCGAGGTCATGTGGGTCATCGGCTTAAAACATGCCTCCACGATGTGGGAGTGGCTGATAACCGTGGTAGCTATAATAATAAGCTTCTATGTGATGATTTCAGCGAGTACCAAATTGCCGGTCGGCACGGTATATTCCGTGTTTGTTGGTCTAGGAACTGCAGGGACAGTAGTTGCGGACATGGTTTTATTCGGAGAACCGTTCAAGTTGATGAAGCTGGTTCTAGTGGTTATTTTGCTGGCAGGCGTTATAGGATTGAAAATGGTGACCAAAGAAGCCGAAGTAAAGGGGGAGTCTTAAATGGCATGGGTATTTCTGGTCGTTGCTGGTTTATTTGAAATGTTTGGAGTAGCTATGATTAATAGGTTGAATAAACACCGGAATTTCCTGTCGTTCGCGCTGCTCTTTCTTGGTTTTGGAGCAAGCTTTCTGTTTCTGTCTTTAGCTATGAAGAGTCTGCCGATGGGAACAGCTTATGCGGTATGGACGGGGATCGGCGCATCCGGCGGAGCGATTCTGGGGATGATACTTTATGGAGAGGCCAAAGACTGGCGCCGGATCGTTTGTATTATTATGATTCTGGGGGCCGCTGTGGGACTAAAGCTGATAGCTTAGTTTGGTATTCATTCTTTACTTTTTCTCTTCAAAAGAGAGATTAGTTATAAATTGGACACGATTCAGATGTTTAGAAAGGTTCTTATAGGTCGTATAAAGTAAGTATACAATACTTCAATAAGGGGATTTTTAATATGACTAAGGATTCAATCGAACATTTGGCTGAAATCGCAAGAATGAACCAATCTAACCGCATGCTGCTTCCAGATGGAACGTCACTTCCCAGAATTGGGCAGGGAACTTGGAATATGGGTGACGACAATTCCCGTAGGGAGGAAGAGATTGCTGCCCTGCGATTAGGCGTGGAGCTAGGCATGGATTTAATAGATACGGCTGAGATGTATGGGGACGGACGCTCGGAGCTTTTAGTAGGTGAGGCTATCCAAGGCATTCGGGATCAAGTTTACCTGGTGTCAAAAGTCTATCCACATAATGCCGGGAATGAGCAACTTATCCGCAGCTGTGAAGAAAGCTTGAAACGCTTGAATACGGATCATCTGGATCTTTATTTGCTGCATTGGCGGGGAGATATTCCACTAGAAGAGACTGTTGTCGGTATGGAGAAACTAGTCTCACAAGGAAAAATAGCAAGATGGGGTGTATCCAATTTCGATGTCGACGATATGAAAGAACTGCTTGGTATTGCTGGAGGAACTCATTGTGCAACCAATCAGATTCTATATCATTTAGGGTCCAGAGGAATTGAAACTGAACTGCTGCCATGGCAGAGAAGTCACAAGATCCCGGTAATGGCTTACTCACCGCTTGCTCAAGCTGGTTCACTCCGAAAAGGAGTAATCGAGAGTGAAGTCGTTCAGGAAATCGCCAGTGCACATCAGGCAACACCGCTTCAGATTATGTTAGCTTGGACGATGCGTGAAGAGGATGTTATTTCTATCCCAAAAGCTTCTTCTCGTAAGCACGTCATTGAGAATGCTGCTGCAGGTTTGATTACGCTAAGTAACGATGAAATTTGGAAGCTGGACGAAGCTTTCCCAATACCTTCTTGGAAAGTACCGCTAGATATGATTTAAATTAGTTCTATTCACATAAAGAGAAGCCCTCAATCACTGTAAAAGTGATTGAGGGCTTCTTCTGTCATTCCTTGTGCGATTAGCTGTTCTCAATAATTGTCTGTAGTGTAGTCCGGTCAAGGCCTTCTACCAGCTTGATCAGAAGCTCTTTAGCAGCATCGTAGTCATCACTGTGAATCACTGATGAAGCGGTGTGTATGTAGCGGGAGCATATTCCGATGACTGCGGAAGGAACACCAATTCCACTAACATGAACCTGACCTGCATCTGTTCCGCCTTGGGATACAAAATACTGATATTTGATCCGGTGGGTATCCGCTGTATCTTGTACATATTCAATCAGACCCCGATGTGTAACCATCGTAGGATCAAAAATACGTAAGAGAGCTCCTTTGCCCAGATGGCCAAATGCCTGACTGTCACCAGTCATATCGGCAGCAGCGCTCGCGTCCAGCCCGAAGAAGATGTCAGGTGACAGGAGATTAGCCGCAGTACGCGCACCCCGAAGACCTACTTCCTCTTGTACAGTGGCACCAGCGAAAACGGTATTCGGCAGCTTTTTACCGTGCAATGCTTTAACTAGTTCAATGGCGAGACCTACGCCGTAACGGTTGTCCCAAGCTTTCGCCAAGATTTTTTTGGGATTAGCAAGGGGAGTAAAAGGACAAATCGGCAGAACTTGTTGCCCTGGTCTAACGCCAAAGCTTTCTGCTTCTTCACGGCTGTCTGCACCGATATCAATATACATTTTGCTGATTTCGCCAGTCTTACCACGTTCTTCGTTGCTTAGCAAATGGATAGGCGTACTGCCAACAACTCCGGTCAGTGTTCCTTTAGGTGTAATGATATGTAGGCGCTGGGATGCAACAGCAGAGGCAAGCCAGCCGCCAAGTGGTTGAAAACGGATCATACCGGTGTTAGTAATTCCAGTTACCATGAAACCTACTTCGTCAAAATGCCCAGCGACCATAATCTTTGGCCCGTTCTCTTCGCCGCGCAGTACGCCGAACAAACTACCGAGACGATCCTGTACGAACTCTTCAGTATAAGGAGTCATAGCATCCTTGACGTAAGCGCGGAGTTCGCGCTCAAATCCTGGGGCTGAGGGAAATTCGGTAAGTGTTTTGAACATTTCCAATGTTTCTTGATTCATATGAATTCACTCCTTTATTAAAATATAAGAACTCATTTATACATCATTCTTATATTTCTACGAGAAACGGATGTTATCCATAATGGACCACATCGTTATTTCTTCCTGCAACCTAGTATGAACATTCTGGGCTCACTTGTCCATGACAAGAGACAATGAACACCGGGCACGAGCTCCACGAATACTATGTATTAGAGGCTTTGGTGGCAGGAGCCTTAGAAAGGATGCGAAGATGAATGAGGGTAGCGGGTAGCGTACCCCCAAGAAGGGTGCAGGGAGGATTATCAAGTAGGAGCCTACAAGGAAACGGAACGCGCAGACGATACTGGCGCCACAATCCAAGGGAAAGAGAAGCAGTACTTATTTTTGTGCTCTTTTTATTGCTGATTGTTGTGTTACTGTATTTTTCCTGAACTGGAGGGACATAACGAAGCGGAGGATGGCAAACAATAAGGAAAACTTCTAAGCGAAGAATAACTTAAGGGGCTTAAAAGTGAGTACTATGATGCTTGTCAGCCCCCTTCGCCTAACTTTCAGGAGGTGCCTCAATGCCGGCGAAAACTAAGAAATCGGGTGTCAAGCTGAAGCTTGACACCCTGACTCCACAAGATTATGAGAAATTGTCCAAGCCTTTTGTTCCTGCTAGGCCCGTATTCAAAAACTGCATACGAGCGTTTATTGCTGGCGGCATAATCTGCGTTATTGGACAAGGGATTCAGGAGGCTTTTATGGCAATCTTCGATATGACCTCCAAAGAAGCTGCCAGTCCCACAGTCGCGGTGATGATTCTACTCTCTGTAATTCTGACCAGCTTTGGCGTATACGACAAAATGGCGCAATGGGCTGGTGCAGGAACCGCAGTTCCAGTGACCGGGTTCGCAAACAGTATGTGCTCTGCAGCTCTGGAGCACCGCGCTGAGGGTCTTGTACTTGGTGTAGGCGGCAATATGTTTAAGCTTGCGGGTTCGGTCATCGTATTTGGTGCCGTCGCTGCTTTCATAATTGGTATCGTCTATATCTTTTTGGGCACAGGAGGTGCACACCATACATGAAACAGCTTGGTAGTCAGACATGGGAGTTCACGAACCGCCCCGTTATTTTAGGTTCTTCCGCAGTAGTTGGACCGGAGGAGGGAGAAGGTCCTTTAGCTTCAGATTTTGATTTTATATTTGATACGCTGGAAATGGATGAGAAGACATGGGAGAAGGCCGAGCGCGCTCTGTTCGAGAAGGCTTCCCATCTGGCTCTGATTAATGCGAATATCGATAAACAAAAGCTGGAGTTTTTTGTCGGCGGAGATTTGATGAACCAGATTATCAGCAGCTCTTTCGCGGCAAGAAAATTAGGTGTGCCTTATCTCGGAGTCTTTGGTGCTTGCTCTACTTCTATGGAGAGCCTTGCGATTGCCTCAATGATCGTTGATTCTGGAGGCGGTAAGTATGCGCTAGCGGGAACATCAAGTCATAACTGTACGGTGGAGAAGCAGTTTCGTTATCCAACGGAATATGGTTCGCAGAAACCCCCAACGGCGCAATATACAGTTACAGGTTCGGGTTGTGCTGTAGTGGGTCAGAATGACGGTTCGGGTAACTATCCAGTCGTGGTGTCTGCCACGCTTGGACGTATTATGGATCTTGGTTTGACAGATCCTTTTAATATGGGGACGGCTATGGCACCCGCGGCCGCGGATACAATCACTGCGCATTTTCGGGATACAGGTCTATCGCCCGGGCACTATGATTTAATTGTTACCGGCGACCTGGCATCCGTAGGGTTACCTATAGCCAAGACCCTATTGGCTAAAGAAGGAATTCCTATGGAGCAAACAACCTTTGACGATTGTGGTTTGCTTATCTACGACTTGGAGAAACAGAAATATGTGATCGCTGGAGGAAGCGGCTGCGGGTGCTCAGCGGTTGTAACCTATGGTCATATCCTTAAGCGGTTAAAAAAAGGTGAACTTAAACGGGTTCTTATAGTGGCAACGGGCGCACTTTTATCACCTTTGTCTTATCAGCAGGGAGAGAGTATTCCATGTGTTGCTCATGCCGTAGCCATAGAGAGCGGAGGTGAAGCATAATGATGATTTACTTATGGGCTTTTCTGATTGGAGGAGCCATTTGCGTTATAGGACAGCTGATGTTCGATGTATTGAAGCTGACACCTGCACATACGATGAGTACCTTAGTTGTAGCCGGAGCGATTGCGGATGCTTTTGGTATCTACGACCCACTTGTGAAATTTGCGGGTGCTGGGGCAACTATTCCGATCACAAGCTTTGGGAACTCCTTGGTTCATGGGGCATTAACGGAGCTGGAGCGGGATGGCTGGATCGGTGTAGTTACGGGTATCTTTGATATTACAAGTGCGGGCATCTCGTCAGCTATTGTGTTCTCCTTTTTGGCAGCTTTAGTTGTACGGCCGAAGGGGTAAAGTCGATGCTACATGAAAAGGTTGTCGTCAGAAAAAGACGGCATCCTTTTTTTGTTATTTTAAAATTGTAGGATGTTTCATCTTATGGTTTTTTTTGTATCCTCACTTCGTGATCTTCAACAATGTACTTTGGGTCCCCTAATCATGTAAAATATAAATAATACTGTTTATTCTGACTAGGAGGATCATATATGCCCGTACGTCAAGAATCGATGCACACTATGAATGCTGTACGCACTAATTTGGAATCCTGCATACTTGGAAAATCATTTGAAATACAATTATTGTTAACCGCTCTGCTTGCTGGTGGTCATGTATTGATCGAGGATGTACCGGGAACAGGAAAAACCCAGCTAATACGCGCACTTTCAAGATCAATGTCCGGTGAATATCGCCGAATTCAGTGTAATCCAGATATACTTCCGAGTGATATTACAGGTGTATCTGTTTATCATCCTAGGGATGAGATGTTTCATTTCCGGCCTGGTCCGGTGATGACGAATATTTTGTTAGCCGATGAAATTAACCGTGCTACTACGAAGACACAATCCGCACTTCTGGAAGTGATGGAGGAACGAAACGTTACCGTAGATGGAGAGACGTATCCACTTCCTCATCCTTTCATGTTATGCGCTACCCAGAATCCGATAGACTTTGAGGGAACCTATACACTGCCTGAAGCCCAATTAGATCGATTCATGCTGAGAATTAGCCTTGGATATCCTGATGCAGCGACGGAGAAAAATTTATTGCTGAGCCATCAGGAAGGCCAACCTGTGGACAGGCTTTCGCCAGTAACAAGCATGGAACAAATTGCAGGGATTCAGGAAGAAATTCGCGACATCTTCATGAGTGATCCTGTGCTGAATTACTTGTTAGATATTGTGCGGCAGACAAGAGAACATCCACTTGTAATGCTGGGTGCAAGTCCACGTGCCTCACTATCCTTTATGATGGCTTGTAAAGCTTATGCCTTTTTGCAAGGACGAGATTACGTTCTGCCTGATGACGTGAAGATCCTTACTCCATTTGCCTTGGGTCATCGAATATTGCTGCGTCCAGAGTCGCGCCTAGATAATATTAGCGTAGAATCTTTGCTTCAAAAGCTTCTGCAGAGCATTCATGTGCCTGTTACGATGAGGCAATGATATGAGACGTTATTTGTCGTCGGTTGCAGCCATCATTCAGCCCTCTAAGCTTGCAAGCATCCTTGTAATTTGGAGTATTACACTCTTATATGTACTTTTTCAGGGCGGGAAAACAGCATTTATGTTGTTTATCATGGTCTCTGTACTTATTGCATATTTGATTGCTGGAGGTTTAGGAGGCGTTCGGCGAGCTAAGGGCACTCGCAGTCTTTATTCTGAACAAGACAAGGGAGATTTGCTCTCTGCCGGAGGGCATCTTCGTGTAAAACTTAAGGTTACAATCCCCGGGATTTTGCCCTTGCCTTACGTTGTTGTAAGGGAAGTTCTTAAGCGGCATAATGGAGAATCGTGGGTATTTGAAGAAAGTGTGATCCCAAGCCTCAGAGGCATTGGGGAACTAAAGTTTCAGACACCAGCCTTAGAGCGTGGAACATACACATTCGCTAATACGGATATTATCAGCCAAGATATATTTGGGCTTGTCGAGCATAAGGGAACATTTTTATCGGAAGGACAATTTCAGGTTTTGCCTCGTGCGATCTACGTTCCGCGCTGGCAGTTATATGAGAGAAAATCTCGGCTATCTGGACCGCAGACATCCGTTGTTCAATCTCGGCGTGAAACCACACAGATTAATGGCGTCCGTGACTATGTATATGGTGATCGCTTGACGCGAATTCACTGGAACGCTACTGCTAAGACAGGCTCTTGGAAATCCAAAGAGTTTGAGCATGAGTCGATTCCCAAAACCATTCTAGTCCTTGATGGAAGCACATCAGCTTATATGAATACGAATCAGTTCGAACTAGCAGTTTCGGTGACGGCATCACTACTCGGCTTCGGCATTCGGGAGAGAATTGGAATTGGACTGTGTTGTTTGGATAAGACGACGAAGGTGTTCGCACCAGTTGAAGGTGCTGCTGAGCGTCAGAAGATGATTCAATATTTAATCGATCTAAACGCTGAGGGACGCGGTCCGCTTATCTCCCGATTGGAAAAAGGATACCGTATGTTTCCTAAAGGCTCTTACTTCGTTTTAATTAGTCCACAGCGTGGACAGCCTGTACTTGATGCACTACGTTGGGCTGACAGCAGAGGAATGACTGCTTCTCACATTCATGTGCGAAATTCGGCAGAGGTAAATAGAGGTAACGATTGGATAGACGTCCTTAGATCTCGTGGAATAACCGGTTATGGTATTAGCTCGCTTCAAGAGCTTCCCTCAGTGTTAGGAGGGGAAGGTTGATATGAGAACCTGGTGGAATCAGATAAAATTCTCCTGGCACCGTTCCGTCGGCCTATTATGGCTATTGATTATTGCACAGCAGTGGATTTCTTATACGGAACCCATCTGGCTAAATCAAACCACTGCTTCTGTATGGGCTGCCCTATTAACGATCACTGTCATTGAGATTTTTATCCCTGTTAAAGTCCAATTCAGACTGATTATAGAAGCAGTAGCTATTATCTATATCGTTTATCGCAACATTACTAATTATGGAATTTATGTTCCTGATCCATGGGCCACAAGCCTTCTTGATAAGCTCCAGGATATTAGTGTGTATATGGTGCCGTATATCTGGTTTGCTCTTGGTGCCTCTGCTTTGCTGTTGCTATCGTCTTGGTGGGTATCCTCTAAGAAGCGTATCTTATGGTTTATAGGAATGAACATTGTAGCGCTGGCTGCGCTTGATTCCTTTACATCTATTGTATTGTGGCAGGAAGTGGCTTGGACAGTATTTGCGGGTATGGGCTGGCTTGTCAGCCAGCACCTGAGAAGTTTTCAGCTACATTATCCGCGTGGATGGGTACATTTGCTGGAATATCCCTCGAAAATAGTCATGAATATCGCAATCGTCTTCTCTCTGGTTATTTTAATCGGTGTGAATATGCCGGATGTAAGGCCTACTTTGACGGATCCTTATACGGCGTGGCAAGAGTGGAATGGAATTGGAAAGTCTTCTGGTAAGAGCACAACTGGAACAACTAATTCCAATACGGGCTCAGGTTCCTCGGTTAACAATACTTCGTCTGGCTATAGTCTGAATGATGACAACCTGGGCGGAGGCTTTAACTTCGATTATACCCCGGTGATGACAGTAGTTTCAGATTTACGTGTTTATATGCGAGGAGAAACACGCAGAGTCTATTCTGGAAGTGGATGGTCGGATAAGGATCGATTGAAGCGAGGACCAATAGAAGAGGTGGAGACGGGGAAATCCTTGGAGCAAAGTGTGGCTTCTAAGGTCACTACCCGCACATTGAAACAGACGGTTAAAGTGCTTAACAATAATGAATTTCCGGTGTTATTCGGTGCTTATTCTGTAACTTCGGTGGATTCATTGAATGGTGAGGCAGCCGGAAAGGGTCTTTTCTGGAGAGATCGTGATAGTGAGCTTCTATGGGATATGGATAAGAAGAAACTAGACTATCCCTCGACCTTCGAGCTGACTTCTGAAGTTCCCGTCATTCCTGTTCAGGAATTGACAGCAAAGACCTATGAGGAGCTATACAAAGGTAATGATCTGGAGGAAAGCTTCCTTCAGCTGCCTGATGACTTCCCTCAACGGGTTAAAGATCTGGCCGAGGAAATTACAGCCCAAGGAAGAACACCGTATGAAAAAACAGCACTTTTGCAACAATACTTACAACAAACCTTTCCATATACCAACAAGCCGGATATAACACGTGTTTCAAGTGAGGATTTTGTAGATGGATTTTTGTTCGAGCTGAAGGAAGGTTACTGTGATTATTATTCTACGGCACTAGTCACTATGGCACGTTCCCTAAACATCCCTGCAAGATGGGTTAAGGGTTATGCACCTGGAGAACAGCCAGAAATGCCTATGAATCTGGCGCAGCAGGTGGGTGCGGCAAATAATAATTACACGATTACCAATGCAGATGCCCATTCCTGGGCTGAGGTCTATTTTGGTGAGTATGGTTGGATTCCTGTTGAAGCTACACCGGGGTTTAATGTTCCTCTCCTGACTAAGAATGAGCAAATACCGGAGACAGACCCGGAAGATCAAGATGAAATGGCAGAACCAACACCTGCACCTGTGACTAATGCACAAGGAGATCAAGGCTTCCATATGGGTTTATGGGTAATTTTGGCGGCAGTGGTTGTATTATTATCCTGGACTATTTTTAAAGTTTGGCATATTCGCTTTAAGCTTCGCTTCTTCGTTCAACAGATGCGAATGGGCCGACCTTTAACGCCTGATCAGAAAGTTGTGGCTGAAACTGAGCGTTGGGTAAGGTATTTGCATCGTAAGGGAATGATGAAGGAAGAGCATGAAACATTGCGTGAAGCCGTAGTCCGCTGGAGTCAGGAACGACCTGCTGTGGCCAATCATCTTTCTTCACTGCTAACGATGTTTGAACAAGCGAAGTATAGCCCTGATGTTATTGAAGACAAAGACTGGCAGAGCGTGTATACTGAAGCTTTGCGGCTGCGGAGAACGATAAGATCCAAGAAATAGCCTTTATGCAGTAAATCATTGCTATAGATTTATTTGCGTAGCGCATGGAGTATGTTATAGTTTTTTGTATGAAATCGAGGTGAACGTATTGTTTGAAATGTTAGTTCCCAAACTCCGGGTGAATACGGTATTCGATATTTCTCTAGAAGAGCTGTATCGACAGGGATACCGTGGAATCATTACGGATCTGGATAACACACTGGTCGGTGCCAAAGCGCCTGTGGCTACTCCGGAGCTGTTGTTATGGTTTGAGAAGGTGAAGGAAGTGGGCTTTAAGCTCATCATCGTATCCAATAACAACATGGAACGGGTGTCACGCTTTGCTACACCGCTTAATATTGAATTTGTGCATCAGGCTCGTAAACCGAGTAATGCTCCTTTTCTCAAAGCGATGAAGCAGATGGAGTTGCCACCGGAGCAGACGATTGTGGTGGGAGACCAAATGCTTACAGATGTATACGGCGGCAATCGGCTTGGCCTGTATACCGTATTGGTGCTGCCAATCTCCGTTAAGGATGAAGGGTTCGGCACAAGATTTAATCGTCGGGTAGAGCGAGTTGCTCTGACACGGCTTCGTAAAAAAGGATTGTGGCACGAGGAGGAAAAATAGTAATGAATGAACAAAGTGAAACACAGCGTACTGAGAAGTGTAGCGGTTGTGGTATCAAGCTTCAGACGGAGCATAAGGATCAACCAGGATACCTTCCGGAAGTCGCACTAGATCGGGACCCTGTGATTTGCCAACGCTGTTTCCGGATTAAGAATTATAACGAGGCTTCATCTGTTTCTGTGAACCAGGATGAATTTCTTCGCTTGCTGAGTGGAGTAGGGGAGAAGAATGCACTTGTTATTCATATTGTTGACATTTTCGATTTTGAAGGCAGTTTGATTTCCGGCCTTCAGCGGTTTGTCGGTAATAACCCAGTTATTCTTGCAGTGAATAAATGTGATCTGCTGCCTAAGGTTACGAACTGGAATAAACTGCGTAACTGGATGCAACAACGCTGTAAAGAAGAAGGATTGCGGACAGCTGAAATCGTACTTTGTAGTGCGAAACGTAATCAAGGCTTTGACCGTTTACTGGAAGCTGTAACAGAACTGCGTGGTCAACGTGATGTTTATGTAGTGGGTGCTACGAATGTTGGGAAATCCACGCTTATCAACCGTTTGATTTCGGACTATAGTGATTTGGAGCAGGAGTTAACCACCTCGCGTTACCCTGGTACAACACTCGATACGGTCAAAATCCCACTAGATGATGGCCACTATATTATAGATACGCCAGGGATCGTGTATCCATGGCGTTATAGTGAACTAGTTGAGCGTCAGGATCTGGATGCAGTTATGCCGGCCAATCCGTTGAAGCCTGCTGTCTACCAGTTGAATGAAGGACAGACGTTATTCTTCGGTGGACTGGGACGTTTTGATTTCGTGCAAGGTCCGCATCAATCGTTCACTTGCTTTATTAGTGGTACTTTAAAAATCCATCGCACCAAACTGGAACGTGCAGATTCCCTTTATGCGGACCATCGTGGTGAAATGTTGTCTCCTCCAGGAAGTGACCGGATGGACAAGCTGCAACCATGGCAACGGCATGAGTTCCGAATTAATAAAGGCAGTCGGAGCGATCTATATATTTCAGGTTTGGGCTGGATTAAGGTCAACGGGACAGAAGGCGCAGTCGTGGCTATCCACGTTCCGCGTGGTGTGAAGGTGCTTACCCGCCCTTCGATGATCTAACGGGAGGCTATTACAGTGTCTTTGATAACTGCAACCGAGGGCTACAATACCGGGAATATTTTACTGGGCGTAATGGGAGATCCTATTATACAATCCAAATCTCCTATTATGCATGAAGCAGCACTGCAAGCACTGGGAATTCCGGGTGCTTACGTGCCGCTTCATAT